>PPYF01638946.1_pt1 | contig 15128 bp, 14 predicted proteins | sample 1559871 | NCBI WGS metagenome assembly PPYF01 (sample SAMN08240021, study PRJNA423297) | Human gut metagenome, whole genome shotgun sequencing project. | reverse complement strand
GAAGTTTTCTTCAGAAATCAGTTCATGATCGCCCCAAAACACGGTTTGATGAGCGTATTGCGGGAACTTATCAACAAAGATCTTTGAAAGCCGGATGGAACCATCCGTCGAGCAGCCGTCCGACTTGAACCTTGGACTCAACGAAAGAACGTTTCTTCACTGAATCCCATTGATTTCGGTAAGCCCTGATGTAGATGCGGCCGGCCTTGTCTTTGGAGGACATAAGCGCCCAAAGTTTGCCTTCGGAATCCAGTAATTTAGCCATGATAGATTTGCTCGATTAAGTATGTATCTATTATACAGGAAATAAAAATTCTGCAATCTCAAACGTAAGAAAATTTCCGGAATTTCATAGTGATATAAATAACATTCAAGGTTGTCTTGATGAGCCTCAACCCCTTAAAGATCTAGTACTCCGGGAGTTTGGGTTAAACGCAGGAATTTGACGCGGGCAGCCGTCAGACTTCATCAAAAAGGGACGGTTCGACAAACGACGCTTCCGCGCTTCGGGAATCTGGAGCTTCAGATCGTTTGCGCCCTCTGGTCTTATTGGAGCTTGAAGGGGAAGACTCGGCCGCATGCGGCACCAGATAAGTTTGGGGATCCTTCCCGGCACGAACCAGTTCTCGCGAAATCCACGCCATCAAAAGGTCCGCGAGACCTTCAACCTCCTCGGCGGACAACGGGCGGTCCGGCGCAATCTGCTGCCACTTGAAGAGACACCCTCGGCAGCAGCAGGCACAGGCATGCTGAGCCCGAAAAACCGGATGTCCGCGCCACGGCGTCTGCCTGCCGTCGTTGGCTGGATTGGCCGGTGCGAGACGCTCCAAAAGAAACCGCACGGCGTGTTCGCGCACTGTGGGGAGACTTTTTCGGCCGATGAGCTCAATGTCGGCAGCCTCTAAATGAAAGCGGCTTCTAAAGCGAGAGTGTGAGAGGCGCACAAGAAGCGCATCAAAAGACGCCCCTGCTTTATCCGATAGAGCAATTGAAACTTCAGCAGACATAAGACACATATCGTTGCGCGCAAATCGGCAAATTGACCTGTCAGACACCTTTCGCCTCTGCGCGCATCCGCTACACTTTTCAGATTCTCGAATTATGGTGCAGTGCGCACCGCTTGAACTGCAGTCTCAGTGCTTATTGCTGAGATCGTCTGAGGCATTCCGATGAAGTATTTGATCGTTGACGACCATGCACTGGTTGCTGGCGCCCTTACGCTCCTTCTTGAAGACCGCGATCCGGAAGCGGACGTACACACGGCCGCGACGGCCGATGCCGCTCTTGAGCTCGTCGACCGTGAAGGCGATGCCGATCTGCTCATCCTGGACCTGTCGCTTCCCGGCGTCACCGGCACGGAACTGATGGAGGAAATCGTCCGCCGTCAGCCGATGCTCAAAATTCTCGTTGTATCGGGCCTCGCGGACCAGGAAAGCATCATGCGCGTGCTGCAGCTCGGTGCCGCAGGTTTTGTGCCCAAATCGCTCGACACGGAACTGCTTTCAAGCGCCATCGATTTTGTGCTTAAGGGCGGCGTGTACATTCCTTCAAAGCTTTTGACCGAAAGTCAAAAGGACGGCTTCTTCACCCGCACAGCCGCACGTCTGAAAACGCCCGAAGCGGCTCCGCCGCATCTGACGGATCGTCAGCTTGACGTCCTTGCTCAGCTTGCCAAGGGCGCCCCCATCAAGCGTATCTGCCGCGAACTCGATCTTTCTGAAGGAACGGTCAAAACACACGTTGCCGCGATCTACCGCTCGTTTGGTGCCTCGAACCGCACCGAAGCGCTTATAGCCGCCCGACGCGCGGGTTTTGACATCGATCTTTGAAGGCAACGACTCATTTCAGAAAAAGCGCGGGAGAGACCCCAAAGCGTTTGGCAAAAAGCTGTGCGGCTTCAGCTGAAATTGGCTTGACGCCCGCTTCCATATCGGAGATGCGCGCCTGGGTGCAGCCGAGCAGCTGAGCCGTTTCACGCTGAGTCATGTGGTTTTCCTGACGCAGGCGCTTTAACGCCACGCCGGGCGCCTCAGCCGGTCTGCTGCTCGAGATCTGCGTCAAACCCAAGGCGGAATCCCACACCTCCGGTTCCTCGCCCGCGAGCCGAAAAGCAGCCTTGAGGAGCGACCCAAACGCTTCTGCCTTTTCCGCCGGCATTGAGATCCGGAAGCTTATTGCACCGTCGGGTTCTTGTATCCTTTCAATCTGAATTGCCACAGCACTTCCTTTCTTGCACAAGCCGACATCGTCGACAGCCGAAAGCTCCCGCAATGATTGGCGGTTGAGCACGCGGCGAGCGACATTTTATTAGCAGGCCGGACGAATACGCCCGGAACTCCAAATGAAGATTCAAAAAAAGGCCCTTGCAGCTATCGCAGAAATAACCAATGAACTCGGTGATCAGTTTGATGAACTGCGCGCCGAAATCGACCGCCGCTTTGGCGAGCGTCGCTCTGAAGGCGAGGTCTTCCGCCCCCTGCCGGCCCCGCAGGGCATGGATATGTCTGTGCTCACGGCGTTGAACGAACGCCGCTCGCAGCGCAACTTCAGCAACGAGCCGCTCCCGGATCAGCTGCTTTCGAACATTCTCTACGCCGCTGACGGCATCAACCGCAAGGGCGGAAAGCGCACGACCGCTACCGCGCTCAATTGGCGCGAAACGGATATCTATGTTCTGAAGGCAAACGGTATTTGGCGCTGGGTGCCTGAACGAAACGGCGTGCTCTTTTGCTCACTCCATGATGTTCGTGATCAGACGTATCTGCTTCAGACGCAGCTCACGGTGCCGCCCGTTGAGCTCGTTTTCGTTGCCAACTATGCCCGCGCCCGCAATTTTCTCTCCAACGCCGTTGAAACCATTGCGCCGAAAATCAAGAAGACGGCCGTTGACGAAGCTGAAATTCGAGAAGCACGCATCCGCGCCTGCACGCTGGACGTCGGCATCAAACTGCAGTCGGTCTATCTGGCTGCCGCAGCCATGAATCTCGCCTGTGTTGCTCGTACGGGCTTTCGCACCGACAAGATTTCCGCCGCGCTTCACCTTAAGCCCGATGAAGTCGTTATTGCGGCGCAGTCGCTCGGTTTCCCGGCTAAGTCGATCCTCGACCATTTGAAGTAACCGCTCGCTCTGTCTGGACGAGATCACTAACGAAGGTCTTCCCGTCCTAAATACCGGCCGGACGCGTCATAGCGCCGGCCGTTTTTATCTGTCCGTCCTTGATAACGTCCTGCGGCGTCATAGACGCGCCCGTCTGCATCGGTGCGGCCGGTAAAACGCCCGGAGGCATCGTACCGGCGTCCGCTCTCGTCGGTGCGTCCTTGGTATCGGCCAGAGGCATCGTATTCCCGGCCGTCTGCATCCGTTTTTCCCAGATACCTGCCGCTGCGGTCATACGCATGCCCATCCGCATCGATACGGCCAAGATAGCGCCCCGACGCGTCATAAATACTGCTTGAAGGTTCTGCTGCAGCCATCGGCGAAAGCACTAAGATGCCGCCCATCAGCACGGCTGCCGCAGCCAAATGAATACGAATGAACCGGAAGTTTTTCAGCATAAGCATCTTTCGCACCGCTTGAAAATGAAGGCTTTCTTTCGTCATTATCGTGCACTGTGCGTCGATATTCGTCTCAAGCAAATGTTTGACGCAAACCCGATCAAATCCAGCACAATTCTTTCAGCAGTCCCTTAAACTAGGGATTTCCCTTCCGCCGAAATGCTAAGATGCGCGGTTCCGGAGCTGAACTCGCCGCACGGCATCAGCTCTTTTTTCTCTTCTTTTTTAGTTTCATCTTACGATGTCTGCATCTCAGAGCGCTCAAACCGGCTTTCGAGCTTGGATTCCGGTGATCGGTCTTGCGTTTGCCGCCTTCGTCTTCAACACTTCAGAATTCCTGCCGGTCGGGCTGCTGCCCGACATGGCGGCAAGCCTCAACGAGTCAGTCTCCTTCATGGGACTCGTTATTACCGGCTATGCCTGGGTGGTGTCGATCATGTCGCTGCCGCTCGCGCTTCTTACCGCCCGCTTTGAGCGTAAGAAGCTCCTGCTTTTCCTCCTCGGACTCTTTGCGATCTGCCACTTCGCCGTTCTCTGGGTCGACAGCTTCTGGTCGCTTTACGCTACCCGTATCGGCGTAGCGCTCGCGCACTCGATCTTCTGGTCCATCATGAATCCGCTCGCCGCACGCATGGCGCCGGCAGGCAAACGCGCGACCGGCTTGGCTGCCGTTATGGGCGGCACCATCGTTGCGACGGTTCTGGGCGTCCCGCTCGGAACCAAAATGGGGCACCTCTTCGGATGGGCGGAATCCTTCTTTGTCATCGGCGCAGCGGCCTTTTTAGTGCTTATGCTCCTTTGGTATGTCCTGCCGCAGTGTCCGAGCAGGAGTGCCGGCTCGCTTAAGAGCCTGCCCGTCATTCTTAAGCGCCCTGCACTGCTGCAGCTCTACGGCGTCACGATGATCACGATGCTCGGGCAGTTCACCGCCTATTCATTCATCAGCCCGATTCTCGAGCACTCCGCGGGGATGTCTGGTTCGGACGTCGTAGATGTTCTGCTTCTTTTTGGTCTGGCCGGCATTATCGGCACAGTGGTGAGCTCTAAGACGGTTGACCGCTATCCTTCGGCTTCGCTCACGGTGCCGCTGGTGGTTCTCGCGATGTCGCTCTTTCTTCTGGTGCCGCTGTGCTCTTCGTGGCTCTCGCTCGTGCCGCTGCTTTTGCTCTGGGGCGCAGCTCAGACGGCAATCTGCATGGCGCTCAGTGCCAGCGTGCTTGTGGTGGCCTCTGATGCTGCGGACGTCGCAACATCGCTCTATTCGGGCATCTTCAATATCGGCATTGGCGGCGGAGCGTTTGTCGGATCCCTCGTCTCGCAGCATTTTGGCTTTACGCCTGTGGCATTTGTGGGCGGCACTTTCATCACGATCAGCGCGCTCTTTTGCCTTGGCGTTTATTTCCGTACGGGCTCCGCACTGCTGCCTCACGAGGATCTGTCGCGTGAGGTGGGCGAACCGCATAAGCTCTGACCCGCAAACGCACGGTCCCAGTCTCAAGCCGCTCACCGCCAAACCGCTGTGAGCGGCTTCTTTATGGTGCAGCCCCCTGCGGGCTGCCCGAGAGCTGCCGGCCGTCTTCGGCCTGCAGTTTTGCAGCCGACTCCGTCCCGCCTTGAAAAGCGCCGGCCCAGCTTTTGACTCGGGCCCGCATTTCATCAATCCCGAGCACGCCGCAGGCAAATCCTTTGCGGACGAGCTCCGCAGGGAGCGCCTCATCATACTTTTCAAAGAGCGGCACTTCATCCGGATAGAGATAACTCATGGGATCCTGAACACGATCGGCAGCATCCGCGAGCGCACGGAAAAATGCCGGTGCGGATGCTTTCATGCGCAGCACAATGAACCAAGGACGCGACGTTTCAAAGTTCGTCAGACCAATGTCTGCAGCAGCATGGATGCGGATCAGCCGCTCGAGCGCGAGAAACGGGTAGGTCCCGAGCCACGGGAAAAGCGCCCAGAAGCTGCCGCCCAAATTAATGAGCGGAGTTGTCGTCATGCCGGAATGCTGCGCCAGGCTTCTTGCCTGTGCGAGCCGCTTTCGCGCATTGGGCATGAGGTATGGATAATCCGTGTCTGAGCAAAGCACTTCACAGGTTTTTTCCAGAATGTGCGTATGAATGTCGCCCGGACATAAGCCGAAAAACGCTGGAACGCGTCCTTCCGTCAGTCTGCACCAGACAATATGACGCTTGGGATCAACCTCTTCGACTTCCCACACGCGCCCTGCAATGGCGATTTTTTCGCCGGCGGGCGGCGGCTGAACCAGCGTGCCAAGCTCTTGGCCGTCAGCACGAACGGAATATTCTTCGTTTTCCTGAAAGACCGCGTAGAACTTGAAGCCCGAGGTGACCCGCTCTCCGGCGAGCCCGACGATGAGACCGCCGCGTTCGGTGCGCTGAATGTGATCCGTGTCCAAAAGGTGCAGCAAGAGCGTGCGGTAGTCCTGCGGTGAAATCCGTCTGAAGGGCGAAAGAGTCAGCACGCGCCGAGCAAGTTCTGCGGGCGTGAGCTCTCCCTCGGAGGCGAGCGTTGCCATGGTCTGATGGTAGAGCAGGCTAAAGGGCAAGCGTTCGAGCCGCGGCGGCTCCACCCAATGGTCCTCACGCCAGCTTTCGACCAATCCGATGCCGTGAATCAGCTCCCACGGCAATTGAGCGGGAAGCATTTCCCGGCTGTCGACCTCATCTTCACGCATGACAAAACGCATTTCAGGCGGTGACCCACGTCTGCCGGTGCGGCCCATGCGCTGCAGGAATGCCGATACGGTAAAAGGTGCATTGATCTGAAAAGCCCGCTCGAGCCTGCCGATATCGATGCCGAGCTCGAGCGTGGCCGTCGTGCAGACGGTAAGCAGTGCGTTTTCCTCCTTCATCAGCGCTTCGGCATCCAGCCGCAGCGGCGTGGAGAGATTTCCGTGATGAATGAGAAAACGTTCCGGCTCGCCTGCCCGGCGACAGTATTCGCGCAGCGTGCTGGTGACCGCCTCGCACTCTTCGCGCGAATTGGAAAATACCAGGCACTTTCTGCCCGCCGAATGCTCAAAAACATAGGCTAGTCCAGGATCCGCCGAAGCCGGCGCCTGGTCGGAAGCGGACTCCAATTCAAGCTGAGCACTGGCCTCACTGGAATGAACCCCCGGTCTTCGGTTTTGACTCTCCTGTCGAAGTGCGCCGCCCGCAGCTTTCCCGGCATCGGAGGCGTCCGCAGCCCGCTGGCCGCTGACCTGCGCATCCACCATCACGGGCGCGTAGTCCCTTCGGTGCGGCTCCTCTTTCTTCGCAATGAAAAAGTGCTCCATGGCCAAGCGCCAGCGCACGGGCGGCTGCTCAAACTGCGGCACTACTGCGCCTCGCCGGGAACTGCCGCAGAGAAAATCCGCCGCTTTCTGCGGATCACCGATCGTAGCCGACAAACCAATGCGGCGCGGATCCGATCCCGAAAGACGCGCAAGCCGTTCAATCAGACACATGGTCTGCCCGCCGCGGTCGCCGCGCATCAAAGAATGTATTTCATCAATGACGATGAAGCGCAGATCGCCGAAAAGCCTCGGAATGACGGAATGTTTTCTGAGCAGCAACGCTTCGAGCGACTCGGGAGTGATTTGGAGAATGCCCGAAGGATGCTCAATGAGCTTACGTTTTCTCGATTGCGCAACGTCTCCGTGCCATGCCCAGACGGGGATGCCGCCTTCGGCGCAGAGATCCGTCAGACGCTCGAACTGATCGTTGATCAGCGCCTTGAGCGGCGCGATATAAAGCGCGCCGACAGAAGCCGGCGGCTCTTCCGAAAGGAGCGTCAGAATCGGGAAAAAGGCGGCTTCCGTTTTGCCCGAGGCCGTTGAGGCGCAAAGCAGCACATGCTTATCGGTATTAAAGACTGCGTTGCCCGCCGCCACCTGCACCGACCGGAGCTTCTCCCAGCGATGCGCATAGATGAAGTCCTGGACAAACGGTGCGTAGCGCTCAAAGACGGTCATCAGCTGCCTCTTGCGTTAAATATTAAATTCAGCGTACTCGTCCTCTGCCTCGCCGTCACCCTCAGAATGCTCTGCGCTCTGGAACGCCTTCGTGCCAAAAAGCGCATCAACGGTGAGGTCCGGATTTTGCGCCAGAATGTTGAGCGCTTCGATGAAGTCGCGGATGATTTCCCGGGGCGTCAGATGCGTGGCCGCGCCTTCGCGGTCATATTCGAGCTCGAGAAAGCGTGCGAGCGCCTGATCGCTCAGCACGAGACCCGTGGCAAATAAGTCCGCGTGCATATGGGCGAGCTTATCGATCAAAACCAGCAGTTCGTCGGGCGTCAGGGGCTCCAATTCAATCACCGGCGCCATCATGTCCCGGCGCCCGTCTTGACTGAACCGGCCTGCGGCGAGCCTCGAGCGCAGCGCCTCATAACTGAAGATCCCGCGGCGCTGATCTTCAACAGCCTGAGGCGTACCGCTCATGACGACGCCTAACCCGCGAGCTCTCCCTTGGAGCATATCGTTGTAGATCGTGAGAATCTTTTCGTAGTTGTTTTGCCGCGAGACGCTGTTTGGGATCTTGTAGAGATTAACGAGCTCATCGATGAGTATCAGCAGTCCCTCATAGCCCGCGCCGCGCAGAAACAATGCAAAGAGCTTCAGAAAGTCGTACCAGTTGTCATCGGAGACCGTCAAATTGATGCCGAGCTCCGCTTTAGCCTGTGCGCGCGTCGGATATTCTCCGCGCAGCCACTTCACGACACGGGCGCGGACTTCGTCCTCACCGGTTTCCATGGCACGGAAATACCGAATAAGGAGCTGCGAAAACTCGTAGCCGTGGAGCACTTCGCCCAAAGCATGCATGCGCTCGAGAATTTTGGCTTCGCCGCCGGCGAGAAATTCAGGCGTTCCGGGCTGGACGCCTTCGGCGGCCAGTTCCGCCCGCAGCCCCGCCATCCAGCGCTCCAGAATCAATCCGAGCGCTCCGCCTTCGGGCATGGTTTTCGTTGCGAAGTTCTGCACCAATTCACGATAAGTGGCGAGCCCTTGTCCTTTCGTGCCGGCCAAACGCCGTTCGGGCGAAAGGTCCGCATCCGCCACCACAAAGCCGCGCTCCATGACGTAGGTGCGAAGCGTCTGGAGCAAAAAGCTCTTCCCGGCGCCATACCGCCCGACGATGAAGCGAAAGCTCGCACCGCCGTCGCGCACAACTTCCATGTCGTTTAAAAGCGCTTCAATCTCGAGCCTGCGGCCTACGGCAATCCACCCCAGTCCGATGCGCGGCACAACGCCGCCCTTCAAAGCCGCCAGTATCGTGCGGGCTATTCGTTTGGGCGGTTTCATCGGCTGCGGCGACGGGTGTTCAGCGCTCGCTGAACCGGACGCGGCTGAGCGTGCCTGAAGATTTTGCGGTGAAGACTTTGAGGTATCAGAGGTAGACATCGCTGTGAATTTAGGGGACTCTTTGTGTGATCAGTATCATAAAATGATACGCTTCACGTCGTCAATGTAATCCTCAATGACGGCCGGCCCCGCCGGCGTCATTTCCAGCACTGCGTCGCCCACTGCATCAAAAAGAAGCTCATTGATGCGGTCCACAAACATCGCGGGAGAAAGACCGGCGCAGTCCGTCCGGCCGTGGTGAAGCAGTTCTGCCAGCGCGCCCTGAAGCTCCGGCGTCAGACATTCACCAGCCGGAGGAACATTTAGAGCGCCCGAGAGCGGCACGGATTCCGGCTCAAACCGAGGCGGCGGCGGTGCCTGCATTGGCGGCTCAGGAGCAGTCTTGTTGTCCGTTCTGCGCAATGCTGATGAATCCTCGGCCAAAGAGCCATCGAGCATTTCGCTCTGTCGGGCTGAGAGGCATTGAACTGCTTCTGTTGGATGAGGCTCCTCATACGCCGCTTGGTCATCGTGCTGAGCACTTTCGGCGATTTCTTCGGCAAGCACCAGACGATCACGATTGACCTCCGCATCCGTGCGAATATCCCGAAGCCGGGTGAAGTCAATTTTGCGCGCCGGATTGGCAGCCCGCCGCCTGGCCTCAGCTTCTTTTGCTGCTGCGGTCTCAAAGGCCTCAACAACGGACGGGTCAGCCAAATTCTTGACCGGTTTAAAACCTGGCGTCTGCCTCCGGAGCATGTTTTCCGCCTGCTTCAGAAAAGCCAAAAACATCATACGGGACGTGCTCGATTCGGCAATGCGCTCTTCAAAGCATAAGCCGTCAGAAAAAATCAGCGTTCTGCCGTCCGCAGTCACCACCGAACGGTCCGGCGCCTGCGTCATGTCAAAGAGACCGTTCTGAAAAAGCCGCCGTCTCGTTCCCGCGGCGCACCCGAGCATCTTTAAGCGCTGCGAACGAGGAACGTCCTGCACCCATTGTCGCCAGGCAGTCCCTGCAAGACGAAATACTTTTGTGAGGCGCTCTTCATCCATGCCTTCCTGCTTTGAAGCCTGTGAAGCTCCAGTACGCTTGAAAAACGCATTTTTTCCCGGCGCATAGTCCGAAAGCGTAAAGAGAAGCCCCCCGACGGCAAGATCGTCACCCAAGGCCGCCTGACAATCGATCAGCGCCCGCAGCTGCTGATCGTTGGGCACCTTCGGCTGCGGCCAGTCAGTCTGAGACAGATGGCCGCCGTTGAGCCCCCAATAGTCCACGAGATCCTGCAGCCAGCTTAAGGCCAGCCGATCGATCGTAAAGTCAAATCGGCGGTAAGCCTCCCAAAAAAGCTGGGCCGTTTGGCAGCTCTCCTCTGGACCGCTCGTTCCAATGCCGTTCACAAGTTCCATCAGATAAAGCACGGCATAGCTCGAAGAGACCGGCCGCGGAACGGGCTGCGCCGCAGCCATCGCCCGACGCACATCGGTCCGCCAGGCAAAATAGGTACGAAGCTGACCTTGCGTCATCATGTCGTAGGCCGGACAGAAAGCCAGAAAGCGCTGCCGCAGCCCGCTGACGTCCTCATAGTCAGCAGCCGCCATCCCCATGGCCCGAAAAACACCGCCTGCAGCGGCTCCGTCGGCGGCAGCCCTGTGCTGAGCTTCTTTCAGACGTGCCAGAACCTCTCTGAAAGCCCTGTCCTCTGCATCCGGCTCTGTTTTTTGGGAAAGCGTCGGAGAAGGCGTATCCGGCGTTTCTCGAAAATGCGCCCGCTGACGGGGAACAGCCTCATCCCTGCTGGATTTGAGCGTAATGGATCCGTCGCCCTGCATTGTGCTGCTGCGCTCGTCGGCCGCTTTGCCATTGAGTTCCAAGAAGTCCCAATCTGAACCCGCATCTTCAGCGTTTGTTTTGCTCTGCCCCCGGCAGTAAGCGGCACGAGGCGGAATAACTTCGTCAGCGTAAATCTCAGACATGGCCCAATAATCCGGAAACTAGAAAAAGTGATCCAATTGCAAGCCAGACAATCAAGATTGCGAAACACGTCCGGCCTTCATCTCGACGAAAGGAATGATTCTTCTTTACGTCACCGATTTTGTATTACGATGTTTCATATTGGAATTGGAACAGCATCATGGCGATTTTAGACACTCCGCAGCCCGACCTCTCGCTTGAAGAGCTGCGCTTCCTTGTGACGGTAGCCAAGACCAAAAGTCTGACGACCGCCGCTTCGCAGTACGGCATCAGCATGGGGGCAGCTTCCCGAAGACTTTCACATTTGCGCGAAGTCTTTGACGACGATCTGTTTATCCGATCTGGCGTCACCATGCTCCCGACGATGCGCATGCGCAGACTTCTGCCCCGCGTGCTTGACCTCCTCGCCGCGGGCGGAGCGCTCCTTTCGCGTGACAACGTTGGCTTAGCCGACAGCCGTCGAATTGTTCGGCTGCTTGCGGCCGACAGCGCCGTGATGACGGTCTTTCCGCTGCTGGTTCGTCAGATGGCCAAGGACGCACCCAATGCCTCGATTGAACTCAATCCGCTCTCCGGGGATTTTTTGGAGCAGCTTCGCGCTGGCCGTGCCGACATTGCCGTTTACCCATTAGACACGGTTCCGAAGGACTTCCATCGGCTTGAGCTTTACCAAAGCCGCCGCGGCATTCTTGTTCGGCAAGGTCACCCGCTCATCAAGAAATACGAAAAAGCCGGAAGAATTGAACTCGATGATCTGCGTCCTTTTAAGCACGTGATGATGAATTTGCCGGGAACACCGGAGCTTTCTCCTGCGGCTTATCAGCAATACGCCTTTGAGGTCGGTATTTCGCTGCCCTATTTCCTCGGCGTCCCTTATGTGCTTGCGGACACAGACTATGTCTACATTGGCCCCGTTGTGACTCTGATGCACTGTCTGCGGCTGCCGGACTGCAATCTCCGAGTGCTCCCTGCACCTCCGGAAGTTTCCCCCTTTACGCCGGCGATTATTTGGCATCATGGGGCGCATACGGATCCATTTCTGCAGTGGGTTCGCGGCGTGCTGCTTCAAAGCGCCAGAGAAGAAGCCAAACGCTACAACGCTATCGAAATATAAAAAAATCCTCGCCCGAACCTCCTTGAAATAGTCTGCAACGCTTTCCTCAATGCGCTCAAAAGGTCTGAGCTATAGTCAAAGACAGATAAAGCGAAGATGCTGAATCTTCGCCTCAATGATTGTTTTATGGATTTCGGAGGCTTCCCGATCATGCGCCGATCTGCCAAATTTGCGGTTCTTGGAGTACTTGGAGCCGTACTGCTTCTTTCGGGCTGCACGACTTACGTTTCTGTCGCAAGCGACCCCGAGGGCGCCGTCATCACCAGTGCTGACGGCAGCGAAACCTATGGCCGCGCACCCGTTACCATCGAATATGACCGCGACACGCTTGAAGCGAATCTGGGCAAAGTCCCGGGATTTGTTGCGACGTGGCCCTCCGGCGCTAAAGCCGCTACCGAAGCGCCGTATGTCGTGCGTGATTTCAAATACGGTGCGCAGATTGAGCTGCAGCGCCCGGCCGATGCGCCTGGCTTGGAAGAAGATCTTCGGTTTGCCTTGGAGCAGGCTCAAGAGCGCGCTAAACGTGCCGAAGCGGATCGCCGCCGCCTGCAGCTTTATTACCAAGGCGGCTGGATGCACGGCCCATTTTTCGGCCCGGGCTTTTGGTTTTTTCCTTAAAGCCGTTCACGGAACACCTGGTTAACTGATCCATAAATCAGCGCAGCATTTTAGGCGGCAGTTTCAATCCAAGCAGCGCGAGCATATATCGCGCTGCTTTTTATCTCAGCTTTGATGCCGCACAGTTTTACCATCAGCACATCCATGGAATCTTTCGGAATTTTCAAACCCGCCGTCTTGGCATTGGTCTAAGCACGACTCACCTCATGAGCCGAAGTGAAGCCGCTATCGTGCAGACAAAGAGCTTGCCCATATAGCTCTTGCTCGTGCAGCGCAGAAAAGGATCGCTTTCGAGATTGTTGCGAATGACAAACATTCCGGCATATTGGACTGCCTCACGAATGGCCTCATCATTGCGATACCAACGTTTCTTCTTTCTGCCCTCAGTAGCCGGCAGCACTTTGATGCAGCACCGGTATATACGCCAAAGTTCAGGTGGTGCCTCTCGCTTGTCTGCTTTGAACTTGAGAATCTCTGCCTTATGTTATACAAGGAAAATTCTCGTAGCAGGTGTGGTGTTTGGCAAAGCACCGGTAGGTGAATGAGGCTATTGATAAAGATTAATATTTTGTTCAAAACTGTTATATAGCCTTTCTTTTTGGCTGCTAATCCCATACCATTCCTATACCGTGGCCTGCGAAGGCTAACGTCTAACTAGACCCCTGGTAGTACGCTCCCCTATGATAAGGGGGATGTCCGAATCCTGGGGTCTCATTTTTTCTGCGTTTCCGAATGACAAGAACAGCAATTTTGGTAGATGGTGGTTTTTATAGGAAACGCGCATCGTTTCTTTGGGGGAGAAAAACAGCGGAAGAACGCGCTAAAGAACTGACTGCGTATTGCCAAGCTCACCTTCGTGACACCGATGGCCATGAAGCACGTCAGCTCTATCGCATTTTTTATTACGACTGCGAACCTATTGGGCGAAGAAGCGTTTTTCATCCGTTTCTACGAAAGAATATTGATCTGGACAAATCAGATACTTACTCATGGACAATCAATTTTCTTTCTGAACTACGCAGACGAAGAAAATTTGCTTTGCGCCTGGGCACCCTCGCAGGGCATAGTCACTACAATCTCCGCCCCGAAGTTACAAAACAGATTTTTGCTAATGGCAAGGATATTAATTCTTTAACAGAGAATGATTTCATGTTCGTTGCAACGCAAAAAGGCGTTGATATGCGAATTGGTGTAGATATAGCTTCTCTCGCCTATAAGAAACAAGTTGATCAGATGATTCTGATTGCTGGAGATAGCGATTTCGTTCCCGCTGCCAAACTAGCTCGACGTGAAGGTATTGATTTCATCCTTGATCCTATGTGGGCTGATATTAAATCAGATCTCTTCGAGCACATTGATGGTCTCAAAAGTCAGTGGAAAAAGAGAGGCGAAAACCACAACGAGAAAACGGACTCTGTTTGACTGCCTTCACCACTCGATTGAGGAAAAGGAAAATAGCGGGGAGGAATGGCGGCGTACTCTCCAAGGATTTCAAGCGTCACGCCGTCGGCGGCAAGGGCTGAGTGGGGGCGCGACCAAAAAAGACCGATCCTTCCTCTCTGAAGAATGCCTGGATGGCGCACATGGATCAGCCTTGAAGACAAAGAACATGCTCAAGAATTGTTGTTTGAACAGCACTCTTACCGACACGAGCTTCAGCGGGATTCTCGGCATGATTTCGCTACAAAGCTAACCGGGCCGGCAAGTTATTCGTTTAAGCAGACGCCTTCCTCCCGTCGTCCAAGCTCCGCCGCACTTGCGGATGGAAGCTTGACGAACTCAAGCTCTCCATCCGTATCCGTACGCTCACGCATTGCGGCGCGGTACACGACAGTGATGAGAATACAGCGAAGAACATTCGCGCAGAGGGAATCCGACCATGCAGGACAACAGAGCTGTTCGTCCTGTGGCGTGAAGGAAATGCCCTCCGTCTCAAGGCTCATTGAGACGACAAAAGACCTCGAAAACTGAGACAGTTGCCAATGAGGCGAGAAACCTCGTCACATCCCGTTAGGGATTGGGCGAGGCGCAGTCACAGCTCACCAGAGAACCGGCAGCGATGCCCTGCAAAAATTTTGCCGCGGCAGCTGACCGCCGATTTAACTGTGCCGCGAAGGCCGCGGTCAAGGACCACCTTGACTTGCGCCTCATCCGTATTCCGGTTGAAATCGTATGTTTTCAATACCACCCTTTAGGTATATCAAAGTTTTTTGGTCCTGCAGCCGATAAGATGCATCGTTGGACTGTGTCTCGAGTACGTCTCGGAATCCGTTCGAGCACAGTATTTTCCGCGTTCTCAAGGAGGAATTTTCCATGTCTAATTGCAGTCACAAGGCCGGCGCCGCCCTCTTTCGCTGTCCTTTCGCCAATAAGGGCGAAGCTTTCACCAAAGAAGAACGCGCCGAATACGGCCTGAGCGGTCTGCTGCCGACTGCCGTTTCGACCGTTGACCAGCAGGTCGAACGCATGCGTGAAATGCTTAACCGCTTCGAGAAGCCGATCGACAAAGCACTCCTCCTCGACA
>PPYF01130127.1_pt1 | contig 15130 bp, 9 predicted proteins | sample 1559871 | NCBI WGS metagenome assembly PPYF01 (sample SAMN08240021, study PRJNA423297) | Human gut metagenome, whole genome shotgun sequencing project. | reverse complement strand
GCTTGGCTAAAGACGAAGCTGAATCACTGAAGAAAACTTTGGAAGAAGCTGGAGCTGAAGTTGAGCTTAAATAATATTAAGCCTGATTATCAGGTAATTCGGTTAGGAATCCTCTAGACGAGGATTCTTAACCTTTTTGTGTCTATATTATTATTAAGTTCTACAAATAAATTATCAGATGTCTTCAAATACAGAAAACAAAAGAGTAAATTTTGCTTCCATCAAGAATCCGATGAAGTATCCGGATTTCCTGGAAGTGCAATTGAAGTCATTCCAAGACTTTTTACAACTGGATACCCCACCCGAAAAACGAAAGAACGACGGGCTGTATAAAGTATTTGCTGAAAACTTCCCTATCGCTGATACACGTAACAACTTTGTCCTTGAGTTTTTGGACTACTACATTGATCCCCCTCACTATACAATAGATGATTGTCTAGAGCGTGGGCTCACTTATAGTGTACCTTTGAAAGCTAAATTGAAGCTTTATTGTACAGATCCCGATCATGAGGATTTTGATACTGTTATTCAAGATGTTTATTTGGGTCCTATTCCTTATATGACGCCGAAGGGAACCTTCGTGATTAACGGTGCTGAACGTGTTGTTGTTTCTCAGCTGCATCGTTCTCCGGGTGTATTCTTTGGACAGAGTGTACATGCTAACGGTACAAAACTATATTCCGCACGTATTATCCCATTCAAGGGCTCATGGATTGAATTCGCTACAGACATTAACAATGTGATGTATGCTTATATCGACCGTAAGAAAAAATTGCCTGTTACTACTCTGTTGAGAGCTGTCGGCTTTGAAAATGATAAAGATATTCTCGAAATATTTAATTTGGCTGAAGAAGTTAAAGTCAATAAGGCCAACTTAAAGAAGGTTGTAGGAAGAAAACTTGCTGCGCGTGTCTTGAAGACATGGACAGAGGATTTTGTAGATGAAGACACCGGTGAAGTTGTTTCTATTGAACGTAATGAGGTTATCATTGACCGTGAAACTGTGCTTGAAGCAGAGCATGTAGATGAAATTATCGACTCAGGCGTTCAGAATATCCTTGTTCATAAGGAAGAAGCTAATTCATCAGATTATTCTATTATATTTAATACGCTTCAGAAAGACCCGAGTAACTCAGAAAAAGAGGCTGTGCTTTATATCTATCGTCAGTTGCGTAATGCAGATCCTGCTGATGATGCCAGTGCTCGTGAGGTTATCAATAACCTGTTCTTCTCTGAAAAAAGATATGACCTTGGCGAAGTAGGCCGTTACAGAATCAACAAGAAGTTGGGGCTGACTACGGATATGGATGTGAAGGTATTGACAAAACAAGATATTATCGAGATCATCAAGTATCTGATTGAGCTGATTAACTCTAAGGCTGATGTTGATGATATTGACCACTTGAGTAATCGTCGTGTGCGTACAGTGGGAGAACAGTTGTCCAATCAGTTTGCTATCGGATTGGCTCGTATGTCTCGTACTATTCGTGAACGTATGAATGTACGTGACAATGAAGTATTTACTCCGATTGATTTGATTAATGCGAAGACTATTTCTTCTGTTATCAATTCATTCTTCGGTACAAATGCATTGTCACAATTCATGGACCAGACCAATCCGTTGGCTGAAATTACTAACAAACGTCGTTTGTCTGCGTTAGGTCCCGGTGGTTTGTCGCGTGAACGTGCCGGTTTCGAGGTGCGTGACGTACACTATACTCACTATGGTCGTTTGTGTCCGATTGAAACCCCTGAAGGTCCTAATATCGGTTTGATTTCTTCTTTGTGCGTTTATGCTAAAATTAATGAACTTGGTTTCATTTCTACTCCTTATCGTAAGGTAGCTGATAGTAAGGTGGATATTTCTGATGAAGGAATTGAATACTTGACTGCAGAAGAAGAAGAAGATAAGATTATTGCTCAGGGTAATGCACCTTTGGATGATGAAGGTAAGTTTGTTCGTGACAAGGTTAAGGCTCGTCGCGATGCCGATTATCCGGTTGTTACTCCTGATCAGGTAGAGTTGATGGATGTATCTCCTCAACAGATTGCTTCTATTGCGGCATCTTTGATTCCGTTCTTGGAACATGATGATGCTAACCGTGCATTGATGGGTTCTAACATGATGCGCCAGGCAGTTCCTTTGTTGCGTACAGAGGCTCCTATTGTAGGTACAGGTATCGAAAAGCAATTGGTTGAAGATTCTCGTACTCAGATTGCTGCTGAAGGTGACGGTGTGATTGAATATGTAGATGCAACCACTATCCGGATTTTGTATGACAGAACGGAAGATGAGGAATTTGTCAGCTTCGAACCTGCTTTGAAAGAATATAGAATTCCTAAATTCCGTAAGACTAACCAAAGCATGACTATTGACCTTCGTCCTATTTGTGATAAGGGTCAGCGTGTAAAGAAAGGTGATATTCTGACGGAAGGTTATTCAACACAAGGTGGTGAATTGGCATTGGGTAAGAACCTGTTGGTTGCTTATATGCCTTGGAAAGGATATAACTATGAGGATGCTATTGTATTGAATGAACGCGTTGTACGTGAAGACTTATTGACTTCTGTACACGTGGATGAATATATATTGGAAGTGCGCGAAACGAAGCGCGGTATGGAAGAATTGACTTCTGATATTCCTAACGTGAGTGAAGAAGCAACTAAGGATTTGGATGAGAACGGTATTGTACGTGTCGGTGCTCGTATTGAACCGGGTGATATTTTGATTGGTAAGATTACTCCGAAAGGTGAATCAGATCCTTCTCCTGAAGAAAAATTGCTTCGCGCTATCTTTGGTGACAAAGCCGGTGATGTAAAGGATGCTTCATTGAAAGCTTCTCCTTCATTGCGTGGTGTCGTTATTGACAAGAAGTTGTTCTCTCGCGTTGTGAAAACCAGAAGTGAAAAGAATGCCGACAAAGCTATTTTGCCGAAACTGAATGATGAATTTGAAGAAAAGGCAGCTAAGCTGAAGGATATCTTAATTGATAAATTGTTGGTATTAACTAATGGTAAAGTCTCTCAGGGTGTAAAAGATTACTTGGGAACCGAAGTTATCGCTAAGGGCGCTAAGTTTACAAAACGCGACCTTGAGTCATTGGATTATACAGTGATTCAGTTGAGCAAGTGGACAGCGGATGCTCACAAGAACGATATGATTCGTGACTTGGTAATGAACTACCTGAAGAAGTATAAAGAACTGGACGCCGAACTGAAACGTAAGAAGTTTGCAATCACAATAGGTGATGAATTGCCTTCAGGTATTATTCAGATGGCTAAAGTTTATATTGCTAAGAAACGTAAGATTGGTGTGGGTGATAAGATGGCAGGTCGTCACGGTAATAAGGGTATTGTATCTCGTGTTGTCCGTCAGGAGGATATGCCGTTCTTGGCTGATGGTACTCCGGTAGATATCGTATTGAATCCGTTGGGTGTGCCTTCTCGTATGAACATCGGTCAGATTTTTGAAGCTGTATTAGGTCGTGCCGGAAAAGAATTGGGCGTGAAATTTGCTACTCCTATTTTCGATGGTGCATCTATGGATGACTTAAATGAATGGACGGATAAAGCCGGATTGCCTCGTTACTGTAAGACGTATCTTTGTGATGGTGGTACCGGTGAACGCTTTGACCAACCGGCAACGGTAGGTGTGACCTATATGTTGAAGTTAGGCCACATGGTTGAAGACAAGATGCACGCACGTTCTATCGGTCCGTACTCTCTTATTACTCAGCAACCGCTTGGTGGTAAGGCTCAGTTCGGTGGTCAGCGTTTCGGAGAAATGGAAGTTTGGGCGCTCGAAGCATTCGGCGCAGCGCATATCTTGCAGGAAATCCTGACTATTAAGTCTGATGACGTTGTTGGACGTTCTAAGGCTTACGAGGCTATTGTAAAAGGTGAACCGATGCCTACTCCGGGCATTCCTGAATCTCTGAATGTATTGTTACATGAATTGAGAGGATTGGGATTGAGTATCAACCTTGAATAATAAAAATATAACTCTTTACAATATAAACAAGAAAGTATGGCTTTTAGAAAAGAAACGAAGATAAAGAGTAATTTCTCGAAAATCTCAATTGGTTTGGCTTCACCTGAAGAAATCCTTGAGAATTCGAGTGGTGAGGTGTTGAAGCCCGAAACTATCAACTACCGTACCTACAAACCCGAACGTGACGGTTTGTTCTGCGAACGCATCTTCGGTCCGGTAAAAGACTATGAATGTCATTGCGGTAAGTACAAACGTATTCGTTATAAAGGAATCGTTTGTGACCGTTGCGGTGTTGAAGTGACAGAAAAGAAAGTTCGTCGTGAACGTATGGGGCATATCCAGCTGGTAGTGCCTGTGGCACACATTTGGTATTTCCGTTCATTGCCGAACAAAATCGGTTACTTGTTGGGATTGCCTACCAAGAAACTTGATTCTATTATTTACTATGAACGTTATGTCGTAATTCAGCCGGGTGCTGCCGCTGAAGAAGGCGTAAATGAATATGATTTGCTTTCGGAAGAGGAATATCTGGATTTGCTGGAAAAACTTCCGAGAGAAAATCAGTATCTGGAAGATACAGACCCTAACAAGTTTATTGCTAAGATGGGAGCTGAAGCCATCTATGATTTGTTGGCTAAACTTGACTTGGATGCACTTTCTTATGAATTGCGTCATAAGGCAAGCAACGACTCTTCACAACAGCGCAAGAATGAAGCATTGAAACGCTTGCAGGTCGTTGAATCGTTCCGTGCATCTCGCGGACGCAATAAACCTGAATGGATGATTGTACGTATTGTTCCGGTGATTCCGCCCGAACTTCGTCCGTTGGTTCCGTTGGATGGTGGTCGTTTTGCAACTTCTGACTTGAATGATTTGTATCGTCGTGTGATTATTCGTAACAACCGTCTGAAGAGACTGATTGAAATCAAGGCTCCTGAAGTAATCTTACGCAACGAAAAACGTATGTTGCAGGAAGCTGTCGATTCATTGTTCGATAACTCACGTAAGTCAAGTGCTGTAAAAACAGATGCAAACCGTCCGTTGAAATCACTGTCTGATAGTTTGAAAGGTAAGCAAGGACGTTTCCGTCAGAACCTGTTGGGTAAGCGTGTTGACTACTCAGCCCGTTCGGTAATTGTCGTTGGTCCTGAACTGAAAATGGGAGAATGCGGTATTCCTAAATTGATGGCTGCCGAACTTTACAAGCCGTTTATTATCCGTAAATTGATAGAACGCGGTATCGTGAAGACTGTTAAGTCTGCCAAGAAGATAGTAGACCGCAAAGAACCTGTTATTTGGGATATCTTGGAGCATGTCATGAAAGGACATCCGGTATTACTCAACCGTGCGCCGACATTGCACCGTTTGGGTATTCAGGCATTCCAACCCCATATGATTGAAGGTAAGGCTATCCAATTACACCCATTGGCATGTACTGCGTTCAATGCCGACTTTGACGGTGACCAAATGGCTGTTCACTTGCCTTTGAGTAATGAGGCTATATTGGAAGCTCAGATGTTGATGCTTCAGGCACATAATATTTTGAATCCGGCTAACGGCGCACCTATTACTGTACCCGCACAGGATATGGTACTTGGTTTGTATTATATTACAAAACTGAGAAAAGGTGCGAAGGGTGAGGGACTGACATTCTATGGACCGGAAGAAGCTTTGATTGCTTATAATGAAGGAAAGGTAGATATTCATGCTATCATCAATGTTGTTGTAAAAGACCTGGATAAGGATGGCAACATTGTAGATGTGATGATGAAAGAAACTTCTGTAGGTCGTGTGATTGTAAATGAAATCGTTCCGGCTGAAGTAGGTTATCTGAATACCATTATTTCTAAAAAGTCTTTGCGCGACATCATTAGTGATGTTATTAAGGCTGTGGGTGTTGCTCGTGCTTGTGAATTCTTGGACGGTATTAAGAACTTAGGTTACCACATGGCGTTCAAGGGTGGTTTGTCATTCAACTTGGGTGATATTATTATTCCGAAGGAAAAAGAAGAACTGGTAAAACGCGGTAACGAAGAAGTTGAGCAAATCATGATGAACTATAATATGGGTTTCATCACTGATAATGAACGTTACAACCAGGTTATTGATACATGGACTCATGTCAACAGCGATTTGTCTGACATCCTTTATAAGACTATTAAAAATGATGACCAAGGTTTCAACTCAGTATTTATGATGCTTGATTCCGGTGCTCGTGGTTCTAAGGAACAGATTCGTCAGTTGTCAGGTATGCGTGGTTTGATGGCTAAGCCGCAAAAGGCCGGTGCTGAAGGTGCTCAGATTATTGAAAACCCGATTCTTTCAAACTTTAAGGAAGGTTTGTCGGTATTGGAGTACTTTATCTCTACCCACGGTGCTCGTAAAGGTTTGGCGGATACTGCTTTGAAGACTGCCGATGCCGGATACTTGACTCGTCGTCTTGTAGACGTATCGCATGATGTGATTATTAATGAAGAAGACTGTGGAACACTGCGCGGTTTGGTTTGTACTGCTTTGAAAAATAACGATGAAGTTATTGCCACTCTGTATGAACGTATCCTCGGACGTGTTTCAGTACATGATATTATTCATCCTACCACCGGTAAGTTGATTGTTGCCGGAGGTGAAGAAATTACTGAGGATATCGCACAGGAAATTGAAGATTCTCCGATTGAAAGTGTAGAAATCCGTTCTGTATTGACTTGCGAATCGAAGAAAGGCGTATGTGCCAAGTGTTACGGACGTAACCTTGCTTCCAGCCGTATGGTTCAAAAGGGAGAAGCTGTCGGTGTCATTGCTGCACAGTCTATCGGTGAGCCGGGTACTCAGTTGACGTTGCGTACTTTCCATGCCGGTGGTATTGCCGGTAACATGGCTGCCAATGCAAGTATTGTTGCCAAAAACAATGCTCGTCTGGAATTTGAGGAACTTCGTACTGTTGATACAGTAGATGAAACTACCGGTGAAGCTGTGAAAGTGGTAGTAGGTCGTTTGGCCGAGGTTCGCTTTATTGATGTAAATACCGGTATTATTTTATCAACTCATAATGTTCCTTACGGTTCTAAATTGTATGCTGCTGACGGTGATGTGGTTGAGAAGGGTAAACTGATTGCTAAATGGGACCCGTTCAACGCTGTTATTATTACTGAAGCAACCGGTAAGATTGAGTTCGAGAGTATGGTTGAGAACGTAACTTATAAGGTAGAATCGGATGAAGCTACCGGTTTGCGTGAAATCATCATTATCGAATCTAAGGATAAGACAAAAGTTCCTTCTGCTCATATTACGACAGAAGATGGTAACTTGATACGTACTTATAACTTCCCTGTGGGTGGACACGTTGTTATTGAAAACAATCAATCGGTAAAGGCCGGTGACATCCTTGTGAAGATTCCGCGCGCTGTTGGTAAAGCTGGTGATATCACCGGTGGTTTGCCTCGTGTTACAGAATTGTTTGAGGCACGTAACCCGTCCAACCCTGCTGTGGTTTCTGAAATCGATGGTGAAGTTACCATGGGTAAGATTAAACGTGGTAACCGTGAGATCATTGTAACATCTAAGACCGGTGAAGTGAAGAAGTACTTGGTTAATCTTTCTAAGCAGATTCTTGTTCAGGAGAACGACTATGTACGCGCCGGAACTCCGCTGTCTGATGGTGCGATTACTCCTGCCGACATCTTGGCCATTAAAGGTCCTACGGCTGTACAGGAATATATCGTAAACGAGGTACAGGATGTTTACCGTCTGCAAGGTGTGAAGATTAATGATAAGCACTTTGAGATTATCGTTCGTCAAATGATGCGTAAAGTTGAAATTGATGAACCGGGTGATACCCGCTTCTTGGAACAGCAAGTGGTAGATAAGCAAGACTTCATGGAAGAAAATGACCGTATTTGGGGTAAGAAGGTGGTTGTTGATGCCGGAGATTCTCAGAACTTGCAACCGGGTCAGATTGTAACAGCCCGTAAGTTGCGTGATGAGAACAGTATGTTGAAGCGTCGTGACTTGAAACCCGTTGAAGTGCGTGATGCTATTCCTGCAACATCTACTCAGATTCTGCAAGGTATTACTCGCGCTGCTTTGGGAACTTCAAGCTTCATGTCTGCTGCATCATTCCAGGAAACAACCAAGGTTCTGAATGAAGCTGCTATTAATGGTAAAGTAGATAGATTGGAAGGTATGAAGGAAAATGTGATTTGCGGTCACTTGATCCCTGCCGGTACCGGACAGCGTGAATTTGAAAAGATTGTTGTTGGTTCGAAAGAAGAATACGATCGCATCTTGGCAAATCGCAAAAATGTACTTGACTATAGTGAAGTAGAATAATACGATTCATTAAGACTTTAAATAGAAGGTCGGTTTTCCTAATGGGAGACCGACCTTTTTATTGTTCACCCGGCATGGGTATATCCTCCTGACTTCATCACTTTTCCCTACCATTACATAGCGGAAAAATGGAGTGACGCAAGTATGCTCTTGTCTCAATCAGGATGAAAGGAACCAGTATTCACACTCGCTACCTCGGTCAGCACATTGAGCCGGAAGCGGCAGCGGGAGGTGAGAAAAGCGGTTACTTCCTGTATCAGGGAGCATGGCGTCGTCTTCTTGACAGCATCTTTCGAGGATTCTGATTCTACTGCCTCTTCAATGTTTTTCGAAGATATCTTCCCGGCTTTCTTTCAATATGCTTCCGGGGAAGATTGTTTTGAGAGTGATGAATACATTCATGAGGCACTTTTTGAGATTGGGCGAATTACAAATATACAACATAAAAAAGCGTTTGTCTAGAAGAGGAGGCAAACAAATCAAATTCCGGTACAGGATATGACGGAATCTGACACAATGACATATATATGTGTAGGCTTATGCGTACGTCCGTGTAGCCCGATGCATATATACGTGTGGGCTTACACATATATAGGTACAGGCTTGTGCCACTGTATGTGTCAAAAAGACCTTGATGTCTTTTAAAAAGATCGGGAAGTTTCTTACAAACTTCACCACCTTTTAAAAAAAGCCCGGTATGTTTTTTATGTAAGGGCAGATGAGATTACCTTTCATCAAATTGGTCATTCCTTTTTTTCCGTTCATCCTTACATTTTAATCAAAACGTGCGGACAACCGCCGGCTAATAATGAAAGGGTATCCCTTCACTCCCATTTCAGTCACACTTCCCAAGCCGTTTTCAAATCTGCCTTCAGCATTTTTTTCACCGAAAGATGTTTTAAAATGAAAGGAGGCTGAAAATACAACACGGCATGTTCATTCACCACCGGAACTCCCATTAACAGGACGTTTTGGCAGTTAATGAAAGGAGGAAACATATTTCCGCTTGTGGATGAAAAATACAGTTGGTTTTGTGGATTTGTCATTGTATGACAAACCACGTATAGGAAAAGTCGAGTGCCGGCATTGCTCCGATACTAGCCACGGACTTTTGTAGCTGATTTCTTTTCCACATTTATATGTTTGCGTAATTTCCCTTAATGGTAAGTTAACACCAACAAGCCTTCTATGCGATAGTAGCAATAAGTCAACTGCACAAAGGAAGTCAAGCGAAATCATACGGCATTGGCAAGCCGGTCTTCACTAAATAGAAATGATATTCCGAATCATTCGTAAATCATATTTTGTGATAAAAAGATTTCAGCCATTTCTCAACAGGCTATCATTGTTTTTCTAAAAGTTTGATAATAATAGTCCCTTTTTCAGAATAATATATCTATATTTGTAGTCATTCAAAGCGACAAAGAGAGTTCGTGTTTGATATATTAATGTAAATAGAGCGTTTTTGATATTACTTTGTGTTAGAAAATCCCCAATTTTCGAAGCGGAACAAAGTGGATACAACAGAACGCTCACGTCGTGTGTTTATACTTCCTTCTAAAAGGAAATATGCATAACGGCGTGGGACTGTTGTTTTTATTTGTTCCGTGGGTATGGGGATACCTCTAACACAGATAAGACATTAAAACAGTTCCCACGCTTTTTTATATATTTATGCCATCCTCAGGGAGCAGGGAAGGGGTACATTGGGCTGCTATGAAAACAATAGAAGAATTGGAAGAACTCAACCATCAATTGCAAGTCGAGTTGAGGAAAGCTAGAGCCGCTCAGGCTCAAGCCGAAGCTGCTAATCAAAATAAATCAGTGTTTCTAGCCAATATGAGCCACGAGATACGAACGCCGCTTAATGTTATTATGGGGTTTTCGAATTTGATTGTTACTGCTGCTACCGAAGAAGAAAAGCGAATGTATGCAGAAGTTCTGGAAAATAATTGTTCTTTGCTGCTTCAGCTTATTAATGATATTTTAGATCTGTCAAAAATAGAGTCGGGAACATTGACTTTTGCAGAGGAAGAAATGGAGCTGAATATATTATTGGAAGAATTGGCAAGCGCAATGCGTACACGAATTGTTGCCGAGGAGGTTATTTTGAATTGTGTAACACTTTCTGCTCCTTGTTTTGTCGTGGCGGAAAAAAAACGGCTTTCTCAAGTACTTATTAATCTATTGACAAATGCTATTAAGTTTACTACCAAAGGCAGTATTCGTTTAGGTTATGAAATTCATGGAAAAATGCTTTATTTTTATGTGGCTGATACCGGATGTGGTTTTCCTGAATCCCAAAAGCAGAAAGTGTTTGAACGATTTGTGAGACTTGATTCAGCTAAACCGGGAACAGGGCTGGGGCTTGCAATTTGTCGTACTATTGTGGAAAAAATGGGGGGATGTATCGGGGTAGAATCAGAAGAAGGAAAAGGATCTTGCTTTTGGTTTACCATTCCTTATATTCCTCTCTGTATAGAAAAAAATGATATTTAGTGCGTCTATTGTTGCTTGATTGGTTCCTTTTCCTTATTTTTGTTCGCCTGCTAATAATAAGCAGATAATATTTACCTTTAATTATAGAAGAAAATAATCATGGAAAACGAAAAAAACAACAATCAGCTTCAAATAGAGTTGAAAGAAGAAGTAGCACAAGGCACATATGCCAATCTTGCCATAATTACCCATTCTAGTTCAGAATTCATAGTAGATTTTGTACGTGTAATGCCTGGGTTGCCGAAAGCAGGAGTTCAATCTCGTATTGTATTGACTCCTGAACACGCTAAGCGTCTGATGTATGCTTTACAAGAAAATGTGGCAAAGTATGAGCGCAACTTTGGACCGATCCGTATGCCTGAAGAAATGAATGGTGCCAATGGCGGTCCTGATGGCAAGACTTTTATTCCTCCTATGAGTGGCTTTAAAGGAGAGGCATAAGTTATAGCTTTGTCGTGGAAATGGCATATTAGCCTGTTTTTCAAAAGATTTTTTTTGGAGACAGGCTATTTTTATTGCTTAAAAGTATTGTTTATTAAAATGTTATTCGTAACTTTGCAGCCCAAAATGTATAGTTTTGGATTAAAATAGTAAATTAATAAACAATATATAACAATTAAAAATCAAACAAAATGCCTACTATTCAACAGCTAGTAAGAAAAGGAAGAGAGGTTTTGGTTGAGAAAAGTAAGTCTCCGGCACTGGATTCATGTCCTCAAAGACGTGGTGTTTGTGTTCGTGTGTATACTACTACTCCGAAAAAACCGAATTCAGCAATGCGTAAGGTTGCTCGTGTACGTCTGACAAACTCTAAGGAAGTGAACTCTTATATTCCGGGAGAAGGACACAACTTGCAGGAACACTCAATCGTATTGGTTCGTGGTGGTCGTGTGAAAGACCTTCCGGGTGTACGTTATCACATTGTTCGTGGTACTTTGGATACAGCGGGTGTGGCTGGTCGTACACAAAGACGTTCTAAATACGGTGCTAAACGCCCGAAAGCCGGACAAGCAGCAGCTCCTGCAAAAGGTAAAGGTAAAAAGTAATTTGAAGCCTAGCTGAAATTCCGAAAAGAAAAAAAGTATTTTAATTTAAGTTTTTGGTTTGTTGGAATAAGCTATAAAGGTTGAGTAAATGCTTCGGTGGAAGCGTTGAAGTAAACAAGAGTCGCAGCCCCAAACAAAAAACATTATTTTTTTAAGAAAAATGAGAAAAGCAAAACCAAAAAAACGTGTGATCCTTCCGGATCCGGTATTTAATGACCAGAAGGTTTCTAAATTCGTAAACCATCTGATGTATGATGGAAAGAAGAATACCTCTTACGAAATCTTCTATGCTGCATTGGAAACAGTAAAAACAAAACTTCCTAACGAAGAAAAGTCAGCTTTGGAAATTTGGAAGAAGGCTTTGGATAACGTAACTCCTCAGCTGGAAGTTAAGTCTCGCCGTGTGGGTGGTGCTACATTCCAGGTTCCTACTGAAATCCGTCCTGAACGCAAGGAATCAATCTCAATGAAAAACTTGATCCTTTTCGCTCGTAAACGTGGTGGTAAGTCAATGGCAGATAAATTGGCTGCTGAAATCATCGACGCATTCAACGAACAGGGTGGTGCCTTCAAGCGTAAAGAAGATATGCATCGTATGGCAGAAGCTAACCGTGCATTCGCTCACTTCAGATTCTAATCAAGTAATAATTAAATAAGTAAAGGACGAAAATGGCTAAAAATGATTTGCATTTGACCCGCAATATCGGTATTATGGCTCATATCGATGCCGGTAAGACAACCACTTCGGAACGCATTTTGTTCTACACCGGTCTGACCCACAAAATTGGTGAGGTTCATGATGGTGCAGCTACAATGGACTGGATGGCTCAGGAGCAGGAACGTGGTATTACTATTACCTCTGCAGCGACAACAACTCGTTGGAAATATGCAGGCAATACTTATAAGATTAACTTGATTGATACTCCGGGACACGTTGACTTTACTGCTGAAGTAGAACGTTCATTACGCGTTTTGGATGGAGCTGTTGCTGCTTATTGTGCTGTCGGTGGTGTAGAACCTCAGTCGGAAACAGTGTGGCGTCAGGCTGATAAATACAATGTGCCTCGTATCGGTTATGTTAACAAAATGGACCGTTCTGGTGCTGACTTTTTTGAAGTTGTTCGTCAGATGAAAACTGTGCTCGGTGCAAATCCTTGTCCTGTTGTAATTCCTATCGGTGCGGAAGAAAGCTTCAAAGGTGTTGTTGACCTGATTAAGATGAAAGCCATCTTATGGCATGATGAGACTATGGGAGCAGACTACAGTGTAGAAGAAATCCCGGCAAACTTGGTTGACGAAGCTAATGAATGGAGAGAAAAACTGCTTGAAAAAGTAGCAGATTTCGATGATACTTTGATGGAGAAATTCTTTGATGATCCTTCTACTATCACTGAAGAAGAAATCTTGCGTGCATTGCGTGCAGGTACTTTGAAGATGGACATCGTTCCTATGTTCTGCGGTTCTTCGTTCAAGAATAAAGGTGTTCAGACATTGCTTGATTATGTTTGTGCATTCTTGCCTTCTCCGTTGGATACTCCTGCTATCGTGGGTACTAACCCGAGCACAGGTGCGGAAGAAGATCGTAAACCCAGTGAAGATGAAAAAACTTCAGCTTTGGCATTTAAGATTGCAACTGACCCCTATGTAGGTCGTTTGACTTTCTTCCGTGTTTACTCAGGTAAAGTAGAAGCCGGCTCTTATATTTATAACACTCGCTCCGGTAAAAAAGAACGTGTGTCACGTCTGTTCCAGATGCACTCAAATAAACAGAATCCTGTTGAACTAATTAGTGCTGGTGATATTGGTGCAGGTGTTGGTTTCAAGGATATTCGTACTGGTGATACTTTGTGTGACGAAGAAGCACCCATTGTATTGGAATCTATGGAATTCCCTGATCCGGTTATTGGTATTGCAGTTGAGCCCAAAACACAGAAAGACTTGGATAAGCTGTCTAACGGTTTGGCTAAGTTGGCTGAAGAAGACCCGACATTTACAGTTAAAACTGATGAGCAGTCAGGTCAGACTATCATCTCTGGTATGGGTGAGCTCCACTTGGATATTATTATCGACCGCTTGAAACGTGAATTTAAAGTAGAATGTAATCAGGGTAAACCTCAGGTTAACTACAAGGAAGCTATTACAAAAACTGTTGAATTGCGTGAAGTTTATAAGAAACAGTCCGGTGGTCGCGGTAAATTCGCTGATATTATCGTAGCAATTGGTCCGGTTGATGAAGACTTTACTCAAGGTGGATTGCAATTTATCGATGAAGTGAAGGGTGGTAATATTCCTAAGGAATTTATCCCGTCAGTTCAGAAAGGTTTCCAAACTGCAATGAAGAATGGTGTATTGGCAGGTTATCCGCTTGATTCACTGAAGGTAGTCTTGAAAGATGGTTCATTCCACCCGGTTGACTCTGACCAGTTGTCATTTGAAATCTGTGCTATTCAGGCTTACAAAAACGCTTGTGCTAAAGCGGGTCCTGTATTGACTGAGCCTATCATGAAATTGGAAGTTGTAACTCCCGAAGAAAACATGGGTGATGTTATCGGTGACTTGAACAAACGTCGCGGTCAGGTAGAAGGTATGGAATCAAGCCGTTCAGGTGCTCGTATTGTTAAAGCAAAAGTGCCTTTGGCTGAAATGTTTGGTTATGTAACGGCTTTGCGTACTATTACTTCTGGTCGTGCAACTTCATCTATGACTTATGACCATCATGCTCAGGTGTCTAGCTCAATTGCTAAGGCAGTACTTGAAGAAGTGAAGGGTCGTGTAGACTTAGTATAATAAAGAATAATTTGGGGCAACGGGTTAGCGAATGACTCTTAATCCGGCCCCACTTTATATGTTTTTTTAATCATTTTATAAATAACAATCTAATGAGTCAAAAAATTAGAATTAAACTGAAATCATACGATCACAACTTGGTGGATAAGTCTGCTGAAAAGATCGTGAAAACAGTGAAGGCTACAGGCGCTATTGTTAGCGGTCCTATTCCATTGCCTACTCACAAACGTATTTTCACTGTAAACCGTTCGACTTTCGTTAACAAGAAGTCACGTGAACAGTTTGAACTTTCTTCTTATAAGAGATTAATCGATATCTATAGCTCAACAGCTAAGACAGTAGATGCTCTGATGAAGTTGGAGTTACCGAGTGGTGTAGAAGTAGAAATTAAAGTTTAATCCATTAAAAATTAACTGAAATGCCAGGATTATTAGGAAAGAAAATCGGAATGACATCCGTTTTCAGTGCTGATGGTAAAAAT
>PPYF01654302.1_pt1 | contig 15131 bp, 19 predicted proteins | sample 1559871 | NCBI WGS metagenome assembly PPYF01 (sample SAMN08240021, study PRJNA423297) | Human gut metagenome, whole genome shotgun sequencing project. | reverse complement strand
TCAGCTACCAGTTGGTAACGAAGGGCTATTTGTCGTTATTACGACAAATCAGCACTATCAATGCTCCAAAGGAAATAACTACAGTTAAAATCCCAAGGACAATCATAATGATTTCGTAGGCACTCATAGGCTTCACCCCCTTCAAAGAAAAAGGGCGACCCAACCTCGTCGACTATCTTAATTACATTATATATCGAACTTATGTTTTATTCAATAAATAATATTAATACAAACTAAGCCAAAAAATAAACCTAACGCGACTAAGTACTGCAATACTTAGACACGTTAGGTTTATCAAATTCCTAATTCTTTGATGAGCCTAATGCCTAGAACACGTTAACTGGCTCTTTTGCACTTATAATATAGTCTGAATTCTAGAGACTGTCAATTTACTACCCCAGGCGTTTACGCAAGATAGCATAGAGAATCATGCTAATAATAACGCTCATAACGGCTTGGATGGTATTGGTCACAATACTAGCAATGGCTACGCCTGGATCGAAGACAAAGTATTCGGCGATGAAGTAGCCTGCTACGATAATAATACCACCTACGACAGTTGCTACCAAAGCAGAGGTAGTTGTCTTATTGTTATAGACAGTACCGACAAGATAGCCTTCAATGCCTTTCACCACAAAGGTGATTGGTACAAAGACTGCGTAGCCGAGGAATAAATCAGCTAGCGCTGGCCCAATAGCACCAATATAGGCGCCATATTTTCGACCTAATAATAAAGCGGATGTCATGATAACGACATCTCCAACATTGAAATAGCCGCGTATGCCAGGTACTGGAATTTTCGTATACATTGTAAGCAATGTAGCGAGGGCAATCAATACGGCTGTGAGTACTAACGCGGATGTAGTACTGCGGGTTTGAACGTGTTGCATAGCGTCCTCCTTATAAAGAAAATAGGCATGTGAATAATTACATCACATGCCTATACTATAAACCTTTATGGTAACACTTGTAAATAAAAGGAATTAACTATAGAAAATACTATTAACGGTACTCTTCAAAACGTTCCTCTACATTGTAGAGAACCTCGCAATCACAACCGCCACCTTCGTTGATAATCCAGTCTAGTACGCTTTCAACATCTACCTTTTCTTTTTCTAAAAACTCTCTTGTGAAAGTCAGACTATGATCGCAACCGTCATTCGCCTCTAATTTCTCGTCTACATAGTCAAATAATTGCCAAAATAACTCTTCGTCCATAGGTAAGCTATCTTGAAAATTCTGTTTTTCTTTAACTTTATAGTCTTTCAATAATTCCTTTTTACGTGCTTTGTCCATTGTAATTATTGCCTTTTCATAATTTATTACTCATATAATTCCGGTCGTTCTAATACAGTGCCATACTTCAACTTTGGTAATTTAATTAATTGAGGATATAACTGCTTAACCTCTTTACAAGATTTTAACGTAAGATGTTCTAGATTATTGAGTTCTAAAACGGGAGAGTAGTCTTTATCTATCACCTTTGCCGTTAAAAAGCTAAAAAAGCGCAACTGTTTCATATGGCGTAAAAATTCTAAGGATTGAACCTTAAGAATTTTAGGAGCCGCGAAGTCACCTTCTAAGGCAAGACTTTCAAGATGTTTTAGATTAGCTAATGGCGCATAATCATCAATTTGTTGAAAGTTTTCAATCGACAGAGCTACTAAATTTACTAATCTTGAAATAGGCTCTAAGCTCGATACACTTCTTCCGGACCCAATGTGTAAATATTTTAGTTCTTGTAATTTCTCTAATTTTGAAATATCAGGATAAACGCCCCATTTTATATGTAATTTTTTAAGTCTCCGTTGGGCACACACCGCATCAAATAACTCCTGTGGCATTCTTGTACAAAACATAAGCTCTGTAAAAGTGTCTGGATTATTTACTAGGAAATCACACCATTCTAGCCAAATACGTTTCTTATCTTTAGCAGAATACCCTTCATCTAACTGTGTGCAATTAATAATTAATTTATCTTCGCCATCATATTCAGAGACCTCTACAACAGATTTAGGCCGTGCGTCATCCTTATGATAGTAGTCAAAGCCATATTTAATTTGCTTTTCTGTTAACACTGCCATGTTACAATTCCTCTTCTTCGCCAGTCGCATAATCAGTTTACATCTTGTCGATATCAAGCAATAATTCATCGTCGTCATTCCACTCTTCAACGCTTTCAAGAATTTCCTCTTCTTCTGAACCCATGGACTTAAGTTCTTTTAAATTCGCATCGCTTAAACAGCTATAATTTGCAATTAGCCCCATAATTTAATCCTTTCATAAATTCTTCTAACCATTAGAAAAATAAATTTTCCGATTCTGTAACGCTTCCATCATCTTCATGGAAATAGCAAGCATATATAGGTTCACGATGCGCCGCATCATAGAATTTCTGTAAAACAGGTGAAAGTTTCATGTCTATGGGCATATGCAAAGCTTTCACAATGGGTTCCCAAAGTTCCATCGGCGAATAAGAGATAATGTCCAACTGCTTATTTTGACCATATTCTTCAAGTGTTGTCGCATCAGCATACTTACTTGAGTCACAGTAATCATGCCAACAAATACTAAAAACGATCAAATAAAACAAATCATCCATACTTTCAGCCAAACGGCCCGCAGCACCCTCGCTACTCCAATAACCTATGGATCCGTCCTCCAATAGATGATATTCACCGCCAGCACCATCTACAGCAAATGCCATTCCCGGCAAAGAGAATGTGCAGCGACCTTCAGCAGTATCACGTTCCTCCAACGCATCTAGCAAACGAAAATCGAATAGCGTATCAAAATCTTCAGCTAACTTGGCATCATTTCGCAATATATCTAAATAGTCCATCTTACACGCTCCTATTAGCAGAAATTAATCCTAGCAATTTAGCCTCTCCTTCATCAGATGTATCTAATAGCGGAATAGCTAACAAAAGTATTTGCAGGGAGTAATAATAAAAGCTAAAGAATAAATCATCAGGGAATACGTCATCTTCCTCAAATCTAAGAACGTCTTCGTCTTCATCATATTCTTCAGACCAAAGGTATTCTTCGTTGAGCATATCCTCAAAGTTCGGCAATGGATCTGCATGCTCTAGCATAAGACCATCTCGAATGCACTCAGCAATCACAGTAAACAACTCAACCAATTGTTCTGCTAAATACTGCGCTACCGCATTATGAGCGCTCGCTTCTTGAGCTTTCTTAAAAATACGAAGCAAGAAAATCATCGCGAATGGTGTCGCATGCCACAACGTTGATTGGTGCTCAATATTGAGTTCTAACGCCTCACCAGCCGCATCAACAGTTTCAATGCTTTCCATGTTCCACAACACATCAAGCGCCTCAGGGAAATCTGTGGCACGTCCGTAGGTGGTCGTTAACCGATGCCACGGTATATCGTTGACTTGTACAGTTTCTATATATGTTTGAATTGCTGTATCCATTTTAGTTATACCTTTATAATTACATTTTTATGTATCTATCTTTATAATTTCTCAATAACCTCTTTCACCAGTTCATAAGTATCTACGAGACGCAGTTTTCCAACCCTAGGATTATCTGTAATCTCCTCATAGATATCCTCCAACGTACCTGCTGGTGCTAGTTTCCATAGTTTACACGGATAGAGTTCAACGGTTCCGATGACTTCCAAATCATCTAGCAACATACCTAAGTCCTTATGATTGAACCAACAGTCTGTATCGATAGCAAAATTTGTATTATCTTTCCGGCATGCGATTTTGCTGTTTAGAAACTCTTCCATTGTTGGTTTTTCTTCTTGTAAAAGCCGCGTACAGGCTAAATGATATTCGATTTTCCGCGGTGTTTGATCCACGTCAGAGACGAATATAGCTCCATACTCGTTTTCAAACTTAACAGCTAATACGTCGCCCATCTTAAAATGAGGTTCTCTCTTCGTTTTAGATTTACGAACCTTAAACGGCTTTGGATTTTCGCTCTGTAGCTGTACTGCTAACTTATCTAATACCTTTTGACGCTGTTTAAGAGCCTTACTATCAATTTCTAGCCAAAACTCGTGAGGACCCTGAGCGATTATGTCTAAGGCTTTCTCTTTGACGACATCCGGTAGATGGCCTATCTTCCACAACGAATAGGCCACAGCAGTCCAATAAATCTCTGTATAAAACTCGTCAGTACAAAAGTTTTGTTCCTCATTTAAAATCTCAGAAATTATGGTATCAATACTGACACCATCCTTGTACCGTTCAACAATGGCATTATAAATATCATGGCCATCATCACTATCTATGATTTTCACACCGTCAATAGCCATATGAATCTCCTTTAGGACAACAGCTCTTATTCCATCTCGCCATGGGTTGCTACAAAGTCATCCTTAATCTGTTGTAGTTCTTTTTTAGCGACCATGTATTGTTTCAAGTCAATTTGTCCGTTCTCTTTTTGTTCAGCCAAGGTCTTTTCTTTATTTATGATTCTAATCCAGTCTAATTGTGTACTAAATTGAGTATTAACGCCTTCACTATTTTCTCGTAATGCAAGCAACGCAAAGACTTCATCCATGCCTAGATTAAACATGTCGCTTTCAAAATCGATAGGTTCAAAATAATAGCGAACCGTATCCGCCCCAAATTCATCGTCTAATTTGGCCCATTCTGCCCCTGAAAGCACGGTAAATCCGAGTGTATCGTTGCCAAGGCTTTCAACAAACCAACGCACCTCATAATCAGGCTTAATAAAGTCGTTGAAATATTTGATGGTCACATCTCGATCTTGCTCATCACCGTAAGGAATTTGTCAAATAAATCATTTAGATCCATATCATTGGCAAAAAAGCTTCTTAATTCTTTATACAGATTTTCCATCGTCTCTCTCCTGTTTATTATTTATATTGATAGTTAAGCCTTGCCATACTAACATCCAATAGACTCTCAGCTTAACTCAGCTATACAAACAGCTCCATTGCTAACAAGTACTCTAGAGCGTTTCATATATAACATCTTGTCGAGCCGTAAAATTTTCATCAAAAGATACTAATACATATAGTTGTCCCGCGGTCGATTCGCCCATATCATAACCTAGTGCAAATGCGTCGTAACAACCTGATTTATCTAACATTATATCCGTTAGTGTTAGCACAACAGACTCTTCTTGCGATATTTCCTTCAGCTTTCAACATTCCATAATGTCATTAATTCCGATTTTCTCATTAGGACTCTCCATTAATTGATTATCCTGCAATATCCGCATGTACAGGATTCCCCTCCGCATCAATATTGGCTATGATGCAGTGACCCCAGAAGATATCGTCATCGTCATAATAAACCTCTATGGTGCCATCATTGCGAAACGCCAATTCGCCCATAGTAATACGCTTGGCAAATATTTCTGCCGTAATCGGATCTTGGTCATCATTGTCGAGCCAATCATTAGCAAGATCTAATAAGGTCTCACTAATATAGGTACTAATTCGTTGTTCAAATTCTTTGAAATTATCGATTTTATTGAAAGCCGATAATGCTACGGTGCAGCTTTCATCAGAGCCCTCGTCCACATCAAGGGTGAAAGCATAATCATCAATTCTCGTTGTGTAATATTGATACTCGCGATTTAACAGGAAGTCACCCCTGTCAGTATGAAGGTATTTAGGGGTTTGCAAATAAGCTGACAACGCCTCTAACTCGCTATGTTTGGCATGTTCCTCTAACACCTCAAGCACATAATAGCGATTATTCCATGAGGGACGCATATAGCCTAAATCCTCTAAGGGCTTAGCTTTCTTAACTAATAATTTATAGACACCATGCGGCTCAAAAGAATAACCCCATCTATCATCAAGGCCCTCAATAATCCACGTCAAAATGCCTTCACTACGGTCAAGCACGCCAGTTCGAGTATCTAGGATAGCATCGGTAGACACCAGCGGTCTATGGTACTTATCTAAATAAGGACTAGCCCCATTCGCATCACTGCGCGGCAATGCATAAATTTCAAATACTTCCGGCTCAAACTCTGCTTCATATTCTGGTAGACGTACAATACTCATATGACTCTCTCCTATTCATCACATTTATACAGTGCAAACTGTTTACAGTTAAGAATTACGACCATTTATAGATACTGCCACATTATAATCATGCCACTACATCATAATTTTCGTTACATCACAAACGTTCAGCTACATCGATTCTATGTAATAGCTCTTTCGCTAGCTCTTGGGCTCTTTTAAATTCCTCATTTGAAAGTACCATGAGCACCAAACTATCTGTGCCGATGTCCATGCCTACTAACTTATGGTTTTTCCACGTGGAATTAAAATGTGCGCACCAGTCCCCAATACATTGACTGTCATCAAATGCGGCTGTATCAATAGATACATCTCCAGTTAAATTTTCATCAGTAGATAAATTTTTATTATGGATTAACTTCTGCACATAATAAAGAAAATCCTCTAATTCGATTTTCAAAGATAACTCTACAGCACGATCAGTAGATAGCAACTTCTCATAGAGATTCCACCAGCTATCTTCTAGTTCTTCCATGGAATGTAACTTTGCCTTGGACATGAATGATTTGGCTTGTTTAGCATCGCCTAGCAACAACGTTGCTAACTCTGTAAATGTAGATCGCATCTGATCGATATCTAGATACGCTACTTCTACACACAAACTACAATCAGGTACTCTGCGTTTTTTCACAAAAGCCCGCATCATCTTCACTGCGTCAGGATAGCTTACATCAGCCATGCGATAGGTCTTGCCATCTATATCTAAGAATAAATCTACTGCATCTTGCTTTTTACCTACACGTGCTTTCATGGCTGTACATCCATCGATGGCATGAGGTGGGTATAATTCAACATACATGAAATATCCATCATGCATAGCCTTTAATGTATTATCGATACCTACTATATTAAAACCATTTCGATTATAATCGGGGCTCTTCATGCGCCACTCTTCGTAATTGTCGAATAATTTTTCTTGAATCCAATTGGAAAAACTCATAGGGATGCACCTTTACTTAACAACTGTATACAAATATCCTATTTTATCTTATTATATCATTATTTATAAATTAAATAGCATGATTTATAAGTATCTTACATAACAACATATAGACACAAAAATAGGGATGTGAATTATCACATCCCTAATAACCAATCTAATACATTATATTGCTGAATTCCATTATAATTATGAGGTTTATAAAGCTCATCCATAGTGAGTAAAAATTTAGGATACTGATCGTTAACTGCTTCTAATGGTGCTAACTCTCTGTCTCTAGTAGTTGGATCCAATACACTTTCTGATACTTGGTAGTACTCTAATATGCCACCAGGCTTTTGAGCAACGAAATCTATTTCTCCCTTTGTTAATTGTCCAACATATACTGTATATCCTCGGCGCCGCAACTCAAGGTATACAACATTTTCTAATACATGACCCCTATCACGGTTAATATCAGGTAGTAATAGTTGCTTAAAAGCCATATCCACTACATAATACTTAGGACGTAACCTTAATAATTCTTTGCCTCGCACATCAAATCGTTCTGTATTATACAACAGTAAACTATCTTCTAAGCCCCTAAGATAACGTTCTATAGTTTTGTTATCTACCTTTCGACCTGCGCTTGTTAATGAATTCGCAATCTTTGTGGGATTAATCAAGCTACCAATATTGGCGAAAATATATCTCACAATACTTTCAAGTAATTTAATATCTGCAATTTTTAATCGATCAACAATATCTTTTAAAACAACGGTATTAAATAAACCTTGTAAATAATCCTGCCGACCTTGCCAATTTTCCGACATATGTAAAAGCCCTGGGAATGAGCCTTCACTTATATATTTTTCATATAAGACCATTCGTGAAAGCCCACTTTCACTATAGGCATCAACATATTCCTTATAAGACAAGGGAAGCATCTCAATTTGTACATAGCGACCTGTGAGAAGTGTAGCCATATCAGAGGACATAAAATAAGCATTAGAACCTGTAATATATATATCAACATTATCTTGTACAAAGAAGTTATCTACTACACGCTCAAATGATGGTACATGCTGAATTTCATCGAGGAATAGATACATTTTTTTACTTGGAATAATCCGTTCATTAATATATTCATATAAAGCCCGATAATCTCTTAGTTTATCATACTCCATCAACTCAAAATTAATATCAATAATTTGTTCAGCTGTTACATTATCGGCTAATAACTCATCTTGAAACAACTTAAACAACGTAGATTTACCACAACGACGTATACCAGAAACAACCTTAATAATAGGTCTATCTTTATGTCTTCGAAGAAAATCTAAATAATATGGTCGCGATACTAATGACATGCACACACCTCCTCGCCAAATGGGTTTTAAAACCTAATTCTATATCTATTATATCATTTTAAGGTTTTAAAACCTAATTTTATGTTTTAATACTATAATTTAGGCTTCGAAGCCTAAATTTAATTATATCGCCATGGAACAATTTTTATAATAGATGAATTATAAAATATATTGAGACAAATAAAAAAAACTCATATTGAAGATATCGTATAAAATGTAAATAACCATAAATACATGATATAGAAACCTCTAATATGAGCTATATACATCTTACCATAGAAAAACGAAGCTAAATAGAAGTTTTAAGAAAAGAGGGGTACTCTGTCCGCAGGATTGCTAACTTAATCGGTATCCACCATTCTACCATAGTAAAAGAATCAAATCGCGTTGAATGCGAATATTCCGCGATTAAAGCACAGCAGTTAGCAATTAGTAAGTCTGCTAATAAAGTCAGAGCAACAAAATTAACACCTCAATTAGCGGCTTTGATTGAATCTAGGCTACAACAAACTTGTTCTCGAGAAGAAGTAGTTGGTGCTAAATTAGTTGAAGTTCTAAGCTTTAAGACAATATGTTCTTGGATCCATCGTGGTTTTCTTACTATAACGAAAAAGTACTTCATCAGAAAAGAAAAACTAGCATACAGGAAAGCCGTGAACGATTCAATGTTAAAAGGACCATTAAAGAACGACCTAAAGAAGTTGAAAACCGTGAAGTTTTTAGTCATTGGGAACTAGATACAATGGTTTCTTCCAGAGGTCAAAGTAAAGGCTGTTTAGCTACATTGATCAAACGTAAAACACAATTCTATGTGGCAATAAAAATGGATGACTGAACTAAAGATTCTATGTTTTTAGCTATTAGTTCCCTATACAATATATTAACTAATAAATTACTTAAAACCTTTACGGTGGACCTTAGTAAGGAATTTACTTGCTATAAACAGATTGAAAACGAATTTGGAATACCAATGTATTTTACCGATGCCTATGCAGCATGGCAACGTGGCTCTAATGAAAATAATAATGGTTTACTTCGAGAGTTTTTTCCTAAAAAAACGATTAACACTATACAAACTAATAGAAGCACTAGTGCCAATTAATAATCGACCTAGCAAATGCTTTAGGTTTAAAACATCATTTGACATGTTAAAACATGAGATTAGAAAATTGATTAAATTCTGTCGCATTGCCTATTTCAATTCACTATATAATAACAACAAACAACCGTTAATATATTAATAAAAACCAATCTACATAATATATTATTACAACTATAGCCTACCTTCTATCTTAAGTCCATATTCTTCACCTAATAAGTTAGGGATTTGATTACTCTTAGTAAAACAATAATTTTCAACATACAATTGTTGACGAGACTTATTACCCAAATTAATAAAAAATCCTGATTCAGCAGCAACAGCAGAAAGACTCTCTAAACATTTTTTATCTAATAAATGAGATAAAAAGTAATCTTCAGAGTATTTAAAAATAAGATAGTTAATTTTTTCCAATGAAGTAGCTAAATCCAATTTATTTAATTGTTTAAAAAAGCTTCTATACCGTTTAGATTTACTCCGTGAAAATAATGCAACTATGGTTTGATTCTCTAATGGATAAACACATATAATACAATTTTCAATTTTATATGCAGGATTGCCATACAATACATCATTAATTAAACAATTATTTAAATCTACTGTCATTGCTATAGGTATTTGACACGCAACAGGAGTAATATATGGTAGCACTTGATAATACCCTAAACTATATCCATTTAAATTTTTAATAATCTGACGTTTATCATAACAAAAATCCTCGATATATTCGTTACGATCTATATCAGTAATATTTTCATCTAATATATTAGGGAGATTATTTTCCCTATATAAAGATAACAAAGCCTTTTCTTTATTCCTCTTATGCAAATAAAACAAACTACATTTCATAGCAATTTCAGCCATCATTAAAGGGGTAAAATCAGATTTAAGATTTTCAGAATTTTCATATTCCTGAAAATACCTACTATCGCATTCTCGACAAATAGAATAAAACACCCCTGCTTGTTTTATTCCAATTTTCGACTTACGTGGATCTATTTCTAATAGCTCTTTACTAGATTTCACATAACCATTTTCAGCTATCCCCCTTAACACAAAAGCTGGTAATGAATGCGATTTACATAAGCTAGTTATCTCTTGCCCACAAAGAGGACAATTAGCTGGTTTTATATTTCTTTCTGCTTGCTTATTGAGATTATCTAACTTTATAAGCAAATTCTTCCACTCTTTCTTCTGTTTACCTGATAAACTCTCAATATTAATTTTATCAAATTTGAATTCTTCATATGATAAATCCATATAATCACACGCTCTCTTTATTTATAGAACTAGAACTAAAACAAAACTAAAAAGCCAAAAACAGCTTATTAAGTAACATAACTATCCATAAGAAAAATATATCTAAACGATAAGTATGCGCTTAATTATATTGCATATAAAGACTATTTAATCTATAAAAATAATTAATTAGCACTTATATAGTTCTCAAATAAAAATTATAAATTATACTTTTATATCAGAATCTTTGGTACCTTGTTGAATTTGAGAACTCTCAATAGAACTATAAAAGTTATTAGTATAATTACAAACTTGAGGCGATTCATTTGCTTTATTAATCTCAGCAAATGAAAAATCTATACCATCACCTACAATTCCTTCTTTATCTAAGGTTAAAGCCCACTCTAATATTGAAGTCTTAACACTATTCAATATATGGCAAATTGATGCTCGTGAAATAGAAATACAAAACTGAGTAGTCGGAACACCAGTAAGACTTGAAAGTTTTTGATTCATTTCCCCAGATAGCCGTATGCTTAGTTCTTCAGATTTCGATTCATATAAAGAGTTTAGTTCAAAAGCTGATTGCATAATCCATCTAGATAAAATTATTTCCTCTAATTCTTTATCTTCAATAACAACCGGCCTCCAGCCAGAAATGGGATTCAAGACTATTAGAGTCCCTTTAACTAATCGATAACAAGGAATCTTAGAAATATCATCAGCATCATTATACCCATGCATTTCTTTCTTCAGAAATTCACTAAAATCATTTAAATCTAACTTATTAGACACAAGATAAGCTTTTCTCAATAAAGTCTCAATAGAAACAGTATCATCGACAGACTCTATTAATAACTCTTTAATTAAACTCATTATTACCCTCACTAAATTTGGCTGATAAAATGTAGTATTCCTGCTCCGATAACATTACCACTAGCACCAATTGCTATTGACTCAAGTTTTTCTACAAGAGATTTTTTAGAAGATTGATTTTTAAAGTTAGATTGTCTTAACTCTAAAAGAATATCCTTAAATATTTTACTATCAACTATACCATATAAATTATTAAACTCAGCCTCAGATTCCAATATTTTATCTATCATCTCTACATTAACTATAGGATTTACATCCGTAATTGTTTGAGATGAATAACTTGTATTTTGTTGTATCTGTACTAGAGTCCCTTTAATATGTAAAACCTGATCAGCCATACTAACCTACTACCATCCTTATCTATAATCATAATGCTATAAGCATAAAAAGTTTTATACAAATATCAATACTTAAATCAATGCTTGGTAAAGCTTCATTAATTCTACTACGCACTCCTCTTCTGTCATTTTAAACTCAAATCCATATGCCGCCATTACAGCCTTATTATTTTCACGATGAGCTTTTCTTAACTCTATTGGCATTGTTGTCTCATCATATAAATTCGCTAATGTTTCATCGGGGTATATCGATCTTGCATGTAATATTCCTTCCGCAGTTTGACTAATTTGTTTTCTTTGCAAATCTGTTACAACTGGCCAAGGAAAAGTATTATATATAATATCTTTAGAGTACCTATAGTCACTTTTCAATCTTCCTGCAAAAGCACGCATCCATGCCATATGTACATTCGACGTTATAATCCCAAAATCATATAAACTAGCATTCGGAACAATTTGTACAGCATCAGTTACCTTTACATCAGAATGCATAAAACCAATAGGTATATATCGTCTTTTTTCAGATGATGTACGAGGTATAATTAAATAATCACTATCATCAGGCTGAGTAATTTGTGCAAATAAAGTTGGTGTATCAGCAAATTTACGAATACCTGCGGCTTTGCTACTAGAACGAGATTCTTTACATTTACAAACACGATTATATAAAAATCTATTATTTTTAATAATAGATAGAGATACACCTTTCAACCATAAACAATAGCGCCTTTCATTATGTAAGTACTCTCTTGCACCAAGCAAAGGGCGTATAAATTCTACTACCTCTGGAAACTCCTTGCAAATTTGACTATATTCATCAGATTCAACAATTAAATACCCACCATCCGCAGGCTTATTCCCATATACCATTGGTTTACTATTAGATAGTGGTTTATTTATACTTTTTATTAAAATATCTGGTGCTTCCATTAAATACTTATTTATATATTTAACCTTCTGATATTGTCCATCAGTAAATAATAGTTTTTCTTGTTTCTCAATCATAGAAAAACCAATAATTACACAATGTACATGCGCACTACTCTTAGATTCACTTGTCCATATAAATGTTCGATATGCAAAGTTAATATGTACGGGAATATCTTCCCACATTCTAGTAACTGTTTCCCCTTGAACAATTGAATTTGTAGATACAAATGCACATTCAATATTCGTACCTTTAATGTATTCATATGCTTTTTTATACCAACAGCAAACATAATCTAAGTTTTTTTTCTTTGGAAATAGAGCCTGCAAATCAAGTTTTTGTTCATCGGACATATATGTAAATCCAAGAAATGGAGGATTCCCTATTATATAACTTAAACTATCTGAAGAAATTATATCTGACCACTCTAAATGCAAAGCATTACCTTCATGAATGTTAGCATTATTGTGTAATGGCAAAAAATCCATTTCTTTATGAATAATAGCTTCTGTCTCTTTAAACATTTGAGCTTCAGCTATCCAAATAGCTGTTTTGGCTACAGATACAGCAAAATCATTGATTTCTATACCATAAAACTGTTGAATACTAACCTTAATAGGATTAAATTCCTCTTCATCAAATCCTAATATTCCTGTACCAGATGAGTCCGTAATAGTCTCTCTTAAAATATCATTCTCTAATCGACGCAATGATAAATATGATTCTGTTAAAAAGTTACCAGAACCCGCGGCAGGATCAAGAAATGTTAGGGATGCCATTTTGTCTTGTAAAGCCTTTAGTAGTTGGATTTTCTTCTTACCATCTTTTCTAGACATAGCCTCTTTAAAATCATTCCTAAGCTCATCTAAGAATAGCGGATCGATTAACTTATGGATATTTTCAATACTGGTATAATGCATACCACCCTGACGTCTCTTTTCAGGATTTAACGTACTCTCAAATATAGCACCAAAGATTGTTGGAGAAATTTCACTCCAATCAAAATTACATGCATCCTCTAATATCAAATTAACTGCATTTTCTGAAAATTGAGGAATTTCAACAGGGTCACTAAAAAGACTTCCGTTCACATAAGGGAATTTTAATAGGGTCTCACTCTCATAGGGGTTCCTATTAGATTCTTCTGTATCTAAAATACGGAATAAATCCATCAATGCATTTCTAACTTGATGGGGTTGAAAATCTTGTAAATAATCATGAAACAAGCTCTTTTTACCAAATAGCCCTGAATCCTCTGCATATAAGCAAAATACTAAACGTACACATAACTTATTGATATTATGTAAAATTGCTTCTTCTGTTAATAAAGGATTGACTTTATATTGCTCTAACAATGAATCATATAGTCGAGCCACAAGCTCCCCTGCGCCCTTGGAAATTTCCATCTCACGTTCTATATGACTACTTTTAACATCAACTAAAAAATTAAGTCTATAAAATTCAGTTCCTAATTTGCTCAATTCTATAATTTCAGCAGAATCATTAGGTCGTTCCATATCTAATACATGAAACTCTTTAAAATTACAACTTACAATCCATCGTGGACGTTCACTATAGGGTAATGCGGCTGCATAGCGTTTAGCCTGTTCTGCGGGCGTTAAAAGTGTGCCATCAGATTGTCTAATTGGAGCATTAAGATCTTTTCCTAAACTTTTCTGCTCTATCATAGTATGTGTAGCCGGAATCATAGCATCAATGTAACTAGTATGACCTAACTGTACACGTTGCTCAAAACCAATAAAATCAGCAGGATTATTTACTCCGTATACGTTTTGAAGTAATTCCATCCAAAATCGTTGAGTGTCTTGCTTCTCATCCCCAATATTTTCCCATTTTTTTGCAAATTCTTTAGCTGCTTTCTCTTGCTGTTTTAATGTAAGTTGCATTTTATGCCCCCAAGGTCCCCTATACATATTGGCTATTAATATTAGAAAATCTAATTTACATACTTTTATATTATCATAAAAATAGGATTAATCACTATTATTCACCATGGATTCTATACTATCAAAGATTTCTTCAAACAAAAAATAGGCATAAGGGAAAAAGCCTTATGCCTGATTCATCTTCTATGGTGCGCCTAGAGGGAATCGAACCCCCAACCTACAGTTTAGGAAACTGGCGCTCTGTCCGGTTGAGCTATAGACGCATGTATACTTTATTATATCGTTTTTAAATCTATCTACGCAAGAACTATGCTATAATACAGCTGTTGATAGTTCTAGAGTAATCAAACATTTGTGACAAATACTTATGCCTTTTGATTCATAAAGTACTCTGTTATAACTTGGTTTGGTG
>PPYF01158728.1_pt1 | contig 15137 bp, 14 predicted proteins | sample 1559871 | NCBI WGS metagenome assembly PPYF01 (sample SAMN08240021, study PRJNA423297) | Human gut metagenome, whole genome shotgun sequencing project. | reverse complement strand
AGGATGCAATACAGTTGTAGACATCTGTAATACGAAAGCTGACAGGATGCAATACAGTTGTAGACATCTGTAATACGAATGTTGACAGAATGCAATATGGTTGTAGACATCTGTAATACGAATGTTGACAGGATGTAATACAGATGTAGACTTTAAAATGAGCACAGGGGTAACCTAAAGTAACCTAGAAATCCATTTGCTGGTATAGTAAAATAGAATTAGAAAATTAAGGAAAGGAGCAGAAGAGATATGGCAAAAGTGATGAAAAGTTTTCGGCTATCTGAAAGTGCGATTGCGGCATTAGAAAACCGAGACACACAGAAATATCGTTCGGGTCAGGAATACATAGAGGCACTGCTTTTAAATCATGAAGAAAAGAGCGAGCCAACAATAGAAACTGTGTTGGAAGAATTAAAAAAATTGAATGAAAAAATAGAAAAAATTCTTTCTGAACAATTGCAAGAAAAGTCAGAAAGTAACGAAAAAAAAGAAATACCGAAGATGTATGGAGGACTCCCCTATACACCGCCGCCGTCTGATATTATTTAGCATAGAACATCCGTAAAGTGGGTGTTCTTTTTTTGCACGGAAAACAAGGAAAAGGAGAAGAAAAATGAGCATACAGGAACAATTAGAAAAGGTACAAAGTGATCTGCAGAAAATAGAGGAACGACGAAAAGAATTGCAGCAAAAAGAGAAGGAACTGCTGACTAAACTGGAATTGGAAGAAGCAAGGGCTGCAGCAAAAAAGAATGAGGAAATCCGAAAGATTGTAGAAGAAAATTATGGGGAAGTAGATGGTTCTAATTTAGAAATATTTCGCCGTGTGATGCAGGAACAATCCGGGCAGATGAAACAACGAAAAGAACATTTGAAACAGAATTAAACGGGTGTGATCAAAGTGAAAAGAAGTATCTTTGTTGGAGTCCGATTCCAACCGGAAGAATATGAATTTCTCTGTGAAAAAGCAGAGAAAGATCCGGAAACACGGATGCGGACAGGAAGCAAAAACCTGTCTGCTTATGTCCGGAAAAAAACACTGCAGGAATCCGGATATCAGAAGGAGCTGCAGATCCAAAAGGAACTAAAAGAACTGGTGTATCAGTTCCGAAAAATCGGAACGAATATCAATCAGGCAACGAAGCAATTACATATTGGATATGAACCAGCGGCTGCGGCAGATCGGCTGGAGAAAAATATGACAATTTTGGAACAGAAGATGGAAATGTTAAGAGAGGAATTAAAGCGCATATATAGTAATCAGGAAGAGCGGAAAGAGTAAGTCTGGCAGAAAAAAGACGGCATCCACAAAAGGGTACCGTCCTTACGTTATCGCTTATGAATGTGTTTGAAGTTTTGCAATCAATGCATCCTGTAAAACTTTTGAATAGTTGATGCCGTAATTTTCACATGCGGTATTCAGCCATGCAGGAATGCTCAGCGTTTTTTTTACTGCTTTATCATGGTATGCACGGGCGTACTCGTCAAGGTTGACACAAATCAAATTGACAAGTGCTGCGTCCTCGTCCTTTTCGACTGCATTCAGAGGTGTCGGAGTAGGAAGAGCATCACCGTCACGCAAGGATGAGAATAGATACTGACCACAAGCCTCCTGAGCCATTGCGAAAGCATCTGCAAGACTATCTCCGTAAGTCGCTAAATCATTCAGGTCAGGGAATATAACAGAATATTTTCCACCATCCTCAGGATAAAAAACAGCAGGATAAATATAATTCATGATAACGCTCCTTTCTTTTATGAGTGACAGGTCTCATTTGAGACCCGCCTGTTTGAGTATGGAGTTGACAACCCTTTGAGGAATGTCGCCCCGATGATTTGGGATAGTAACTTTTCCCGATTTGGTCGGATGCTTGTATTGATGATGCGAACCTTTCACATCTACTAATTCCCAACCATCATTGAGGACTATTTTTTCAATTTCTCGAAATCTCATTTGTATTGTTTCCTCCTTACGAATATATAATAACACGTATTTTACGTAATGTCAATAATAACACGTAAAATACGTAAAAATTAGAAAGGGAAGAGGGTGAAAGAGAACGTATGGCAATCACGAAGATATTAAACATTAAATCACAATCCAACCTTTACAATGCAATTGATTACATTATGAAGCCGGAAAAAACGAAAGAGCAGTTATGGGTCGGTGGAAATTCCGGTAGTACGACACAAGAGGTGTATCGTACCATGATGGACACCAAACAGGCATGGGGAAAGCTGGATGGAAGGAAAGGATACCATATCATCATCAGTTGGAAACCGGGAGAATGTACGGAGGAAAAAGCCTATCAGATCATCCAGGAATTCTGCCAGGAATATCTGGGAGAGAACTATGATTATGTGTTTGGAATTCATACCGATCGAAAACATTGCCATGGTCATGTTGTGTTCAATTCGGTCAACCGTATCACAGGTTATAAGTATCGTTATGAACGTGGGGACTGGGAAAAATTTATGCAGCCAATCACGGACAAGCTTTGTGTGAAATATGGACTTCCCAAACTGGAATATGAAAAAGGAAACCGGAAAGGAGTCTCATACGGAGAATGGAAAGATCAAGGAAAAGGCAGTTGGAAAAATCTGATCCGTGCAGATATTGATTATGCAATCTCTCTTTCGGAATCGTACGAAGAATTTTTAGAACAGATGCGATCCATGCATTATCAGATCCGGGAAGGAACGTCCCGGGAAGAGGGGGCGATTTTATCCTTGAAACTGCCCGGACAAGGACGGGCTTGCCGTACTAAAAAGAAAACATTGGGAGAAGCCTATACGGTGGCTGCCATCCGGGAGCGGATCGGAAAAGAATGGAGATCCTATCCGGTACCAAAGCCTCCAAGGCTGCAACGCTGCCAGATGCATTTCGGACGGAAAAACATCCGGGGAATCTCTGGATATCAAGCCAGTCATGTCCGGGACATTTATCAAATTCAGAACCGCTATGCAAAGGGAAATATCTATGCAATCAATCAGGGCAGTATGCGGAACTATTTGACACAGATTGAGAAGCTGCGGGCAGACTGCAGATATTTATTAACCATGGATATCCGAAGCAGAGAGGCACTGGATCAAAGAGAGCGGGAAGTGTTGAAAGAGGAAAAACGATTAAAGCAACAAAGTAACCTGAAATGGAATCTACAGGAGGACGAAGGGTATCGAAGATATCAGGAATTGGAACAAGAGCTGGGGCAGATTCCGGTATGGGATGACCGGTTTGAAGTAGTCCTGGATGAAATGGAAGAATTGCAGGAGCAGTTGCCAAAAGGGATGGAGCTGATGAAAGATGCCAAAGAGCAGTTACAAAAACTGCGGGAAGAAAAGCGGCTGATCCGTCAGATCAAACGGATGGATCAGGAACACCTGGCAACTTATGAATTTGCACATCCAATTCAGAGGAAGAATCCGGAACAGACACGTTCCGAAATTCGGAACAGAAAGAAAGGAGGCAGACAGTGGAAGCCCAGGCTATAACAGAAGTAGGAATTAAAAAACAGCAATTGGTAATCGCACAATGGATGCAAGTTCCGGAAGAGATTATTGGCATTTTGAATCAGGAGTTGCCCTGGCGCATCCGGGAATGGATCTATCTGTGCGCTTTGGATCAGATGCCGGCAGAGACTTTAGAAAAAATGCCTACATGGGAGGGAGTTGGAATTCCAGCTGCAGCAAATGAAGCAGCACTTGGTCAAAGAACAGGAGAGCCGACAGAGTGCCGAGGAAAATGCCCGGATTTTAAGCGAAAAAGCAGACACCTATCACAGGGAACTCTTACAGTTTCAGAAAGCAGAAAAAAGGCAGGTGCCAAAGGAAACGATTCCAACCGTGGAACCGGAAAAAGGGTACTGGAAGAATCGCAGATACCAGAAAATGGCGAAAGAACAAGAGGAACAGCGAAAAAAAGAGATGGAGACATTTATCAAAGAAGTCATGGACAACTCTGAGTTTACCGAAGAGCAGAGTGATTATCTTTTAACCTGTCTGGAAAGAGGGGACAAGGTGGAGGATGTGCTCTATTTGGCAAAACCAAGTCTGTCCGTGGAGCATATGGAACGGATGCGGAAGATGGAACAGAAGCGGCGCATGGAAGCAAGCGGCCAGAAAACACAAAAGAAACGGTACTTTTGGGAACGGGAAAAGAACTAAAGCAGGAGTGTTCCGAATTTCGGAACAGAAAGGAGAAAAATGGACGTAGAAGCCAGAATTTATCTGCCAGAAAAACCACTGGAAAACGTATGGGGATATGGGGAAGTCACGGTGGAACGATTATTTACATTTCAAGTTCGAGTGTTAAAACATCGGAAAGAGAATGGGGAAGAGGTATCTTTTGTCAGCTTTCCCAGGCGAAAAGTGCAAGGACGGTGGGAAGATGCGGTACACCCCAGTCAAGAACTGCGGGAGAGGATTGCCGAAGTTGTGAATCAGGAAATCCGAAAAGAAATCATAAAAGACTTGGAACTTCCAGAAATCGTAGTTCAGAGTATGAGCCTGTTTCCGGTGCAGCCCAAAAAGACAGTAAGCATCGTAGGGATTGCAACGGTAGAGGTGTGTGGTCTGACAATTAAAGGAGTCACTGTGAAACAGGGACAGGATGGACTTTTTTGTAACCTGCCCCAATATTACAGCGAGAAAGACGGGTATCGGGATGTGATACGGCCAACTTCGAAGCGAATCCGGGAAGCAATCACGGAGGCAGTATTGCAGGAATATGAGGCACAGAAGAGCAGGGGATTGAAAACATGACAAAGTTACAACAACAATTAGCAGAACAATTTTTACATATTTTGGAAGAAGAAAAATTGGACTGGAGAAAAGAATGGAGTGGAATTCCGGAAAGACCATATAATCCGATTTCCAAGACAGTTTACCATGGAAGCAATTACTTTTCTTTGCTGCTGACATCCATGGTAAAAGGATATCAGGATCCCAGATGGTGTACATTTGCGCAGATCAAAGAGCAGGGATGGACATTGAAAGCAGGAAAAGGACAGAGTGCAAAAATAGAATTTTGGTATCCTTATGACCGGGAACAAAAGAAAAGCATTAGCTGGCAGGAATTTCGAGAAGTTGGTGGACAGAACAATGACAGATATCAGCTTTATAGCCGTGCGTATTCCGTTTACAATGGGGATATGATTATAGGAATTCCCAAGTTGGAGGTAAGACAGAATGAAATACAGCCAGTAGAATTGGTGGATACGATATCCCGGAATATGGGAGTTCCGATTTCTTATCATCAGACAGCCCGGGCATTTTACCGACCAATAGAAGATCGAATCTATCTCCCGTATCGCCAGCAATTTAATTCCGAGTATGCTTATGCCTCTACAGCACTCCATGAACTGTCTCATGCGACAGGGGCAGAACATCGTCTGAACCGGAAACAGGGTGGAGAATTTGGAACAGAGCCCTATGCTTATGAAGAACTGGTGGCGGAGATCAGCTCCTGTTTCCTGTCCAGTGAGCTTCCGATCGGACAGACAGAAGAACATCTTCAGAACCACAAGGCGTATGTTCAGAGCTGGATCCAGGGAATTAAAGAGCAGCCGGAGGCTTTATTCCGTGCCGTGAAAGATGCGGAACAAGCCGCCGTTTATTTGGAATATCACGGTGGACTGATCACATTGGAAGAATATCAGACCTATGGAATCGAAATAGAACCGGCATCCAAAATACGTAATACTGTTCCGAAATTCGGAACGGAAGAAACAGGAGAGGTACAGAAAGTTGCGATCGAAAGCACCATGGATTATGAGGACTTGGATTTCCATGTAAACCGATATAACGAAAAGGGATATGGAAGAGAAGCGTATTATCGGATTGTTTCTCTAAATGAAGAGGGGATTGTGACTCCGGTAGATCGAACCGTTTATCGGAATCTTGAACAAGTGAGAACTGCGATTTCCCAAAAAACAGAATGGAAAGAAGTCCTATATGAAGACCTGATTCAGGAAGCAATGAAGAATCGGGTGGAACGGGTGTCTTTTCCGAATCTCAAACAATCGGATGGATGGAGGCTTGCAAAAGAAGGAGAGCATTATACGGTGTATCTGGATGGAGAGCGATTTCTGACAGGAACATCAGAGAAGGTTCAGGAATTGAACCGGAGAGCTGGGGAAGGGAAACATCCCATGCTGCAGCGTGCGTTTACAGCATTGCGAGAGCAACAGGGAATGAGTCTGGAAGAAGTGGCTGAAAAAATGTACCTGTCTGTTCCGGAAGTGAAAGCAGTGGAAAAAGGAGTGTTGCAACTGCAGCCGGAATCCTTGCAGCTTTTTTGCAATGCCTGTGGAGTTTCAGTAGATGCATTGCGGGAAGGGAAGGTTATAAAACAGGCATCAGCAGATCAGTTAAAAGAAGGAATCAATAAAATGACCCGTCAGATCGATCAGCTGGAGAACAATCAGACATATCTGCAGGGAATTGTAGAACGATATGGATTGGAAACCTCTCCGGAATTGGAGGAAGCGAAAAGGAAGATCGCAGCGTATGAAAAGAGCATTGGACGGACAGAGAGTATGATAAACCAAGCATCCACGGAACAGATCTTAGCGTATGGGAAGAAGTGTGAGGCATATCTGGACTTTGGGAATAGTGTGGATCGTGTGCTTCACCCACTGGAAAAAGAAAAATATTATCAAGGGAAAAGAAGACATGAAGCAATTTTAGTATGCAATACACCTGAAATGATTCAAAATGTGGGTTTGAGAGAGTTACCAATGCATATTACACAAAAACATGTATTAGATTGTTTACACGAAAAAACAGTGGATAATGTTCATTATCACGGACTGTCTACGCAGGAGCTAAAGCGCCTTCCAGAAGCATTGGAATCCCCCGTTATATTGGCAGAATCTTTGACAAAGGATGATTCTTTAGTAGCTGTACTGGATTATCGGGAACAGGATGGAAACCCAGTGATTGTAGCGGTTCGTCCGAATGGAAATGCCATGTATGAATTGCGAAAAGTAGACTCCAACTTTATTACAAGTATGTATGGAAAAGACAATTTTTCAGAGTTCTGTCAGAGGATCTTAGATCAAGGGAAGTTACTTTATGCGAATAAGGAAAAGGGGGAAAAGCTAGGATATTATCTGGAGAACCAGAAATCTCAGATACCAGAATATGACAAAATTTTAAAGAAGATGGCATTATCGGAATCGGAACAAATCAAGCCGAAACATATTCGAAGGTTCTAGTGTTCCGAAATCCGGAACAAAAAAATCCTCTCTGGAAAACCAGAGAGGATAGGGGCTTGCGCTTGCGTCGCTCCAATTGCGACGGGGCCACCTTGCCCTTTGTGTTACCTATTGTATAACAATATACATAGAATGTCAAGCAGATTTTTACGAAAAAGGAGAAGTTGTAACGTTCCGGATTTCGGAACAGGGAAGGAGAAAACAGATGGAAAATGAAAGAGACCAACAAGACGTACTTATGGCACTGCAGGGAATGGGGCGGATGAGCTTAATGATGGATCCGGTGTTTAAATTGACTGCAACCGATTGTAAATGTGCCGGTGGAAAGCTGGAAAGAACTGGAAAAAAGTGGATTTCTCTCACAGATGGAAGAACGGAATGTCCGCTACATTCGGATGCCGGATCTGAATGACAAGGATGGGTTTGTGCAGCTGGCTGTTTATGGGGAAGACCAGCTGAATTTTCAGGGATGGTATGACCGGTTTCTGATGGCAAGAATGCAGGGCGGGGAGCATGAACTGCAGAACTTAAATAACCTTACCAATGGCAGGACAAGCATTGTCAGTATTCCGATGGAACAGGAAGTAGATCTTTTAAAAGCAGATTTCGATACGCTGCAGGTCAATTATTCCATCCTTCCGGATTTGAACATTGGAGATGGGGAAATCCAGGTGGTCGTTGCAAACGCCGATCTTCCCAAGGTAGAACACTGGTATCGAATGTTGCAGGAAAAATGCCTGTCAGAAGGCAAAGAGATCAAAGGCTTCGAGACAATTGACATGGGTCAGTATCGGGAAACAGGGACAATGAATGAAGAGGCTTATGTGGATACTGCATCCGGGGAAATGAAAGAAAAGCTGGAAAAATACGAAGGGCAGGAACGGGGAGAGTTGGAAGAAAAAGTGTTGGAAACGGAAAATTCCATCAAATCCATCAGCAATGAACGGTATCAGGAACTCCATAGTCATCCGGATTATGTGGAAATTACGATCAATACAGAAACCCTGATCGATCAATCTAGGATTGCTAGAGAAAAGAATCCGGAAGTAGAGGCAAAAGGGATGTTTGCCAGCCGGATTCCGGGTACCTGGGGAGAGAAGGAGAGAACACTGGTCTTGCCAACAGACCAGGTGTTTCAAACGGATGGTGGGAAAACCTATCTTGCCTTTTTAGCAAAAAATGAGAAACAGATCCTTTTGGATGCCAATGGAAAACCTGTTTCTGCGGATCATCGGCCAACCGGTTCTGATCTGTATACTTCAAACTATGAGAAAGTGGATCGCATGTTTAAAAAGAAAGAATTGCTGCAGACAGAAAATGTGCAGAAAGAAGCAATCAAAAAAGTGGTAGGACAAGTCCCGCAGAAACTCCCAGCCATGCCACGAAAGGGGGTGTAATGTATGGTAGAAAAGCGAAAATTGCCGTGGGGGATGCTGGCAGCTCTTCTGGTAGGATTGCTTGTTATCTCTTACTTTCTAAGTGGTTTGACAACATTAGATGGAGTGACATTGGCAAACTGGCAGGACAAACTGCTGTATGTGATTCTCCATCCACTTCAAAACTGGTGGAACGATCTGACCTTTACGTTTCTTGGAATTGCGCTGATTGTATGGATTGGCATTGTAACATATCTTATGGACTATTATCGCAACCGACAGATCGGTGTGGAGTATGGATCTGAGCAGTGGGCGGACATCAAACAAATCCAGCGAATCCTAACGAATAAAGATGAAACAAAGAATACGTTGCTCAGTCAAAATGTGGCAGTGGATAATGGAAAATTGTCAAACATGAATATGCTGGTCATCGGGAACTCCGGAAGTTATAAATCGACTTCACTGGTCATTCCCAATGCACTTCTGGCATCGATGACCAATGTACTTTTGGATATCAAAGGAGATCTCCTCAGAAAAACAGGAAGATATTTAGAGAATCAAGGTGTTGCAATCAAAGTGTTTAACCTGATCAATCCGGAAGAATCGGATCGTTGGAATCCCTTTGTTTACATCCGGGATGAAGTGGGATTGGTAAAATTGATCACCAATCTGCAGGAGGCGGTAAAACCGCCGGATGCGATGAAGGGAGATCCTTTCTGGGATCAGGCAGTGAGCTTGTATCTGATGTCTCTTTTCTCCTATGAATGGCTGCGGCAAGAACGGGAGAAAAAAGAGCATCCGGAACAATATCAGGCGGCCACATTGCCACGGGTTTTAGCATTGGCAAATTTAGAAATGCAGCCAGGATCGGAGGAAAACAGTACCCGATTACAGGAGAAAATGGATGATCTTGCCAGAAAATATGGTGCAGATTATCCACCAGTGCGTGATTACCGGAAACTAAAAGGCAATATGGAAGCCCAGGAAACCGTCAGCTGCGTCATTTTGATGGTAAACGCAATGCTGCGCCTTTGTGAGATTCCTGCAATCAAGAGAATCCTAGAGTCGGATGATATGGATATCAAGAGTCTGGGAACAGGTGCGGATGGAATCCCAGGGAAAAAGACAGCCCTCTTTTTGGTCATGCCGGATAATGATCCGTCTTTTAATTTTTTGATTTCTATGTTTTATACGACCATGTTTGATGTACTGATTCATGCTGCAGATCATGAGTATGGAGGGGCACTTCCGATTCATGTCAGACTGTGGGCGGATGAATTCTATGCGGGCCCGAAACCAACCAGGACAGAAGTGTTGATGGGAACGATTCGGGGAAGAAATATGTCCATTGTACCGATTCTGCAGTCAATCGCACAGGCAAAAGCATTATTTCCACAGGATAAATGGGAAATTTTTATAGAGAACTGCGCCGTACTTGTTTACATGGGATCTGGCCCGGCTGCAAAAACAACGCACAAGTTTATTTCAGAATTGATCGGGGAAATGACCATTGACGTGCGGAATGATGGCCGTACCTATGGAGCCCATGGAAATGCAAATATACAGAATCAGAAATTAGGAAGAAGTCTGATGACACCGGCGGCTGTGAAAAGAATGAGGCGGAAGGATTGTATTCTTTTCATCGAGGGGCAATATCCGGTTTTTGATCAAAAGGCAATTCCATTCCAGACACCACGGTGGAAGGAAATGGAAAAATTAGCTGGAGAAGACGGATATCATCATTCGGTAAAAGTGATATTTGACGAAGAAAAACGAACCTATTTTACGATTGAAACGAAAAAGCAGATCCAATTTTTGAGTAAAGAACAAAGCGAAGCGTACAAAGAGATGGCAAAAAAGGATGACACAATCTATTATCGGGAAATTGATAAAGAGGCATTTCTCTATCTGAATTTCCGGAAGTACCCAAAACCCACCGAAGAAGAGATAACAAAGGCATTTCAAGTAGAACGTCAGGTAAGGAAGGAGCGGGTGGATCTGTTAAAACAGCAGGAGCTTCCGGAGGACGTGAAGTTATATCAGGAAATGGAAGGGCAGGGATCTGCAGAGAAAGGAAAGGAATCAAATAAACAGGAGAAAGATCTGTCAGGAAGCATTCTGGATTGTATGGAACGCTATCATACAATTTTAAGCAGAGAACAAAAGGAAATCATTATAGAGAGCCTGGAAAAAGGACTGACAGAAGAGCAGGTGAAACACCTGATGTTTTATCCGGCAGAAAAGATGTATCAGTATCAAAGAGCATTTTTGCTACAGAATAGTAGCCGATAGTTAGAGTGAGTTGTTCCGAATTTCGGAACAACGCAAAAGATGCAGTGTAAAGGGGTAGGCCTTGCTCTGCATCTTTTACTACGTTTTGTGATTGAAAGCCTTAATCGGCTTGTTTCCATTATAAAGCTCCAGATAGAAAAACACAAGAAAAATTTGACGTGAGGAGGATTTTTCACTTATAATAAGTAGAAAAAAAGAGAAATATATAGAGAATGTTAAACAGTATAAGCGGATAAAATAAAAGAGTCAGCGAAAACTGACTCTTTTAATCTTCTTTATTCATCATATAATAAATAAAGATGTCGGAAACATCTTTACTATGGCAGATATGGTGAAAAAAGTCAAGGTTTTTCTGATCAAGCTGTATGGTAAAGAGGGAAAAATGGAAACAAGAAAAAAAGGATCACACTTAAATATAGAGGAAAGAAGACAAATAGCAATTCTGGATAAGGAAGGTTGGTCTCCTTATAAAATTGCAAAGAAACTAAAGAGGGCAAGTAATACAATCAGAAACGAGTTGAAAAGAGGAACGGTAAAACAGGTTGTAGGATATCAAGAATTGGAAATCTATTTCCCGGATACCGGGGATATCGTATATAAAAAACACAGGAAGGGATGTGGACGCAAGAAAAAACTCAATTCTTGCGCAGCATTCTTACACTATGTAGAAGAAAAAGTGAAAAAAGGGAAACGCTCTTTTGCTGCAGCCAGAGCAGAGGCATTGGAAACAGGTGCATTTAAACAGGAAGAAGTGGTAAGTGTAGATACTTTATACAGTTATGCAGAGAATGGAGAAATCGAAGTAAAAAATATCGACCTACCAGAAAAAGTGAAACGTAAACAAAAGAGAAAAACCTACTGTAGAAAACATAAACGTTTAACAGGGAAAAGCATAGAGAAGCGTCCAGAGATCATCAATGAAAAAACGGAGTTTGGACATTGGGAAATTGATTGTGTCATTGGAAAAAAGACAAACGATAAAGTGGTTCTTACCCTGACAGAACGGATGACTCGGAAAGAAATCATTCGTAAAATGCCAAAGAAAAATGTAAACAGTGTACATAAAGTGCTGAATCAGCTAAAAAGAGAAGTCCCCAATTTCAGCTTGATCTTTAAAAGTATTACAACAGACAATGGTTCTGAATTTGCAAAATTGCATCGATGGGGAAAGCGTGCAGGGGTTTCTGTATTCTATGCACATCCATATAGTTCCTGGGAAAGAGGGTTGAATGAGAATACCAATAGAATCATTCGAAGATTTATTCAGAAAGGCACAGAAATAAAGGCACAAAGTAAAAAGAGAATTCAATGGATTGAGAACTGGATCAATACTATGTACCGAAAATCGATTGGATGGAAAACAGCAGATCAACGGTATGAGGAAGAAGTAGAAAGGATATTGAAAAGTAGAAAGATAGAGTGTGTGTAAAGAAGCTTAGGATTTGTGAAAGTCTAACAAAAAGAGAAAAAACAATAAAAACGGGTAAAAATAACTACACTTTTTGCTATTTTTATGGTATAATATTAGATGTAAAGAAGAAAAGCAAATCTAATACAAAGCCAGTGTTTTCAAGGGTTTTGTGCACATTTCTAATTAGCTAAAATTAGTTCAAGTTAAATTTTGAATCCCCAAACAGAAAAAATCGATAATATGGCAAAAAAAGAAATTGACAATCAAAGGGACACTGACTATAATGAATTTATATCAGGTGTGTAACTGTACGGCAGGCATTAACCTTACATGGACTTTATTTTAGATGTTTATGTGGGTTGGTGTCTTTTTTTCTGTTTTTCTCTGGAAATAGGATGCACGGGCATGAAATCTGAAATACTATCCATCAAGATCAAATGCATCAAAAACAGAGAAAAGGAGAAGTGGAAAATGAAAGACAAGATTTTTGGTGTTTTACAGCGAATCGGAAGATCCTTTATGCTTCCGATCGCGATTCTTCCGGTAGCAGGTCTGCTGCTGGGAATTGGAAGTTCTTTTACGAATGAGACAACCATTGCAACGTATGGACTTCAAAAGATATTGGGAGACGGTACAGTGCTCCATGCACTTCTTACGATCATGAACAAGGTCGGAAGTGCGGTGTTCGATAATCTGCCGTTGATTTTCGCGGTAGGTGTAGCGATCGGAATGGCGAAAAAGGAGAAAGAAGTATCTGCACTGTCTGCACTGATTGCATATTTTGTAATGAATGTAGCGATCAATGGTATGCTTGTAGTAAACGGAGAAATCACGGCAGACGGAGAAATCGCAAAAAATGTGCTGGAAGGAACCGTTGCTTCTGTCTGCGGGATACAGTCTCTTCAGATGGGAGTGTTCGGCGGTATTATCGTAGGGCTTGGTGTTGCGGCGCTGCATAATCGGTTTCACAAGATCGTGCTCCCGAACGCATTATCATTTTTCGGCGGTTCCCGGTTTGTACCGATCATTTCTACAATTGTATACATGTTTGTAGGTATCGGAATGTACTTTATCTGGCCTCCGGTCCAGAATGGAATTTACGCTTTGGGTGGTCTGGTCACAGGAAGCGGATATGTGGGAACGTTGATTTTCGGTATTATCAAACGTGCGCTGATCCCATTTGGACTGCATCATGTATTTTATATGCCGTTCTGGCAGACTGCCGTGGGAGGCAGCATGGAAGTTGCCGGACAGATGGTACAGGGAGGTCAGAATATTTTCTTTGCCCAGCTGGCGGATTCAGCCAATGTAGTGCATTTCAGCGCAGATGCGACCAGATATTTTTCCGGTGAGTTTATCTTTATGATCTTTGGACTTCCGGGTGCAGCTCTTGCAATGTACCGCTGTGCAAAGCCGGAAAAGAAAAAAGCGGCAGGTGGATTGTTGCTTTCCGCAGCATTGGCTTGTATGCTTACAGGTATCACAGAGCCATTAGAGTTTTCCTTCCTGTTTGTAGCACCGGCATTATTTGCGGTTCAGGTTGTACTGGCAGGTTCGGCTTATATGATCGCGCATATGCTGAATATCGCAGTAGGACTGACATTCTCCGGTGGATTTTTGGATTTCTTCCTGTTTGGTATTTTGCAGGGAAATGAGAAGACAAGCTGGATGCGGGTGATTCCGGTGGGAATTATTTACTTTATTTTGTATTATGTGATTTTTACGTTCCTGATCAAAAAATTTGATTTTAAGACACCGGGACGTGAAGACGATGATACAACGACAAAGCTGTATACAAAAGCAGATGTCAATGCAAGAAAAGAAAGCAGTAAAAAAGGAGATGCAGGAGCAGCTGCAGATCCTGTCAGTGCTATGATTACAGAAGGTCTTGGTGGAAAGAGCAATATCAGTGATGTGGATTGCTGTGCCACAAGACTTCGTATCACAGTAAAGGATGCAGGAAAGGTAAAAGATGAGATCCTCAAGCAGACAGGATCCAGAGGAATTGTAAAAAAAGGCCAGGGAGTACAGGTAATCTATGGGCCGCATGTAACTGTGATCAAAGCGAATCTGGAGGACTATCTGGAAACCGCAGAAGATATGCCTCTAGGAGAAACAACTGCTTTCGCAGAAGAAGCAGCTTCTGAACCGGAAGAGGTGCAGACTACAAGTTCAAAAGAGCAGGATTCAGAGAAAAAAGTAAAGGAAACTGTGATCATATCCAGCCCGATTACGGGAAATGCAGTGGAGCTTTCAGAGGTTCCGGATGAGGGATTTGCCGGAAAAATGATGGGAGACGGAGCAGCAGTAATTCCGACAGACGGGATGATCCTTGCGCCGGAAGACGGTGAGGTTGTGTTTGTGTTTGAGACCAAGCATGCGCTGGGATTCCAGACAGATTCCCAAATGGCACTTCTGCTGCATATCGGAATCGATACAGTGGCACTGAACGGACAGGGATTTGAAGTTTTTGTGGAAAACGGACAGAAAGTGAAAAAAGGGGAGCCGTTGATGAAAATCGATATTTCCTATCTGAAAGAACATGCACCGTCTCTTTGTTCACCGGTTCTGTGTACAGAATTAGGAGACAATCAGAAGGTTCGTCTTTTGAAAGAAGGAGAGATAAAGGCGGGAGAACCATTGTTTGCCGTGGATGTTTATGAAGCATAGTATTGATTGCGGAAAATGTTACTGTCCGCATCAATCACCAACCGAAAAATAAAAAAATGAGCGGACCGTTCAGGTCCGCTTTACTTTTTGGCAATATTTTGATACCCTGTTATCAGAAAACAAAAACCGGGGGAATGTCATGTACAGAGTAAGTAAAGTGTTGAATAACAA
>PPYF01593799.1_pt1 | contig 15139 bp, 7 predicted proteins | sample 1559871 | NCBI WGS metagenome assembly PPYF01 (sample SAMN08240021, study PRJNA423297) | Human gut metagenome, whole genome shotgun sequencing project. | reverse complement strand
GAGAAAAGTAAAATAAATTATAACTATTCAGCAATTACAAATAAAAAACAAATGAAAAAACAACAGAAAAGTGCTTGACAGGCTTTTTTTGTTGTGCTATAGTGAAGAATGCTATATTATGGCAAGATATGCCTACTATGCTTATGCAGCAGAGCGGGCTGATGTTGTAATAAATAAAATAAAACAGGGGTGAAACGTCAATGGAAAAAAACAGAATTCGTTCTGTAAAAACTGGAAAAAGCATGCGAATGAGCTACCAGAGACAAAAAGAAGTCCTGGAAATGCCGAACTTGATCGAGGTCCAGAAGGATTCTTACCAGTGGTTTCTCGACGAAGGATTGAATGAAGTATTCGACGATATTTCTCCAATCGCAGACTACGGCGGAAAGCTCAGTCTTGAATTCATCGGCTTCACATTTGATGAAAAAGAGGCTAAATACACCATCGAGCAGTGTAAAGAACGTGACGTAACTTATGCCGCACCTTTGAAGGTTCGAGTGAGACTGATTAACAAGGAAACAGATGAGATCAACGAACACGAGATTTTCATGGGAGACCTGCCGATTATGACCGCGACAGGAACTTTCGTCATTAACGGTGCTGAGCGTGTTATTGTCAGCCAGTTAGTACGTTCCCCTGGAATCTATTATGCCATTGCACACGATAAAATCGGTAAGAGACTGTTTTCCTGTACAGTAATTCCTAATAGAGGAGCATGGCTGGAATATGAGACTGACTCCAACGATGTATTCTACGTGCGTGTGGACAGAACCCGTAAGGTTCCGATCACTGTACTGATCCGTGCACTTGGTGTTGGTTCCAATGCAGAGATCATTGATCTGTTTGGCGAAGAGCCGAAGATCCTTGCAAGTTTCACAAAGGATACTTCTACGAATTATGAAGAAGGTCTTCTTGAACTGTATAAGAAAATCCGTCCAGGCGAGCCGCTTGCAGTTGAGAGCGCAGAGAGCCTGATCAATGCGATGTTCTTTGATCCGAGAAGATATGATCTTGCCAAGGTCGGACGTTATAAATTTAATAAGAAACTTCATTTCAATAAACGAATTGTTGGTCATAAGCTGGCTGACGATGTGGTTGAGGGCTCTACAGGAGAAATTCTTGCAGAGGCTGGTACTATCGTAACCAGAGAACTGGCTGATGCCATTCAGAACGCTGCAGTTCCATTTGTATGGATCCAGGGTGAAGAAGACCGCAGAATTAAAGTCCTTTCTAACTTAATGGTAGACATGCATCACTATCTGCCAGAAATTGAGAACCTGGAAGAGCTTGGGGTTACAGAGTTAGTATATTACCCTGTACTCGAAAAAATTCTGGAAGAAAATGACACACTTGAGGACAGAATTGCCGCTATCCGCAGAGATATCCATGACCTGATTCCGAAACATATTACAAGAGAAGATATTTTTGCTTCTATTAATTACAATATGCATCTGGAATATGGCATTGGAAATGACGACGACATCGACCACTTAGGAAACCGTCGTATCCGTGCGGTTGGTGAACTGCTTCAGAATCAGTACCGTATCGGTCTTTCCAGACTTGAGCGTGTGGTTCGTGAGAGAATGACAACACAGGATGTGGAGAGCATTTCCCCGCAGTCCCTGATCAATATCAAACCTGTAACAGCTGCTGTAAAAGAGTTCTTTGGATCCTCCCAGCTGTCACAGTTCATGGATCAGAACAACCCTCTTGGTGAGCTGACCCATAAGAGACGTCTTTCCGCACTTGGACCTGGCGGTTTGTCACGAGACAGAGCCGGATTCGAGGTTCGAGACGTTCACTATTCCCATTACGGAAGAATGTGCCCGATCGAGACTCCTGAGGGTCCGAACATCGGTCTGATCAACTCCCTTGCATCTTATGCAAAGCTGAATCAGTACGGATTTGTTGAGGCACCTTACCGTAAGATTGATAAAACTGATCCTATGAATCCGCGTGTAACTGACGAAGTTGTTTACATGACCGCAGATGAAGAGGATAACTACCATGTAGCACAGGCGAATGAGGCACTTGACGCAGAAGGACATTTCGTTCGTAAGAACGTTTCCGGTCGTTATCGTGAAGAGACTCAGGAGTATGAGCGTCAGATGTTTGATTACATGGACGTATCTCCTAAGATGGTATTCTCTGTAGCTACAGCCCTGATTCCATTCCTTCAGAACGACGATGCGAACCGTGCGCTGATGGGATCAAACATGCAGCGTCAGGCTGTTCCGCTTCTTACCACAGAAGCACCAGTTGTTGGTACAGGAATGGAAGCAAAGACAGCTGTTGACTCCGGTGTTTGTGTGGTTGCAAGAAAGTCTGGTACTGTACTTCGCTCCACATCTACCGATATCAGCATCAAGAATGATGATGGAACAAAAGATGATTATCATCTTACCAAATTCATGCGCAGTAACCAGAGCAACTGCTACAACCAGCGTCCGATCGTTAATCAGGGCGAGCACGTTGAAGCAGGTGATGTTATTGCCGATGGTCCGTCTACTTCTCAGGGAGAGCTTGCTCTTGGCAAGAACCCTCTGATCGGATTTATGACCTGGGAAGGTTATAACTACGAGGATGCCGTACTGTTAAGTGAGAAACTTGTACAGAACGATGTTTATACATCTGTTCACATTGAAGAATATGAAGCAGAATCCCGTGATACAAAGCTTGGACCGGAAGAAATCACCCGTGATGTTCCAGGCGTAGGTGATGATGCACTCAAGGATCTTGATGAGCGCGGAATCATTCGTATCGGTGCAGAGGTTCGTGCTGGTGATATCCTTGTTGGTAAGGTTACTCCTAAGGGAGAGACTGAGCTTACAGCAGAGGAGAGACTTCTTCGTGCAATCTTTGGTGAGAAAGCACGCGAGGTTCGTGATACTTCCCTTAAGGTACCACACGGTGAGTATGGTATCGTTGTAGACGCCAAGGTATTCACAAGAGAAAATGGTGATGAGCTGTCTCCAGGAGTTAATCAGTCTGTACGTATCTATATCGCACAGAAGAGAAAAATCTCCGTTGGTGATAAGATGGCTGGTCGTCATGGTAACAAGGGTGTCGTTTCCCGTGTACTTCCGGTTGAGGATATGCCATTCCTTCCGAACGGACGTCCACTGGATATCGTGCTGAACCCGCTGGGTGTACCTTCCCGTATGAACATTGGACAGGTCCTGGAAATTCATTTAAGTCTTGCTGCCAAAGCACTTGGCTTTAATATTTCCACACCGGTATTCGATGGTGCAAACGAGAATGATATCCAGGATACACTGGAACTTGCAAATGACTATGTAAATACAGAAGATTTTGAAGAGTTCCGTGAGAAATACAAAGACATTCTGGCACCTGATGTAATGCAGTATCTGGATGAGAACAAAGCCCACAGAGCATTGTGGAAAGGTGTTCCGATTTCCAGAGATGGTAAAGTACAGCTTCGTGACGGACGTACCGGAGAGTTCTTCGACGGTCCGACCACAATCGGACACATGCATTACCTGAAACTGCATCATCTGGTTGATGATAAGATCCATGCCCGTTCCACAGGTCCTTACTCTCTGGTTACACAGCAGCCACTGGGTGGTAAAGCTCAGTTCGGTGGACAGCGTTTCGGAGAGATGGAGGTTTGGGCTCTGGAGGCATACGGTGCATCCTATACACTCCAGGAAATCCTGACAGTTAAATCCGATGATGTAGTCGGTCGTGTGAAGACTTATGAAGCAATCATCAAGGGTGATAACATCCCTGAGCCTGGTATTCCGGAATCCTTTAAGGTTCTTCTTAAAGAGCTCCAGTCCCTGGCATTGGATGTACGTGTGCTCAAAGATGATCAGACAGAAGTTCAGATCATGGAGAATGTAGATTACGGCGAAACCGATCTTCGTGCAGTTATCGAGGGAGATTCCCGCGGCCACAGAGGAGAGGAATCCTTCAGCAAACATGGCTATACCAAGCAGGAGTTTGACGGAGAGGAACTTGTTGATGTGGACGAGGACGAAGAAGAGGATTATGAATCCGAAATCGACGATTCCTACGATGATATCGAAGAGTAGAAAGGGGAAAAGAATACATGGCAGAATCAACCAATACCAATGAAACATATCAGCCAATGACTTTTGATGCCATTAAAATCGGACTGGCGTCCCCGGAAAAGATCAGAGAGTGGTCAAGAGGTGAGGTTACAAAACCGGAAACCATCAACTACCGTACCTTGAAACCGGAGAAAGACGGACTTTTCTGTGAAAGAATTTTCGGACCAAGCAAGGACTGGGAGTGCCACTGTGGTAAATATAAGAAAATCCGTTATAAAGGTGTTGTCTGCGACCGATGCGGCGTTGAGGTTACCAAGGCTTCCGTTCGTAGAGAGCGTATGGGTCACATTGAGCTTGCTGCTCCTGTTTCCCATATCTGGTATTTCAAGGGTATTCCGTCCCGCATGGGACTTATCCTGGATCTGACTCCAAGAACACTGGAGAAAGTTCTTTACTTTGCAAATTATATTGTACTGGATCCGGCAGATTCCGGACTCCAGTACAAGCAGATCCTTACTGAGAGAGAATATCAGGATGCCCGTGAGTCTTACGGAAATAACTTCCGCGTAGGCATGGGTGCTGAGGCTATCAAAGAGCTCCTTATGGCTATCGACCTTGAGAAGGATTCCGCTGAATTAAAGGCAGAGCTGGTTAAGGCAACAGGCCAGAAGCGTGCAAGGATCATCAAACGTCTTGAGGTTGTTGAATCTTTCCGTGAGTCAGGAAACCGTCCTGAGTGGATGATTCTTGATGTTGTTCCTGTAATCCCGCCAGATCTTCGTCCTATGGTACAGCTGGATGGTGGACGTTTTGCGACATCTGACCTGAATGATCTGTACAGAAGAATCATTAATCGTAATAATCGTCTGAAAAGACTGCTGGAGCTTGGTGCTCCGGATATCATTGTCCGCAATGAGAAACGTATGCTTCAGGAAGCAGTTGATGCCCTGATCGACAATGGTCGTCGTGGCCGTCCGGTTACAGGTCCTGGAAACAGAGCCCTGAAATCCCTTTCTGACATGCTGAAAGGTAAATCCGGACGTTTCCGTCAGAACCTTCTTGGTAAGCGTGTTGACTACTCCGGACGTTCCGTTATTGTTGTTGGACCAGAGCTGAAGATTTATCAGTGCGGTCTGCCAAAAGAGATGGCAATCGAGCTGTTTAAGCCTTTTGTTATGAAAGAACTGGTAGCAAACGGTACCTCTCACAATATTAAGAATGCCAAGAAGATGGTAGAGAAGCTTGAGCCAGCTGTATGGGACGTTCTGGAAGATGTTATCAAAGAACATCCGGTTATGCTGAACCGTGCACCTACACTGCATCGTCTGGGGATCCAGGCGTTTGAGCCGATCCTTGTAGAAGGTAAGGCTATTAAGCTTCATCCGCTTGTTTGTACCGCTTTCAACGCTGACTTCGATGGTGACCAGATGGCTGTCCATCTTCCACTGTCCCAGGAAGCACAGGCAGAGTGCCGTTTCCTGCTTCTGTCTCCGAACAACCTTCTGAAACCTTCTGATGGTGGACCGGTAGCCGTTCCTTCACAGGATATGGTCCTTGGTATTTACTATCTGACACAGGAAAGACCTGGAAACAAGGGAGAAGGAAAGTTCTTTAAGAGCGTAAACGAGGCAATTCTGGCATATGAGAACCAGGTAATTACTCTGCAGTCCAAGATTCTTGTCCGCTGTAGCAAGGTAATGCCGGATGGAAGCACTTTCACAGGCAACGTGAAGTCTACACTGGGACGTTTCCTGTTCAATGAGATCCTGCCACAGGATCTTGGATTTGTTGACAGAAGCATTCCGGGAAATGAGCTTCTTCTTGAGGTTGACTTCCTGGTTGGTAAGAAACAGCTGAAACAGATCCTTGAAAAAGTTATTAATACTCACGGAGCAACCAAGACTGCTGAGGTTCTGGACTCTATCAAAGCTATGGGTTACAAGTATTCTACAAGAGCTGCCATGACTGTATCTATTTCTGATATGACCGTGCCGCCGCAGAAGCCTGAGATGATCAAGGCTGCACAGGATACTGTAGATAAGATCACAAAGAACTATAAACGTGGTCTTATTACTGAGGAAGAGCGTTATAAAGAGGTTGTGGATACCTGGAAGAAGACTGACGATGAGCTTACTCATGCGCTTCTTTCCGGACTTGATAAGTACAACAACATCTTCATGATGGCTGACTCTGGTGCCCGTGGATCTGATAAACAGATCAAACAGCTTGCAGGTATGCGTGGATTGATGGCCGATACAACCGGACATACAATCGAGCTTCCTATCAAGTCAAACTTCCGTGAAGGTCTTGACGTACTGGAATACTTCATGTCCGCTCATGGAGCGCGTAAAGGACTTTCTGATACCGCTCTTCGTACAGCCGATTCCGGTTACCTGACAAGACGTCTTGTTGACGTATCTCAGGATCTGATCGTACGTGAGATGGACTGCTGTGAGAACAGAGCAGAGATTTCCGGTATGTATGTAAAAGGTTTCATGGATGGCAAGGAGGAGATCGAGAGCCTTCAGGATCGTATTACAGGTCGTTTCTCCTGCGAGACCATTAAGAATAAAGAGGGCGAAGTCCTTGTAAAAGCAAATCACATGATTACTCCGAAGCGTGCTGCACGTATCATGAAAGAGGGGGTAGACAACATTACCGGAGGTGCTGTTGAGCAGGTTAAGATCCGTACCATCCTGAGCTGTAAGTGTAAGGTTGGTGTGTGTGCGAAGTGCTATGGCGCAAACATGGCTACCGGTGAGCCGGTACAGGTTGGTGAGTCCATCGGTATCATCGCTGCACAGTCTATCGGTGAGCCAGGTACACAGCTGACTATGCGTACTTTCCATACAGGTGGTGTTGCCGGTGGAGATATCACACAGGGTCTTCCTCGTGTCGAGGAGCTTTTTGAGGCAAGAAAGCCGAAAGGACTTGCTGTTATCACTGAAATCAAGGGTGTTGCTACAATCAATGACACCAAGAAGAAGAGAGAGATCATCGTAACAGATCCGGAGACTGGTGATTCCAAGACTTACCTGATCCCATACGGTTCCCGTATCAAGATCATGGACGGACAGGTTATGGAGGCTGGTGATGAGCTTACAGAAGGTAGTGTAAACCCGCATGATATCCTTCGAATCAAGGGTGTTCGTGCAGTTCAGGATTACATGATCCGTGAGGTTCAGCGTGTATACCGTCTTCAGGGTGTTGAGATCAACGATAAACATATCGAGGTTATCGTTCATCAGATGCTGAAGAAAATCCGTATCGAGGATAACGGAGATTCTGAGTTCCTGCCAGGTACACTTGTTGACTTCCTTGAGTATGAGGAAGTAAATGAGAAACTGGAAGCTGAGGGATTACGTCCTGCAATTGGAAAACAGGGAATGCTTGGTATTACCAAGGCATCTCTGGCAACTGATTCCTTCTTGTCAGCTGCTTCTTTCCAGGAGACTACCAAGGTTCTGACCGAAGCTGCTATCAAGGGTAAGGTTGACCATCTGATCGGTCTGAAAGAGAATGTAATCATCGGTAAACTGATTCCAGCTGGTACAGGCATGAAGTGCTACAGCGATGTAGAGCTTGATACAGGAATGCCGGAAGAGCCAGAAGAAATCGAATTCGATGAAATGGACGACGAGGATCAGGATGTGCTGGATGTAGCGGAAGACTCAGAAGAGCTGGAAACTGCTGATGAGGCAGATCTTGCAGTGGATGAGGATGAGGATACATTTGAGGATGAGGATTCTTCTGAAGACAGTGAAGAATAAACGATAAAATATGAAATCCCCCAGGGTGACAGAAATGTTGCTTTGGGGGATTTTTGCGTAACAGAGAATTCTATGGAACTTACTGTTACACAAAAAAGTGCAGCCCGGCAGGAACACACTGCAGCAGCAAGGGAAATGCTGCTCGAGACAATCTGCCGTAGGCGAGGGTAAGGAAAAATATGGATAGAGGAAAATACAACCTGGTCTATCATTTGTGGTAAGATTCCTGTATAATGTTTTATGTAACTATTCAGAAGGCAGTATTCCGCGAGGTGTTCTGGGGGAAAAGTAGTTCACAGAAAACCCGAGAATAGCGGTGCGAAATCACGTAAACCATGATTTCTGTGCATCGTTACGGGGAAGACTTGCCAGTCCATTTAAAAAGTCATTACCCGTTCGAGGAGGGAGAACATACATGGATAAAGATGTTCCGGTTTCCGTCTGGCCAGAATGGGAACTTATAGAGAAAATAGGCGAAGGATCCTTTGGGAAAGTGTATAAAGCAAAGCGGACAGAACGAGGCCGCTCTTTTTACTCCGCAATCAAGATCATATCCATACCGGCAAGTAAGGGAGAACTTGATAGCGTACGCTCAGAGATGAATAATGAGCAGTCTACCAGGGAATATTTTCGAAATCTGGTAGAAGACTGTATTCAGGAAATATATACTATGGAGCATTTTTGCGGAAATTCCCATGTGGTTTCATTTGAAGATTTCAAAGTGGTGGAATATTTGGATGAGATCGGCTGGGACATTTCCATAAGAATGGAATATCTTACCAGCTTTATGGATTACTGCACAGGCAAGGAGCTTACTGAGAAGGAAGTGATCAAACTTGGCTGTGACCTGGCTATGGCATTGATTTATTGCAGGAAATTGAATATTATTCACCGTGATGTGAAACCGGAGAATATTTTTGTGTCCAGATTCGGTGATTTTAAGCTGGGCGATTTTGGAATTGCCAGGGAACAGGCACATACCATGAGCAATATGTCCAAGAAAGGTACCTATTCCTACATGGCACCGGAGATTTACAAGGGAGAGAAGTACGACAGCAGTATTGATATCTATTCCCTTGGAATTGTATTATATAAACTGATGAATCAGAACAGGCTGCCTTTTCTTTCGCTGGATAAGCAGCTGATTACATACAGAGATAAAGAGACTGCCCTTGCACGGAGAATGGCAGGGGAGAAAATGCCGGCACCAGTTAATGCCAGTGCTTCTTTTTCCCACATTATACTAAAAGCGTGTGCATATGAGCCAGGGAAACGTTACAGGAAACCAGAAGATATGCTGCGGGATTTGGAGAAGCTTCGTCTGGCACCGGTAAATGCAGAGAAAGAGTGGGAGAAGTCCCAGTGGGAGCTGACAAATTCGGCAGAACTTGAGCGGGATCAGAGAAGATATGCCCCTCAGAAGCCGGAAGACTGTATGGAGCGCACCCATGTGGCAGAAGACCCTCAGATTGAGAAAGCTGTCCGGGAAGAAGAGGCACAGCTCAGAAAGCCTGCGAAAAATGCAGTGAAAAATTATGAGAAACAGTCAGTAAATGCCTCTTCCACTAAGCGAAAGAAGCAGCAGAGAAGCGGGTGGGACCAGGAAAGACAGATTTCACCATGGACAGTTTCCCTTATTGTAGTGGCGCTTGCGGCATGCATTATTATTGGTGTTTATATGAAATTAATCCATGATGAGAATCGCAAGGCTCAAAATACGGAGAACGTTATGGAAGTCCTGGAAGCTAATGATAACAGTACTGCTCAAATTGATGAATTTTTTACTTCAATTCAGACAATTAAGGAGCAGGCGAATACAATTGTAAGCGAACTTCCGGACTGCAAGGAAGTTGGCAAGGAAGGCGATCGGCTTCGCTACTATGACAGCAATGGGAAACTGGTAAAAGCGCTGATTTATCCGGAGACATCCGAAGATGGAGTTTATGAGGAGTATTATTACTGGGATGAACGTCTGTTTTTTGCATATGTATGGACTGGTAATAAGAAGGAATTATATTATTATGACAAGCGTGGCAAACTGATCCGCTGGATCGATACAGACGGAACTGTCCACGATAAGGAGAATGACAGTACTGAGTACACCAAGCGTGGCGAGAAATACTGGAAAAATGCGCTGGAGCAGTTAGATGAATGATGATACCGGTCATATAAGAAGTGGCTGTGATTCTTTGGAATATCGACAGACAGACGAAGAGGAATAGAATGACATATCATATTGATTATGCATATACCTGCCATGCAGGGAAAGTGCGACCAAATAACGAGGACAATTTCTGGTGCTGCGGAGAGCACCTTCCAGTGAGTAATCATGGAACAGAAGAAATCCGTACAGGTATCAGGCTTCGGGAGAGCCTTCCGGTAATGGCTGTTTTTGACGGCATGGGAGGGGAGAGCCAGGGGGAAATGGCTGCCTGGCTTGCTTCTGACAGCCTGGAACATTTTTATAGGGAAAATAAGGGGATGCTTCGTAAAGCACCAGAACTTTTTCTTACGGAAGCCTGTAAGAATATGAATCAGGCTGTATGTGATTATGGTCGGGAACAACGGATCAGTGCCATGGGAACTACTATGGCGATGATTGCTTTTGGAAAAAAAGAAGCGTATATCTGTAATCTGGGAGACAGCAGGATTTATCGGTTTTCCAAGGGGGAGTTTTCCCAGATTTCCAGAGATCATGTGCTGAAAAGCTGCAGATTTGGGAAAGCACCCCTGACTCAGTTTCTGGGAGTGGAGGAGACCGAGATGAAGCTGGAACCTGCCATTGCGGCAATTCCTTATCAGGACAGGGACCGTTATCTGCTTTGCTCAGACGGGGTAACAGATATGTTATCTGACCGCGAGATTGAAGAAATTATGAAGCAGGAGGACTCAGTTCGTGATATTGCCCATACTCTTTTAACAAGAGTACTGGATAAAGGAGCCAGAGATAATACTACGATCATTCTCTGTGAGGTAAGGGCAGAGAATCGGCCGTTCAGGACCTGGTTTTTACAGAAGCGGGGATAAATCAGAGGATAAAATTTTTCACAATTTAAATAGTTGATTACAGGAAAATGAAGGTGATTTATGATGAAAAATCGTATGCAGGATCTTGATTTTGAACAGACAGTGGCATTTGATTCCGTAAAGGATTTTGAATTTACCAGAAGGGCTGCCCAGAGATTTCGTCAGGTAGTCAGTCTGGATGGATTTGAGGATGAAGATGCGGACGTTATTTTTCATTATTTATATAAAGAGATGGAGCTGGTTTCGTTCGGAGATCATTTGAAGAGATATATCTATGAAAGAGCCGGGATTGAGGAACCGTTTGGAGAAGTGCCCCAGGAGGTATACAGAGATATTGCAGTTGATTCTTTCCGGGAAACCTATACACCCAAGTCTATGAATCCTACTTCAACTAAGCTTCCTGCGTTGGTGAACAACTGGCTTACACAGGCCTCAGTAAAACGCGAGACTGTATTTCTGCTGGGCTTCGGGCTTCGCATGAGCGCGGAGGATGTTTCAGACTTTCTGACAAGGGTGCTGAAGGAGCAGGATTTTGATTTCCATAATCCAGAGGAAGTGATCTACTGGTATTGTTATAGTAAGCAGCTTCCTTACAGCAAGGCAGAGGAATATAAAGAGAATTACAAATCCATGGAACCTGCAGCAGATAAAGGCAAAGTGGCGGAAGTAATCAGCGGCGATTTTACCATAGATACAGAGGAAAAATTGCTGAAATATCTGGCATGCCTGAAAGCTGGCTGGGATGATCCAATGAATGAGAAGAGCCAGGCATTTCAGGAGTTCCTGCGCCTTCTGGAACATGCGAAGCAGATCATTGCAGCCATGTATCAGAAGGATGAGGAGGAGAAAGGCCGGGATAAGGTCTGGAAACCGGAGAATATTACTCCTTCTGACCTGGAGAAGGTAATCTGCAATGGTATTCCTATCAATAAGATGGGAAATCTGAAAAAAATGTCAGCCTCTATCCTGGCGAAACATTTCAGCCAGAAGAGGTTCAGCAGACAGAGAATTACCAATATTCTGAATCACAAGTTCCCGGTAGAGCGGTTTGATCTTCTTACGCTGGAGTTTTTTATTGTGTCTCAGGAGATGGAGGATGATGATCCCTATGACAGATACCATCATTTCATAGAGGAAGCGCAGAGAATTCTGAAGAAGTGTGGAATGAGCGAGATTTATATTGTGAACCCATACGAATGTTTTCTGCTGATGTGTCTTTTGACGGATTGTCCGCTGGCTGTTTTTTCAGAGATATGGGAAATGTCATATGAAGAGAATGGGGACGAGGAGTAGGTAATTTCTTAATATAGAAATGCGCAGTGTTGTTTGGAGGCACTGCGCATTTTTAATAGCAATTAAGGTTAATCATTATAGTAGAGATAAATACTGCGGCTAAGCTGTGCAATTGTATTCTGGGCTTCTCCCGGGCTGGAGAGGTTCTGGGAAAGGAAGACGATGACCAGATCGTTTCCCCCCTGTGCGTTGTACAGAATTCCGGCATCATTTTCTACATCGGAAAGCTCACCGGTTTTGTTGGCAACGCTGACGCCCTCTGGCAGGGCTGCCGGAATCTTGTTGGTACGTTGCTGTTGTTTCAGAAGGGAATACATTTCTTCTGCATGTAAAAGGCTTGGTGTCTGAGTAGTACCAGAGCAGATCTGGTATATTTCTTTCAGAAATTTTCCACAGTCATAGGCAGAAGTGTAATTATCTCCGAATTCGTTGCTGGCAAGAAGCAGTCGTCCCATGGAAGTATTTGTGTAGCCGTGAGATTGACAGAAACTGTTTACCTTCTGCATACCTGCAGTGCTGTCGCCACCTCCCAGGCAGGAAACCAGACTGTTTGCCGCGTCATTGTCACTGACTGTGATCATTGGTGTCAGATAAGAATCCAGGGTGGCAGAACCATACTGCTGGGACAAAGAATCATAATTCTCATATACTGCACCCATAATGAAAAGCTTGATCAGGCTGGCTGCCTGCATAGGGGAATCATTGATCGTAGCCTCTGAGCCGCCTGCAAGGTCACAGATATAAACACTCCAGGAACCGTTTGCCCCAGGAAGCTGGGATTGGACCTGAGTGACCAGAGTATCCATCTTTTCATCGGATTTGTTGTCAAAAGCAGAACTTCCGTGGGAGGGAGAGATGGTGCCATCATCATCAGAAAGTTCGGGAGTAATAGCTGTCATGGAAGAATCTTTTTTTCCCTGGGAAGTGCCATCTGTTGTCTGAGAGGAGTCGGAACCGGATGACTGGGAAGGATCTACTGGTTCTGCATTGGCAGCAGGAGTCTGATAAGGAACCGTCACTTCCTCCGGAGCTGGAGAAGGCTGTACAGGCCCTGCACTTTCTCTCTGGGAAGGCCCCTGGACAAAAGAATCATCAGTAGAAGCTTCGCTGTCGGAACTTCCATCATCAGAAACAAAGCCGCTCTGGTCGGCGTCATCAGAAGTCTCGTCACCAGAGGTAAATCCGAAAGATTCACCGTCAGTGAAATCTTCAGTCTGGTCTGTTGCTGAATCATTTTTTGCCACATTAATACTGCTCTGGCTGTCCTTTCTGAAGAAAGTAAGGTAAAGAATGATAAGAATCAGTAAAGCAGCGACAATGCCAAGAAAAATCAGCAGATAAGAAGAGGTTTGTTTCTTTCTATTATTTTTCATAAGTTCTCCTTTCGAATCGATGAAATATCTGGAAGAGACATTATTTTATGGCAGTAAATCCAGATTTATTTTTCCTCAAAATATGCATCAATCCCATCAGCGATTCCGGATGCCATTGTGTCCTGAAAATCCGGATCGCTCATTTTCAGATCGTCAGATTCATTGGTCATAAATCCCATTTCCACAATAGTTACCGGAATGGTGCTCCAGTTGATTCCAGTCATATTGTCGGCATATGTTACGCCGCGGTTTTCAAATCCGGTTGCGTCACAATAGGCATCCAGAATGCACTGGGAAAGGCTGCTGGAATCATCATAGAGCTGGGATATATAAGGATTGGAAGATGAGGGGGAAATGGTAAGTGCACCGGCAGCAGAGGACGATTCAGCACCATTGGCATGGATACGCACGTAAACCTCGGCCCCCTGTCCGGCAACATATTCAGCTCGCTCTTTATTGCTGATGGCAGTATCATTATCCGTTCTGGTAAGAACAGTCTGATAGCCACGGTCTTCCAGAATCTGCTGCAGCTTCAAAGAAACATCCAGATTCAGCTGATATTCAGGCAGACCTGAAAAAGTTCCCTGGGTTCCTGTTGAGGCTTTGGCTTTCATTTCTGTGGAACCTGGACCAAGAGGTTCAAGGTCACTCATATTCACATTTGGACCCTGATGACCGGGATCAATACCGATTATATGTGACTGGGCTACAGGCGGTCCCTGAAGCTCGTCAGTGGTCTCAGCACAGACAGTGCACAGATTTATAAGTCCTGCTCCGGAAAAAATCATGAGGCCAAATGCAAAAATCCGGGAGAATCCACTGGATTTAGCCACTGCTTTTTTGAAACACATATGTATACTCCTGTTCATGTTAATTCTTTTTTCGACTATTCAGCAGATTGTATTTCGAAAAGCAGGTACTGTAGAGGTGCTGAAAAGTTCTTGTTTCTTATTATAATAATGTGAAGCTGTGAATGCAATGTAAAGTTAAGTTTTCCTAGAGCGTGTTTAAAAAAGGCTTTCTGCAAGATGTGCGTCACAATTTGCGGTATATTTCACCCGAATTCGGTTACCGTAGCCCGCTAAGGCGCCCTCATCCGAGCGAAATCTCCCACAAATTGTGATGCAGATCACGGGAATGATTTTTTTTAACGCTCCAGAACAGCAGTAAAAAATACATTATAATAAGAAGAAACCTATTTATAATTCACCGTGATAAATTGTAAAAACCTTGAAAAAATAAGGAAAAATTGATGAAAAACACCTTGACAGAGATATGCAGACAGGATATAATCAAAAAGCGTGCGAAATAAGGCATTTTTTTCCGCGCTTACTAAGATAATAGCAACCGCAAGGAAACCCCATAGAACAATCTATGGAGAAATAAATCGGGAGGTGAAATGGAATGCCAACATTCAACCAGTTAGTAAGAAAAGGACGCCAGACAGCTGTTAAGAAATCTACAGCTCCGGCTCTGCAGAGAACTTATAACTCTTTAAGAAAGAAAGCAGTTGAGCAGTCTGCACCACAGAAACGTGGCGTTTGCACAGCTGTTAAAACAGCTACTCCTAAGAAGCCTAACTCAGCTCTTAGAAAAATCGCCAGAGTTCGTCTTTCCAACGGAATCGAAGTAACAAGCTACA
>PPYF01660666.1_pt1 | contig 15140 bp, 10 predicted proteins | sample 1559871 | NCBI WGS metagenome assembly PPYF01 (sample SAMN08240021, study PRJNA423297) | Human gut metagenome, whole genome shotgun sequencing project. | reverse complement strand
GTATAATTGATTTTATCAAGCTGGGCGCAGGAATAATAATAGTTTCCGTTTTTTTTATTATCTTACTTGTATTTCATTTAGTTGATATGACTATAAATCGAGACAAGTACCGGGTATAAATTCAAGTTTGTGATGGTAGATAATATGGAATGGTTTAATGTTTTTGGGCTGATTTTTATTGCAGTCATTATGATACCCAATGTTGTATTTGCGATTAAGTGCAAAGATGGATTTGATAATAAGTGGAACAATAAATATGTTGAGGTCACAGAACAAGTAGGGAGATTGGGTTGTTTCGGATTCATGATAATCAATATTCCGGGAACTTGGTTCGGGTGGTGGTCTGACGAAACATTTGCAGTATATCTGATTGTAGATACCATATTGGTAATGCTTTATTGTGCTATTTGGATTATATGTTTTAAGAAAAACAGCATTTTCAGAGCATTAGCACTTTCTATTATTCCTTCAATGTTGTTCTTATTTAGTGGGATTATGAGTAGGTCAGTGCTATTGATTATTGCATCAGTATTATTTGCACCAAGTCATATTGTGATTTCATATAAAAATGTAAAATGATATTTACAAATTTGAATTTGGAGGGGCAACATGAATTCTTATAAATTACTCTTTGATTGGCAAATTTCTATGCCAGATAACTGGCAAGGCGAATACGATAAAGAGAGTGGTCAGTACATTTTTTATCCTGACAATAGTGATTTGACAATTCGTATAACACCGTTCCACGCAGAAAGGGATGGTATACTTGCACCAAGAGAAGTAATGGAAGATGCTTATATCAGAACAGTGCCAGTATCTGCAAGACAGCGAAATTTAGATTTCTACATTCCAAGCGGATTTGAAGCAAAGATATACGACGATGTATTAACGGAAGATAGCAACACTATTTATGTTGTTTATGTAGGGTATTATTCTGCGGGTGAATTATTGTCTATCAGCATATGGAGTACCAACAGAGATGAAGGTGAACAAGCCTTAAATGTTCTTAATACGATAAGGAAGTAAGCAATCTCCAAATCCCAGTTTCATGTTGCTTTTAATAATTGAATATTGAATGATTTTACATAGCCGTTAAGGAGTAATTTTTGCTCCCTAGCGGCTTATTTTATTTTTCAAAGTAGGAGGTGAGAAAATTGAAAATTAGAAAGGTTGATGACAAACCGATGGTCATTCACACCAAGGAGAAAGCCAAGATTCATGCCCACGAACCGAAGGGAGCCAAGATTAAGGGGAGTAACATCTATACAGTAGAGAGAGGTCCTAAGACAGCTGGTGCAAAGGTAACTGATACGGATAGAAAGAAGTCCTATCGAAAGAGTACCATTCATCAGTCAGAATCGAAGAATAAGGGACTATCAAGATTTAAGCGAAACTATAGAGAATCCAACACTTCCATCAAGACCAAGAACACGAATTTTCACATTGCAGGAAGAACTGGAGCACTTGCAGCCGGGGCAGTAACAGAGCAGGTAGAAGGTGGGCATGAGGTATCGCAGGCAGCATATCTTGCATATGAAGCAAGCCGCCCTGTTACCGGAACTGCTTCTAAGGGGGCTGCACTTTTCAGGAAAAAGGCGGCAGCCGAGGCAAAGAAGCGTATCAAGAAGGTAGAGGCAGGAAAGAAGCTGGCAAAAAAGACAGCAAAGAAAGCTGCCAAAGATACTGCCAAGACTGTAGCTAAAGAGACGGCAAAAGAAACAGCAAAGACTACTGCCAAGGTTGCAACAAAAACTGCTACAAAGACAGCTGCTACAGCGGCAGGAACAGCGGTTGCACCGGGAGTAGGAACTGCAATCGGCATGGCAGCCGGATATGCTGCAGGTGTGTCCATAGAGGTCAAGGATGAAAAGATGACCAACCGGAGCAGGAAGATAAAGTTCTTTCTAGATAAGATGAAAGCACAGGAGAATCAGACGGATAGCGTGGCAAAGCTGGTAAAGGATCTGATTGTGCGAAAAGCGATTACCTGGGTAAAGGCAGCTGCACCGATTATCGGATTGGTGCTTTTATTACTTGTTCTTGTAGTTGCCATGATTGCGGTTCCGGTTATAGCGGTGATAGCAATCCTTTACAATTCTCCATTTGCTTTATTCCTGCCACCACTTGAATCAGGAGATACCGTGCAGACAGTAACGAGTGCCTATGTGCAGGAGTTTAACCGGGAAGTGAACACGAAAGTGAATGAGCATACCGGATATGACCTTGGAGAGCTTGTCTATGTGGATTATGAAGGTATGGAAGAAAATCCAAGCAATTACTATGACATCATGGCAGTCTATATGGTCAAGCATGGTGTCGGAGATACTGCAACAGTCATGAATGATACTTCTAAAGGCTGGCTGCAGGCAGTTGTAAATGATATGTGTTCATACACCACAAGCACCGGAACAAAGGATGTGGAAGAAACGGATGCAGACGGCAATGTAACAACTGTCACAAAATCGGTTCTGTATGTGAATGTAACGCTGAAATCGTACAGGGATATGATTTCAGTCTATGGGTTTAACTCTGATCAGGTGGAAATGCTTGAGCAGATCATGAGTCCAGAGTTTATGGGACAGCTTGGATATGCCGGAAGCGGAAGTGGCGGCGGAGGCGGAAGTCCGGGAGAAAGCTCCATGACTGAGGATGAAATCAATGCCATCCTAAACGAAATTACAGACAGCAGGCAGAAAACAGTCTGCTCTTATGCACTTCACAGAGTTGGCTTCCCTTATAGTCAGGATTTAAGAGACAGCGGTAACTATTATGACTGCAGTTCCTTAGCCTATTATTCATGGAAAGATGCAGGCGTGGATATTAGTTATGGCGGTGCAACCACAGCGGCAGCGGAGGCACAGGGACTGGATGAAGCCGGAAAGACTGTCTCCTTTGATGAGTTACAGCCGGGAGACCTTATCTTCTACAGTTTTACAAGCAACGGAAGATATAAGAACATCAGCCATGTGGCAGTATATGTCGGAAATGGCAAGGTGGTAGAGGCACTTAATGAAAGTCTTGGTGTGGTCTACAGGGATGTGGCAAGCACAGGAAAGATTGTTGTGATAGGAAGACCATAACAGGAAATTTGCAGAGAGGGCATAGTCCCTCTCTGAGACTGGAGGTAAGAATGGATTTAAAAGATATGATACTGGTAACAGAAAACGACAGGGGAACAGAGACAAATATGCTGATGACTCTGGATGATTATAAGAGTTTTATAGCAGTTGATGACATGTCAGAGCTTGCAGACAATTTGTTGCAGCTTGGAAGGACACTTGGTGAAGCAGATAACTTCACAGAGTATTACAGGGCAGCAAATGTAACTGTATCTGCGAGATTCTGTCTGGATGATATTCAGCTGGGACATTTTCTTCAGGGATTTTATAACGATTCCAAAGAATTTCGGTTTGATAAAGAAGCCAGTTCTTATGAATGTGTTGCAAAGCTTAAGGAGATTGGAATGACCGATAAGGGCTGGGTGGATGATTTTAACCTGCATTATGAAATGGAGAACCGCTCATTTGAAAGGGGACAGACATTTCATAACTTCAATGACCATGATTACATGGTGCTTGAAGCATTATCACCAAGGAATCTTGTGGTGATGGATATGAAGTCAGGTTCCCTTACAATCGCCCTTGGTGCGACAGAGTATAAGCGTTATCCGAAGGATGAGAAGCCTACAAAGGACAATACCACAATCGGGGTATCGTGGGAGCATGGCATTTATCTAGGTTCCACACTTTCAACTACAAATTTCAAGGCATACAAGAGGGAGTATGGCACACCGGAAAAGATAGAGGATATCTATGATTACAGGGCAAAGCTAAAGCAGAAGTTCTATTTTTATCAGGATATGTCAAAGGATGATGATGTACCGAAGAAGCTGCAGAATGACTTCCTTCACCAGATGTATGAGGATTTTGGAACGATTGAAGAGGACTGTTTTTACGACAGGCTGGAAGATGGAAAGTACGATGAAGGCTTTAAGGAAAGACAGGTAAAGGAAGAAAAGAGCCGGTGATGAGATTTTTACAGGAGGCGATATCATATGGAACAGGAATTTGATGTTGAGATAAAAGAAGTGCTTTCACGAGTACAGAAAGTAAAGGCAGAGTCGCTTGACGATGCCATCAATAAGGCAATGGATATGTATTATGCAGAGCAGATAGTCCTTGGAGCAGAGGACATGAAGGGAGTAGATTTTGCGCCTATCAGCGAAGGTCAGCTCCCTTCTTCATTAAAAGAAAACGGAGGAAAAGCAAGATGAAAAGTGATTCAACAACAGTAATTAAGAACATGGAGTTTTTAGTAAAGGAACTTCATAAGGAGTGGGACAGATCGGGTGCTTCTAAGGCATCCGTTATTATTTCCATTGAGGAAGTAGATGGTATCAATGATAAGATAAAAGAGATTATCTATCAGACACAGAAGTCAGTCGATGAGGATGAGCTGACCTTTAAACAGAGCATTGCAAAGTCCAAGGAGTGCTATGTGCTTCTTCGTGTGGTGCGTAAGATTGCAAAGAAAAAGGATAAATGCGAAAAACAGGCAATCGACAATGAATTTGCAATCGAGCTGGATAAGGATGAGTTAAAGGTATTGAAGGGATTGTTTGCAGAGATGTTTAAGTAGAGGAGGACAAAGGTATGGGCGTTGATATGAAGGTCAAAGCGATATACGATTCTGAGATTGGTAACATCACCAGATCAGAAAAGAACTGGAAGGATGTGTTAAAGGTCGCAGGTCAGTTATACCGCTATGAATTTGACAATATCGTTATGGTAACAGCGCAAAGACCTCCGGAAAAAAGCACACTCATGGCAGATTATGATACCTGGAAAAAGGTGGGAAGATATGTAAAGCGTGGTGCGAAAGGCTGCGCTATCTTCCCGTCAAGGGCACTGAATCCACGCATGAGATATATCTTTGATATCAGTGATACCGGAGGGAAGAATGTCAAACTGACATGGGACCTTGATGGAGAAAATCTTAAGGATTATGTTGATTTTCTTGTATCAGAAGGTCAGATTGAGCAGTACGATAATGGCGACAGAGAGACTCTAAAAAATATACTAAAACAGTTTACAGGAACAAATGTTTGGATTATAATAAAAGAAGAGTTCGGAGATCGAATGACCGAGCTAATGCAGCTATCAGGTAGTGTGATAAAGGAAGAAAGTAAGAAACGCAATGGCTTACAGCAGGAAACGGACATGGAGCAGCTGGTATATGCAAGTGTCATGTATGCTGTAGGGACGAGATGCGGATTTGACTTATCTGTGCAAGAACAGGATTTTAGTCAGATCGTAAATATCAAAGACGAAGAGATAATTTACCGTCTTGGTTCCATTGTATGCGATGTCTCCTGTAGTGTTCTTAGAGAATTTAGTCGTAACTTAAAGGCAATCGAGAGCGAAAGGAGAATTGGATATGTTAGAAGAAATGACTTACAAGGAAGTGGACGGACTGCTTTATCCGCAGATAGAGATGCCGGACGAGACGGAGGATCTCACGAAGCTGGGCAAATACGGAAGGATGGCGATGAACTATCTAAAGGAGAACGAGCCGGCAAGATACAAGACGCTGATGAGATTCGGGAAGATGTACGAGAAGATGTCAGCGGTAGAGGAGGAAGCGAATCAGCTGTACGACCAGTTAGAGATGCAGTATCTGGCGAAGCACAAGCCACAGAATCCGTCATCGACAATGGAGATGTGGAAGATAAGAGAGCAGGCGAAGATGCAGGCAGAGGAAGTGGTACTGAATCAGATAGTTATGCGATTCCACTAGAATCAGATGATACAGAACTGAATAGGGAACTTGATGAAATCAATTCATTGGGTGTTAGTAAGGAAGCCGAATATACACAGGCTTCCTTTTTTTTCGACCAGAACGGGCAGGCAAGCATTGGCACCATTCATACTGAGGACGAAAACAATAATCAGTTTATGCGTCAGTTCGAGCAGGACAGAAAAGCTGCATTAGCAGGTAAATACAATTACCTGAATCCCAAAAAGTCTGCAACAGTACCAAGTGAGTATATCAAACAGGTGCTTATGAGAGGTACAGGTTTTATCGGTGGTAAGGGCAGGGTATGCAAGATTTTTGAAACAGAGATTGATGCAGGAACCAGAGCAAAGCGTATCAAAGCAGAGTATGGTCAGGGAGGTGCAGGCTGGCCGGTTGACGGACTAGGACTGCACGGATATGACACATTTCATGGGAATGGACTGCGTTTTCAGTGGCGAGATGAGGATGGAGAGGTTGAAGGATATGTTTCGTGGAAAGATATCGAAAAAGAGCTTGGTGTCCTTATTCTTACAGGGGAATACCAGCCTGAGACACCTCGTATTGATGAGCTTGCGATGGACGGACTCCGTGAGGATGATGAGGTCATTGATGCCGAATACCGGGAAGTGGAACCGGAAGAGGCAGAATCAGATATTGATGATTATGCAATACCGGATGAGCCGGAGAGCTATGCTTCTAACAGAGATTATGTAAGTGCAAAAGGCATGACACCACAGGAAACTACCGATGAAGACCGCATGGTAACACAGGCAGAATATGGTGCAGAGATAGAAGCTGAAACAACTGAAAAAGATCCATCAGAGCTTCAGTATATTACACCGATTGATTATGCCAAGCGTATTGCAGAGCTTGATGAAGACCTGCGTGATGCGGCGGAGATTCTTGTAACAGATTGCAGCTGCTACACTCCGTTTAGGGCATTCCTTATGGATGTGGTGCAGTCTGATTTTGCATTTATGCCCAATAAACTTGACCTTATCAGGGATATTGCATTAGGGACAGATAATGCAGAAAGAAAGGCATATTCCAACAATAAGTATGGTCTTGTGGAGTACTCAATCAGAAGTGGATATGTGAAGATCAGCTATAAGAACAGGAATGGTGTGCGTAAGGAAGGTGCTCTCGACTGGCGTGAGTTATATGAGATTTTATCCTATATGGTAAAACAGCCATTTTACTGCGGAGAAGACCAGAAAAAGTATTATCAAGAGATAAAGCAGAAGGCTGACAGGGATAAGATGAATCCGGTCTATAAGAGATTCTTTGACATCGAGGATAGTGTAAAAGCTAATCGTCTTGAAACCAGGGAAAGAGCAATAGCGAATGGATGGGAAACCAAGATTGATGAGAATGGACATGTAGTTTCAGATGATGTGGTATCAGTATCTGTGGATGATATTCAGGCTGATACAGAATCACAGGAAACTGTAGATTTTACACCAAAGCAGGAACCAGTACAGCAAGTAGAAAGTCTTGAAAATGAGAAGAATGTTGCCGGGCAGACGAAGCACAACTTCCATTACAATCTCTGGGAAATGGAAAAAGGCGGTGCCAAGACCAGATATCAGTGGAATATGGATGCAATTCGTACTTTAAAGCAGATTGAATCAGAAAACAGGCTTGCAACACCGGAGGAACAGAAAACCTTGTCGAAGTTTGTCGGATGGGGCGGACTGTCACAGGCATTTGACGAGGAAAACGCAGGCTGGAGCAAAGAGTACAAAGAACTCAAAGAGATGTTATCGGATGAAGAGTATGCTGCAGCTAGGGCAACAGTAAACAATGCCTTTTATACTTCACCGGAGATTGCCATGTGCATGAACTCGGCACTTGTCCAGTTTGGTTTCAGAGGCGGCAATGTATTAGAACCATCTATGGGTATCGGTAACTTCTTTGGGAGTATGCCGGCACCTATGCAGAGAAGTAAGCTGTATGGGGTGGAGCTTGACAGCATTTCGGGAAGAATTGCAAAGCAGCTTTATCAGAATGCCAATATCAGTATCACAGGATTTGAGAATACCACATATCCGGATAACTTCTTTGATGTAGTTGTCGGAAATGTGCCATTTGGTGATTATAAGGTTTTTGATCCGAAGTACAACAAGTATAACTTCCGTATCCACGATTATTTTCTGGCAAAAGCACTTGATCAGGTAAGACCGGGAGGCATGGTTGCGGTGATTACCACAAAGGGAACACTTGATAAGGCAAATCCTACTATCCGAAAGTATCTGGCTGAAAGAGCAGAGCTTGTGGGAGCGATAAGACTTCCGAATACTGCATTTAAAGATAATGCAGGAACCGAAGTGACAGCAGATATCCTGTTTTTGCAGAAAAGGGAGAGAAAGATTGATATTGAGCCGGACTGGGTACACCTTGGTGTAACTGAGAATGGCATTGCAGTCAACTCTTATTTTGCAGAGCATCCGGAAATGATGCTTGGTTCTATGAAATATGATACAAGGATTTACGGACAGGACAGCAGATACACAGTCTGCGTGAATGATGATGAGAACTTCAATATTTATGAAGCATTAAACAAAGCTATCGGTAATATCAAAGCACAGATGACAGATTTTGAGAGAGTGGCAGATGAGGCGGAGCAGACGGAGGAAGTTATTCCGGCTGATCCGGATGTGAGAAACTACACTTACACATTTTTTGAAGGAAAACTCTATTACAGGGAAAATTCCGAGATGGTAAAAAAAGAAGTATCACAGACTGCCGAGGAGCGAATCCGAAGCCTTGATGAAATCAGACAGATAACAAGAGAGCTGATTGATATCCAGATGGATGGCTGCAGCGAGGAGGAGCTTTCTGATAAGCAGAGACTTCTTAATGTAAAATATGATGCATTTGTAAAGCAGTATGGCGCCATTACTTCAAAAGCAAACAGAATAGCTTTCAGGGATGACAGCGATTACCCACTTCTTTGCAGTCTTGAGGAAGTAAATGAAGACGGGGAGGTGAAAAAAGCGGATATGTTTTATAAGCAGACGATTAAGGCAAAGACTGTCATAGACAGGGTTGAGACTGCTGTGGAAGCATTAAATGTATCCGTCAATGAATTTGGATATGTAAACCTTGCCTATATGCTCTCTATCTATGAGCCGGATATTACAAATGCAAAGGAAGAGCTTGCAGAAAAGTCCGGACAGACAGCTGATGAGATAACGCTAAGTGATGATGCTTTGGCAGAACTTAGAAGGGCAGTTCTTGTGGAAGAGCTGGACGGACTGATTTTCCTCAATCCCGACCGCTACAACGAGAACAATCCCGATATCGGCTGGGAGACAGCAGACGAGTATCTTTCCGGAAATGTGAGAGACAAGCTTCGTGTAGCAAAGGCTATGGCAGCGGATACAGACAATCCACAGGCAGAAAGATTTGCAGGCAATGTGGCAGCACTTGAAAAGGTGCAGCCGGAGTGGATTGAAGCCTCAGACATTGATGTAAAGATTGGTACGACATGGATTGAACCGCTTGATTATGAGCAGTTTATCTATGAACTTCTCAATACACCAAGACGTGCAAGAGCAGTCAGAAGCCAGTTTTACAATACAGGCATTCAGGTACACTTAAATAAGATGAGCATGGAATGGTTCATCGAGAATAAGAGCATGGATAAGCATTCAGTGGCAGCTACTAAGACCTATGGTACAAGCCGCATGGATGCTTATTCTATTTTTGAGGATACGCTGAATCTTAAAACTGTAACAGTAAGGGACAGGATTGATGACGGTGATGGCAAATATCATTACGAAGTCAATAAGAACGAGACAATGCTTGCAAGGGAAAAGCAGAACATGATCAAGGAGAAGTTCAAGGAGTGGCTGTTTGCAGAACCGGAGCGAAGACAGAAGTATGTGGAATATTACAACGAGACATTCAATAATATCCGTCTGCGTGAGTATGACGGAAGCCATTTACAGTTTCCGGGAATGAACCCGGCGATTGTGTTAAAGCCTCATCAGAAGAATGCGGTGGCAAGAATCCTTCTCGGAGGAAACACACTGCTTGCACACTGTGTCGGTGCTGGAAAGTCCTTTGAGATGATGGCTGCCTGCATGGAGCAGAAGCGACTTGGACTTGCCAATAAGACAATCATGGTTGTTCCAAAGCCGCTTATCGGGCAGACAGCATCAGAGTTTTTAAGGCTTTATCCGTCAGCAAATATCTTAGTTGCTACAGAGCGTGATTTTGAAAAGAGCCGCAGAAAGCAATTCGTATCAAGGATAGCAACAGGTGACTATGACTGTATCATCATGTCACACTCGCAGTTTGAGAAAATCCCAATCTCCGCAGAGAGAAAGGAGCGAATGCTTAACGAGCAGATTGATGAAATCAGCTATGCGATTGATGAGATGAAGGAGCGTAACGGAGAGCGATGGACTGTAAAGCAGATGGAAAGCCAGAAGAAAAAACTGGAGGAACAGCTGAAATCCTTGTCAGATGAGAGCAGGAAGGATGACCTTATTACCTTTGAGGAACTGGGTGTAGATTCTATTATGGTAGACGAAGCACATAATTTTAAGAACCTTGCGATTTTTTCCAAGATGAATAATGTGTCAGGTATCAGCAGCAGTGGAGCGAAGAAGTCAACGGATATGCAGCTTAAATGCCAATACCTATCAGAGATAAATGATGGCAGGGGCATTGTGTTTGCAACTGGTACACCGATATCCAATACCATGTGTGAGATGTATGTCATGCAGCTTTACTTACAGAAAGCGGCACTTGAAGAGATGGGGATTTATCACTTTGATTCTTGGGCAGCAAACTTTGGTGAAGTGACAACAGCACTTGAGCTTACTGTAGAGGGAAGCGGATTTCGTTTTAAGAGCAGATTTAATAAGTTTACGAATCTGCCGGAGCTTATGAATATCTTCCGTGAGGTAGCAGATGTGCAGACCGCAGACATGCTTGACCTTGATGTGCCAGCTCTCCGTGGCGGCAAGCCTATTATAGTGGAGTCGGAGCCTGACTGGTATGTGAAGCAGGTCATGGAAGACTTTGTTGTGAGGGCAGAGCGTATCAGAGGCGGTGGAGTTGATCCAAGCGTGGATAACTTTCTAAAGATTACCCATGAGGCAAGACTTCTTGGAACGGATGCCAGACTGATTGATAAGGATGCGCCGAACAATCCGGATGGAAAACTCAATAAGGTAGCGGAGAATGTATGGAAAGAATATGAGAAAGGAAATGCTGATGGTCATATAGGCTGCCAGCTTATTTTTTCGGACATCGGCACACCGGGACCAGATAAGGACTTTACCATCTACGATTATCTGAAAGAAACACTGATCCAGTATGGTATTCCCGCAGATGAGATAGCTTTTATTCATGATGCCAAGACGGATGCACAAAGGGACGCACTTTTTAAGGAGATGAGGACAGGTAAAAAGAAGGTTCTTATCGGTTCAACGGACAAGTGTGGAACAGGTGTCAATGTGCAGACACACCTTGTTGCAATGCATCATGTGGATTGCCCTTGGAAGCCTTCTTCTATTGAACAGAGGGAAGGACGAGGCATACGACAGGGTAATGAAAATGAAGAGGTGGCAATCTACAGATATGTCACCAAAGGGACATTTGATGCATACAACTGGTCGCTTGTTGAAAATAAGCAGCGATTCATCAGTCAGGTCATGACAAGCAAGGCTGTAAGCCGAAGCTGTGAGGATATCGACGAGGCAACACTTTCCTATGCAGAGATTAAAGCGGTTGCCACAGGCAATCCTTTAATCAAGGAAAAGATGGAGATTGACAATGATGTCCAGAGATTAAAGCTCTTAAAGGCATCCTATGACAATCAGAGATATGGCTTGCAGGATAACTTTATGATTAAGTATCCGAAGCTGATTAAGACAGCAACAGAAAAGCTTGCCAATGTAAGAGAGGATGTAAAGGCAAGGGATAAAGAGCTGATTGATAATCCGGAATTTGCCATTACCATAGGCAAAGCAATCTACACAGAGCGAGTGGATGGCGGAACCATGATGCTTGAAGCAATCAGCAAGTGCAAGACCGGAGAGACAACCGCAATCGGTAAATTCCATGGATTTGAGCTGCTTGTAGAAAAGAACTTCCTTGGCATCAATTATATGGTGCTTCGTGGAAAGACTGAGTACAAGGCAGAGCTTTCTACAAGTCCTGTCGGCAGCATGGTGAAGCTTGAAAACCTGTTTAATGGACTTCATGAGAACATTGATTTCTTAGAAAAGAAGATTGAGCAGTACCAGAATGACCTTGAAGCATCAAAGACTGAGTATGATAAGCCATTTGCATACAGCACGGAGCTGGAAGAAAAGCTGGCAAGACAGTGTGAACTGAATGCCCAGCTTGACCTTGAGAACGCAAAGGCTGTGGATGCAGACCTGAGCGGACCGGAGGAAGAAAGAGAGGCAGATGACAGGATGGAAGCTGCAGCAATTGTAGCAGAGGATAAAGGTGCTTATCCAGCCGACAGAGAGGGCAGAACACGATAGGAGAGTGAATAATATGAGCATAAGAAAAGTGGTCGCAGGACTACTGATTGCAGCAGGGATTGCCATTATGGCAGTCCCTTTTTTCTGGCGGACAACCGGAGAAAAACAGACAGAACAGCTCATAAGTGAATTTGAGCAGACATTGGAGGATGATTACGATGAAGAAACAGATGTGGAGGAAGAGCAAACCTCCATTAGTAAAGAGGATGAAGCCATTCTTAAAGAAGGCGGTGTTATCGGCATCATTGAGATACCGGGCTTAGATATCAGGTATCCGGTAATGGAAGGAACCACAAGTAAAGTGCTTAATGCAGGGATTGGTCATATAGAAGAGACTGCAGGAATCGGAGAAAGTGGCAACTGTGTATTGTGCGGTCATAATGGCAGCAGATATGGCACATTTTTTACACCACTAAGTCAGATATCCATAGGTGATGAAGTAATGATAACCGACAAAAATGGGCTGAAGCATATCTATGAGGTAATGGAGACAGAGGTAGTAAATCCGTATGATAACAGCATCAAGACACAGGGTACAGAAAAAGAATTAACTCTTTTTACCTGTTCCCAGAAAGGAACCATGCGTTTTGTGGTCAGGTGCATTTATAAGGAGGCGGTGATGGATGAATAAGAGATACCGATTAGGTGAGATAGAAGAGGCAGTAGCAGAAATGGAAGAGCTAATTGACATCGAGGATGATATTGCTGAGATTGATGATGACTTTCAGATAGTCGTAAGCGGCTGGTCTGTGTATGTCGAAAGCCTGAATCTGACACTCAGACAGGGAATAGCCTGTGTATGGGATGCAGAGGAAGGATTATTTATGCCTGATTTTGATGTGACTATCGTGTATGAGGGGAACATTGAAACACAGGAGTGGCTCTATTACGAGCAGGATGGAATGGTCGTTACACTTGGCAACTGGCTTAATGGCAGATTGTCTTGTGAACAGATAGAACAGCTTTGGTGTGAGCTTATCATACCGGAGCAAAACAAAGAACAAAAAGAAAGCGAGGAATAGCATATGAAGTATTCAATTAAAGTAAACGAAGTAAGAGCAAAAGAGGGCAGCAACATCAAAGGATTTGCAACAGTAGTATTTGGTGATTCATTTAAGATTACCAATATTGCAATCCTTGAGAATAAGGATAAGGGAGAGCTTTTTGTATCAATGCCAAGATACCGCTCCAATGAGCGTGATGAAAGCAACGGTGTGATCTATAAGGATGTGTGCAATCCTATCACAGCAGAGTTTCGAGAGGAACTCTATACCAATATCCTTGATGCCTATGCAAGAATTAAGGAACCGGAGAAAGAGGAGACACAGAAGCAGGAGCGTACACAGGAAATGCCGGAGTTTTCCGTAACTGTAACACCTTATGAGAGGGAAGGTAGTAACATCAAGGGACTTGCACGCATTTATTTTGAAAACAGTTTCATCGTAAATAACATCAATATCGTGCAGGGCAAAGAGAAAATCTTTGTATCAATGCCTTCTTATAAGACAAAGCAGGTGGACGAGCAGGGCAAGCCAATCTACCAGGATGTCTGCTATCCGGTCACAAAGGATTTCAGGGAAAAACTCTATAATGAGATTATCTCTGAATATGAGAAAGCAAAGGATAAGAGCAACGAAAAGGCAAGAGAGAGTGCAGAGAAACATCATGGCAATCCCGATAAAGAGAAGGACAAAGAGGCGACGCCCTTTCGATAATCAGTAATCAGAGTACAGGGGCGGCCAAGGCTGCCCCATTTACAGAATGGAGGAAACAGAATGGATATGGAAGCAGGAAAAACACTTACCAATGAGGAGGTCATAAGAGAACTTCTCGACTTATTAAAGAAAAATGCCATGAAAGAGCAGGCAAACGATGTATTTGAGATATGCAGCTATGTGGATGGACTGGAGAAAAAGATTGATTCCATGACGGAAGAACTCACCAATATGCAGAATCAGATCAAAGAAATGCAGGAAGATACACTTGTCAATAATGCAAAAAAGGCATTGTCGGAAGCACAGGAGCAACTTAATGCCAGATGTGAGCAGATAAAGTCGCAGGTATTGGAAGTGAAAGCACAGGTCAAATCTACAGCAAAGAGCATAGTTGATGAAGCAAAGGCAAAGGGAAGAGCTGCATTATACAGGGTGTCTGAGTTCTTAGGAATTAAGAAAAAACTTCTTGATATCCGAGAGAATGTAAGAGGTGCAATCAAGACCACGGATAAGGATATAGCAAAGACAGCACTTCTTGCAAAAGGACTTCGTGAAGCTGGTCAGACAGCAGCTAGTGCATTCCGTACTTTTGCTGACAAACCGGAGGTAGATTATTCTCAGAAAGAGCAGAAACATCCAATTACAAAGGCAGTACTTGCTCCGATGAAAGCTGTGAAAAAGATGCTTGTATCAATAGAACTTCATCTGGATGCATCTATTGATAAGCTGGATAATCTGGCTATGAATGTGCAGCTTGATAAGGAAAAGCATATGGAGAATGCTAAGGTGCAGGAACAGACGGAACCGGAGAGGGCAGAAGCTGAGCGAGTGGAAGCAGAGATTGTATATTCACCGATGGTCGCTGAGCCGCAGGCGTATCAGTATAATGCAGATGCTTTTGAGGCTAGAGGTGTGGATGAGGTGAAGCAGGAAGCGGCACATAAGGAAGTATCGAAGGTAAGAGAAGATAAAGCCAGATAGTTTTGAGGACGTGGAAGAGATTCTGCGTCCTTTTTTTGTACAGTTTCATCGAAATACAGAACATTAATTCGATGTGTAAGAGATGATTATTGGACAGTATTAAGTGCTATAAATAAAGCATAATCTTTCAATGTTAGAT
>PPYF01189785.1_pt1 | contig 15140 bp, 13 predicted proteins | sample 1559871 | NCBI WGS metagenome assembly PPYF01 (sample SAMN08240021, study PRJNA423297) | Human gut metagenome, whole genome shotgun sequencing project. | reverse complement strand
TGCTTAATCCACTGTTTTTCATGTTCAGTGAGTTCTAATGGTTTGTTCAGAAAGGCCAGGTTTCCTGTATCAAGCCAATTTTGTGATACTTCATAGCGAACTTCATTTGTTAAAGCATCAACAAATCTATTGAGTACTTCATTAAGAATGACAGATTCTTTTCTGGTCAAGAAAAAATTATATTGACGCGGCGAGTTATAATATTTCACTACATTTAAGGAGTGAGTGAAATAGCGGGAAATCATACTGCTGGTAATGATGTTACTACCAATAAAGTAATCATTGTGCCCAGCTGAGACGGATGCTAATGCCTGATATAAATTTGTAAAAGAGATAATTGTTGCTTTTGGAAATGATTGATGAATTACCTCGTCTGGGGGGTAATTTGCTACCCGAGCAATATTTACTGGTTTTGGTGAGGTAAGCGGTCGCATTGAGTCGTGAAGGGTGGTTACCAGCGCCGGAAAGGTAATTATCAATGGTTTGGTTGCAGCAATGTCATTATTAAGAGGCGGCGAAGTAACTAAATGTGATAACACTATATCGACTTCACCTTCTGCAAGCGCGTCCATTGCTTTTTGATGATCTGCGTATTCCCGGAGTGTTAATTTGATATTTAACGCTCTTTTTAAAAGATTTAAATAATCAGCATTAATACCACGAACCCGTTGCTGCGAATCGGTATGCAACAACGTAGCCGTTTGGGACTTATGTACTGCAATCACAAGATTTTTTTTGCTCGCTAACCAACGTAATTCCTTGTTGCTCAGACGTAGTGGATCAAGTGTGACACGGTTGTTACTACTGATGCCACGATATTCGATGTAATCTTCGTCTGCGAAACTTATGGTCGACCAAAGACCACAACAGAGAAGAAAAATATAGGGTAAAAACTTCATGTGGTTAGCCGATTTTGTTACGTTGTGCGAATGTGTAAAGATCCATCAGTGATTTACATTCTAATTTTTCCATCAGGCGACTTTTATAAGTGCTGACAGTTTTGTTGCTGATGAACATTTTTTCAGCAATGTCATTATTATCCTTGCCATCAAGAATATACCGCATGACACTAATTTCTTGTTTCGATAAGGAGTCGAGTTTTTGCTGGTCGGACGTTAAACTTCCAACAAACCGGTTGAGAGAGAAGGGGAAATAGCAGTAGCCATTTTTTGCAGCTTCAATAGCCGCAATGATATTGTTCATGCCTTCTTTTTTACTCACGAAACCATTAGCGCCAGCATCAGCACAATGTTTCCCGTAAAAATGGTCATTTTTAGCGGAGACGATAATAATAATTCCGCTATATTGGCGCTTCCTCAGCGTTTCTAACACCTGGATACCGTTAACTCCGGGGATATCGACATCAATGATGACGATATCAGGCTTAAGTGTTTCCACCCGCTGAACGGCACTTCCGCCTTCAGTCAACTCTGCTAAGATTTCAATATCGTTTTTGATCAATAAATTACGAATTGCTGCGATAGCAAGAGGATGGTCATCAATAATTATTGCGTTCATAGATTATTCCCTTTGCAATGAAGCATCTCCCTTCTCCCTGTAGTAATACAGACATAAGGCGTCATCTCATTTTCTCAATAAAAATAAGAAAATCTGAGCTTCCTTTAAGATAATTCGACAAGTATACCATATAAATAGTCGGCATAAATGAAATGTCAACAATAAAATCAGGGATTGTACCGATGATTTATAGTTTCAAGTTGGCACTATAAGTCTTCTTACTAATCCTACAGGCGTAAGAATTGTATTGCAAAAGCCACGGTTTAGTCCTCTGTTGTTTTTTTTGCACCTCATTTAAATTAGGCCTCCAACGTTCCTGGGATAATGTGCAACACATGCACTGTGTTTGATATGAAGAATGAATGCTCTTTTCATTCAATTCATAAATTTCATCTATGAGAAATGAGAGATAATAGTGGAACAGATTAATTCAAATAAAAAACATTCTAACAGAAGAAAATACTTTTCTTTATTGGCGGTAGTTTTATTTATTGCGTTTTCAGGTGCCTATGCCTATTGGTCAATGGAATTAGAAGACATGATTAGTACAGATGACGCCTATGTCACGGGGAATGCAGATCCAATTTCTGCACAAGTCTCAGGTAGTGTCACTGTCGTTAATCATAAAGATACGAACTACGTTCGACAAGGTGACATTTTAGTTTCACTGGATAAAACTGATGCCACTATCGCACTCAATAAAGCTAAAAATAATCTGGCAAATATTGTTCGGCAAACGAATAAACTATACTTACAGGATAAACAATACAGTGCCGAAGTCGCTTCAGCACGTATTCAGTATCAACAATCTTTAGAAGATTATAACCGTCGAGTGCCGTTAGCGAAGCAGGGGGTTATTTCAAAAGAAACGCTGGAGCATACCAAAGATACGTTAATAAGTAGCAAAGCGGCATTGAATGCCGCTATCCAGGCTTATAAAGCGAATAAAGCTTTAGTAATGAACACACCATTAAACCGTCAGCCACAAGTCGTTGAAGCGGCGGATGCAACTAAAGAAGCCTGGTTGGCGCTTAAACGTACGGATATTAAGAGTCCGGTTACCGGCTATATTGCCCAGAGAAGTGTTCAGGTCGGCGAAACAGTGAGCCCCGGACAATCGTTAATGGCTGTCGTACCGGCACGTCAAATGTGGGTTAATGCCAACTTTAAAGAAACACAACTCACGGATGTACGGATTGGTCAATCGGTCAATATTATCAGCGATCTTTATGGTGAAAATGTTGTGTTTCATGGTCGGGTGACAGGGATCAATATGGGAACCGGCAATGCATTCTCCTTATTACCTGCACAAAATGCGACAGGGAACTGGATCAAAATCGTTCAGCGTGTACCGGTTGAAGTTTCTCTTGATCCAAAAGAACTCATGGAACACCCCTTGCGTATTGGTTTATCGATGACAGCAACTATTGATACGAAGAACGAAGACATTGCCGAGATGCCTGAGCTGGCTTCAACCGTGACCTCCATGCCGGCTTATACCAGTAAGGCTTTAGTTATCGATACCAGTCCGATAGAAAAAGAAATTAGCAACATTATTTCGCATAATGGACAACTTTAATGGCAATCACTAAATCCAGAAAAAAGAACATTTGCTCTGGCATTATGGTCAATGACCGTGATTATCGCTCCGATATGTGGGCCGATATTGGGCGGTTATATTTGTGATAACTTTAGCTGGGGTTGGATATTTTTAATCAATGTCCCTATGGGGATTATCGTCCTGACATTATGCTTAACCTTACTTAAAGGAAGAGAAACTGAGACTTCACCGGTCAAAATGAATCTACCAGGACTGACCCTGTTAGTGCTCGGTGTTGGTGGCTTGCAAATTATGCTTGATAAAGGGCGCGATCTGGATTGGTTCAACTCGAGTACAATAATAATATTAACAGTAGTATCAGTTATTTCTCTGATCTCTTTAGTCATTTGGGAGTCGACCTCAGAGAACCCGATTCTTGATCTCAGTTTGTTTAAGTCCCGTAACTTCACCATTGGTATTGTGAGTATCACATGCGCGTATTTATTTTACTCTGGAGCGATCGTCCTTATGCCGCAGTTACTCCAGGAAACGATGGGGTATAATGCGATATGGGCCGGACTTGCTTATGCGCCCATCGGCATCATGCCACTATTAATTTCACCTTTGATAGGACGTTATGGCAACAAAATAGACATGCGGTTGTTAGTGACATTTAGTTTTTTGATGTATGCGGTTTGCTATTACTGGCGTTCTGTGACATTTATGCCAACGATTGATTTTACAGGCATCATTTTGCCGCAGTTTTTTCAGGGATTCGCCGTTGCCTGTTTCTTTTTACCCTTAACAACGATTTCGTTTTCAGGCTTGCCAGATAATAAATTTGCCAATGCCTCGAGTATGAGTAATTTTTTTCGTACCTTGTCAGGATCAGTTGGTACGTCGTTGACAATGACGCTGTGGGGACGACGCGAATCGTTACACCATAGTCAGTTGACAGCAACCATCGATCAATTTAACCCCGTGTTTAATTCATCGTCACAAATTATGGATAAATATTATGGTTCGCTTTCAGGAGTTCTTAATGAAATTAATAATGAAATAACCCAGCAGTCACTTTCTATTTCTGCAAATGAGATTTTCCGTATGGCGGCTATTGCTTTTATCTTACTTACGGTTTTGGTTTGGTTTGCGAAACCGCCGTTTACAGCGAAAGGCGTTGGGTGATGATAAAAGGAGGGGGTTATAGCGGGTAAGACCGGGGATCTTAAGTCTGCGCCATCGGCAGCATCGCTCACCCAGGGAAAGGATTGCGATGCTGCGTTGAAACGTTATTAACGGCCTTTTGCCAGATATTGATTCATCTCTTCTTCCGGCACCATTCCACCTCCCGTCGCCCACACCAGATGAGTGGTATTACGCAGTTGTTCTGCGCTGAAACCGTGCATCTGTTGGTAACTTACTGATGCACACACGCGCTGAGGTCCGGCCATACCCGCCAGTGCCGAAGGTTCAAGACGAATACCTTCTTCCTGCGCCAGCCAGCCAAGCATGTCATACATGGTTTGATCGCTAAGGGTATAGAAGCCATCCAGCAGACGCTCCATTGCCCGCCCGACAAAGCCTGATGCGCGACCAACTGCAAGGCCATCCGCTGCGGTAAGGTTGTCGATACCAATATCCTGAACAGAAATCTGATCGTGTAATCCTGTATGGACGCCTAACAACATACAAGGGGAGTGCGTTGGTTCGGCAAAAAAGCAGTGAACATGATCGCCAAACGCCAGTTTAAGCCCGAATGCGACGCCACCAGGACCACCGCCAACACCACACGGCAGATAGACAAACAGAGGGTTATCAGCATCGACGATACGGCCTTGCTGGGCAAATTGCGCTTTAAGACGCTGGCCAGCGACGGAATACCCAAGGAACAACGTGCGGGAATTTTCGTCATCAATAAAGAAACAGTTCGGGTCAGACTGCGCTGCTTTACGTCCTTCCTCGACGGCAACACCATAATCTTGCTCATATTCCACGACCGTAACGCCATGGCTGCGCAGTTTCGCTTTTTTCCATGCCCGGGCATCAGCAGACATATGAACTGTCACCTTAAAGCCAATGCGGGCGCTCATAATGCCGATTGATAACCCCAGATTTCCGGTTGAGCCCACAGCAATGCTGTATTGGCTAAAGAACTGTTTAAACTCCGGAGAAAGCAGTTTGCTGTAGTCATCATCAAGCGTCAGCAACCCCGCTTCCAGAGCCAGTTTTTCTGCGTGTGCCAGGACTTCATAAATCCCGCCGCGTGCTTTTATGGAGCCGGAAATGGGCAAATGGCTATCTTTTTTCAGTAACAGTTGCCCGCTGATCGGTTGCTGATATTCTTTTTCCAGCCGTTTTTGCATAGCTGGAATGGCAACCAGTTCTGATTCAATAATCCCCCCAGTGGCAGCAGTTTCAGGAAATGCTTTTGCCAGATAGGGTGCAAAACGGGATAAGCGCGCATGGGCGTCCTGAACATCCTGTTCGGTCTCGTATAGTATTTAAATGTTTCATTGAGCGTAGCGCCGCAATATTGCTTCACTAGCCAGAAAAGCGAGTCCGTAACGATAGTGCAGCCAATTGCACCTGAACCGATAGCAATCGCAATAATTTCCGGGCTGATGTCGGGATACAGCGGCAGCATGGGTGCAACAATTGCCGTTGCCCCCATCATTGCCACGGTAGCGGAGCCCACTGCCGCATGCAGAATAAGAGCCACTAACCAGGCCAGAAGAATCGGGTGCATATGCATATTGGAGAGAATAACTGCCAGCGTATCAGCGAGACTGCTGCTTTTTAAAATGGCGTTGAATGCGCCTCCGGCCCCGATAATCAGCAAAATATTAGCAATAGAACCGAAGCCATTTTCCGTATGTGTGAGCATCGTCCCCATGCTCATATGCTGGCGTATACCCAACACATAATAGGCGACAAACACGGCGATAAACATGGCAGTGATAGGGTTGCCAATAAACTCAACCAAGATATACAAACCACTCTCACGCGCCATATTCAATTCGGCAATCGTTTTAACCAACATCAGCGCAATGGGTAGCAGTATGGTGAATAACGTTGCGCCTAATGACGGTAGTGTTTTTTCATCGCGAACTTTGAGATCTGCAAACTCTGTGGGTACAGGTTTAAAGGGCAGTCGTTGACCCAGAAATTTAAGGAAAAGTGGGCCACCGATCAGTGATGCCATCAGCCCAACCAGCAAACCGTAGACGATCACCGAACCGATATCTGCGCCCAGCTTATTGGCAACATATAAAGCAGCCGGATGTGGAGGAACCACGCAGTGCACTGCCATCAATGCGGTACATAGCGGAATGGCAAGCTTTAATAATGAGGTATTGGTTTTTTTGGCAATTGAAAAAGCCAGAGGAATCAATAGCACGACGCCCACTTCAACAAACAGCGTGATGCCACAAATCAGGCCAACCAGCACCATAATGACATCAACTGAAAGCCAGCGGCAGCGTTGAAGTGTCAGACCAATTCTTTCTGCGGCCCCGGATACTTCCATCATTTTTCCCAGTATCGTGCCAAGGCCGATAACCGCTGCGAGGAACCCCAGCGTTCCGCCAATTCCACTTTCAATAGCATTTACCATATCCAGTGGCCCCATGCCCATCATCGTTCCCACGAAGAAGCTGGCCAGCAACAGCGCCAGAAACGGGTGGAATTTGAACTTCACGATGGTCAGTACAATTAACACGATGCTGATAAGCAGCGTGCTCACAACCCAGATTTGAGAGTGCATATCTCACCTTCCCCTGTGATTAACCTGATGATATTGGACAAAAAAACAACGCAGGCTGACAAACGATAAAATTTGCCTTTCACATGAGGTAAATTGCATCAATGGAGTGATTTACATCTAAAAATGAAGGTGAATTGAGATATGGTTCACTTTAGCTCATCTCATAGCTGAAATTTTGCCGCTATTTTTTTACACTTAAGCGAAAAATGAGGTGATTATGGAACCCCTTCGTGAAATAAGAAATCGGCTGCTTAACGGCTGGCAATTATCAAAAATGCATACTTTTGAAGTGGCTGCCAGGCATCAGTCCTTCGCCCTGGCGGCAGAGGAATTGTCGCTGAGCCCCAGTGCGGTAAGTCACCGTATCAATCAGCTGGAAGAAGAATTGGGCATTCAGTTGTTTGTTCGTTCCCATCGCAAAGTGGAATTAACGCACGAGGGGAAACGTGTTTATTGGGCGCTAAAATCGTCGCTGGATACCCTGAACCAGGAAATTCTTGATATCAAAAATCAGGAGTTATCGGGAACGTTAACTCTGTATTCCCGGCCCTCTATCGCCCAATGCTGGTTGGTGCCCGCATTAGGTGACTTTACACGCCGGTATCCGTCTATTTCGCTCACCGTGCTCACTGGTAATGACAACGTCAATCTGCAACGTGCCGGAATCGATTTGGCGATCTACTTTGATGATGCGCCGTCAGCGCAACTCACTCATCACTTTCTGATGGATGAAGAAATCCTGCCAGTATGTAGCCCGGAATACGCTCAAAGACATGCTTTAACCAACACGGTAATTAACCTGTGTCACTGTACGTTGCTCCATGACAGACAGGCATGGAGCAACGACTCCGGTACGGATGAATGGCATAGTTGGGCGCAACATTATGCGGTTAATTTGCCGACATCTTCTGGAATTGGCTTTGATCGTTCTGATTTAGCTGTTATTGCCGCGATGAATCATATTGGGGTGGCGATGGGAAGAAAACGCCTGGTACAAAAAAGGCTTGCCAGTGGTGAGCTCGTCGCGCCGTTTTGGTGTCCCCTGCAGGAATCGAACCTGCAATTAGCCCTTAGGAGGGGCTCGTTATATCCATTTAACTAAGAGGACAATGCGGCATGAGTATACCCGCTAATGGAGTGCGGGGTAAGTACGCTGCCGCTCGATTGCTTAAACCCTCGCCATTTATGCCGGGTTTTTATAATTTTTCTTAATGTTTTCCGCACGTTCTGCTTTTTGGCGTGCTTCTGCTTTACGCTTATTGCTCATGTCGTTACGAATCTGTGCATGACTCATTAACGCGAAGATAAAGGTGCCGCCGCAGATGTTCCCCGCTAAAGTAGGTAGTGCGAAGGGCCAGATGAAATCGCTCCAGTGCAGCGTACCGTTAAACACCAGATAGAGGATTTCAACAGAACCGACCACGATATGGGTGGTGTCACCCAGGGCAATAAGCCAGGTCATCAATATAATCACCACAATCTTTGCCGCACCCGCTGCAGGAAACATCCAAACCATAGTGGCGATCAGCCAGCCGGAAATGATCGCGTTGGCAAACATCTCGCTGGGGGTGTTCTTCATCACATCCATGCCGATTTTGACAAATGCATCGCGAGTTTCTTCATTGAAGATAGGCATATATTCAAATGCCCACGCCGCAATACCTGTCCCGAGAATATTACCCAGCAGCACGACGCCCCATAACCGTATAAGTAAGCCGACGTTGCTCATTGTCGGTTTTTGCATGACGGGTAGTACCGCAGTCACGGTATTTTCGGTAAATAATTGCTGGCGGGCCATAATGACGATAATAAAACCAAAGGTATAACCGAGATTCTCCAGCAAGAAGCTGCCCGGCACACCTTCCAGTTCGACATGAAATATCCCTTTTGCCAGTAACGAAGCGCCCATCGACAGACCCGCCGCAATGGCTGACCACAGTAGCGCCATTGCGTCGCGTTCCAGCTCTTTTTCACCATCCTGGCGGATATGCTCATGAATTGCCATCGCCCGGGAGGGGAGTCGGTCTTCATCTATTTCTATTTTTTTGCCGCGCTCTTTTTCTTCGCTCTCAACTTCAATTTCGTCGCTGTGTTGATCAATTTTGTCGTTGTCCATGGTCTCTTCTCTTGAATTAGCACGTATAGCTAAAGCGTAGCGGCTTTTTTGCTCGCAACTGACGGGAGTTACTCTGAAAATGTAGAAAAGGCTGCGTTTGCCTTTTTCTGTTTCTATAGAATCAAGTAGCCTACAGGGCGGCGATTACCAGGCTATGATCAAATCAGCAAATCAGGGCGTCTGGACATCAGTTGACGTGCTGTTACAATCGCCCACACCTAAACAGGCGGATACGGTATCGTTCCGTCATGGATGGCAAACTGCATAAGCCATAAAAAAACAGGGAGACATTTATGAAGCTTCGCCTGTCGGCGCTTGCTCTGGGAACTACGCTTCTGGTGGGGTGTGCGAGTTCCGGTACAGATCAGCAAGGGCGTTCTGACCCGTTAGAAGGGTTCAACCGCACCATGTACAACTTCAACTTCAATGTATTAGACCCGTATATTGTTCGACCGGTCGCTGTCGCCTGGCGTGATTATGTTCCGCAACCGGCGCGTAACGGTTTGAGCAACTTTACCGGCAACCTTGAAGAACCTGCGGTGATGGTTAACTACTTCTTGCAGGGCGACCCTTATCAGGGGATGGTCCACTTTACCCGCTTTTTCCTGAACACCATTTTGGGGATGGGCGGCTTTATTGATGTTGCAGGGATGGCGAACCCGAAACTGCAACGGACTGAACCTCACCGCTTCGGTAGTACGCTTGGTCATTATGGCGTGGGTTATGGGCCGTACGTTCAGTTACCATTCTACGGTAGCTTCACGCTGCGTGATGACGGTGGTGATATGGCGGATGGTCTTTACCCGGTTCTTTCCTGGTTGACCTGGCCGATGTCTGTGGGTAAATGGACGCTTGAAGGGATCGAAACCCGCGCTCTCCCTCAATTACCACAAGTAAAAGGAGATAAACCGACAATGACCCGGACGTAATGATGTAAAAATACTGATGTTCGTCATTGACTATTTCCGATATTCAGTCGTTGAAAAATCAAAAAACTGGAAAAATAATTTTAAATATCATCAAAATTAACACCTAACGCAGATAGTTGATTAATTTCATTTTGATATTCCGTCTGGCAATTTTGAAGCCTTTCTTCAATTTTACCTTCGAGTTTCTTATAGTGCACATATATATTTTGAGAATGGTCAGTGTTAACTTCGTTATCGAATAAAGTAGAAACTATTTCTTTTACATTATTGCGTCTATATTTTGCATTGTCCACTTGAAAATTATATCTTATTGCTCGACCATAACGTTTAAAAACTTCGTTTGGTTCTTTCAGTCTTTCCCCGTTGAGTTCGTTTACAACTTGATGATTTATACCTGTTGCAAATAATTCTGCCATGAGAGCTTTATTGCTTTCAAATGACGCTGAAGCATTCCTGGCGTTTTCACTACAATATTGTGTGAGACTATCACCATTAATACGAATTCCTCTTTTAATGTGGTAGTTGTCCTGATCGTAGTAACCGAGCGATAAATAATCGTTTCCGTTTATATTTTTAATTACAATGGCGAGAGTGTTGTATTTTTTATCTTTACCGTGCCAGGTAAATAAGTCCGTTGGTTTGCTTTTCTCGTTCTCATCGAATTTCGTTACAGTATGTATGAGGTTACGTGATATTTTATCGAAAATGAAATCAGGATCTCCATTATATATTTCTTTTATTGCGCTGAAGATATTTTTCTTGTTATTGATATCATCAGTATTCTCTACTACATTTTCATTGATGATGGTTTGGCCGACTTTTTTGTTTTCATCGTTCGCAGGTGATTTTGTTGGTTCGATACCAATAGTAATATGGTCTGTATCATTGGAGCCAATATCAATATAAGTAACTGAGGAATTATTAATATTAAATCTATAAGGATCGTCGTTTACTCGTATGGCGTTTTTTATAAGCTCAAGTAGATGTTTAATACAGGTGCTTATTCCTTCCTTACCATTAAAAAGGTTTTTGAGCTCTTGTACTAATCCATTAACTTCATCATTGTTATTTTCATTAATGGATTCTGGGTAAGTTGCGCTGGTATTGTTGATTGAAATAGATGGTAGCATGATTTTATTCCATTTTGATTGATTTGTTACAAATATATATTACCTAATGAAATAGACTATCAAAAAACGCTCATTTATTTAGAACCTATCTTTAATTTGAGTGTATGAGCGCACAATAGCCAGGGGGGGTGAGTATCCTGGAAATTCAGAAAAGTAAACTCTTTGAGAAGGACGAGCAGAACGCCTGAAAATATGCCTTTCCCTTCAGGTTTGTCTGTGGATACCGCTTATTGATTTGAAAGGGCAAGCTGCCATCAGGCTGTTTGCAAAACTCAGGAGGTAAGCAATGAGGACACTACTTTCGGTGAAGTGGGGGAGTTAAAGTCACCTGCTATGCAGGTGACTTTATCCAGGCGAACGTGTTATCAGAACGCGTAGTTAAAGTTAGTACCGAACAGCCAGGCTTTACCTTCAGACTCGAACTGGTATGGGCCTTCGTTAATTTTCACGCTCTGACCGTGCATATAAGAAACACCAACGTCGACTGAAGCATCTTTATTAAATGCGTAAGTCGTACCTGCACTCAGCCAGAAACGGTCCTGGTCCGGAATGGAGATAGAACGATTCTGAGCCGGAACTGGGCTGTCATCAAAGGCGATACCTGTACGGAAGGTCCAGTTATCATCGTAGTAATAAGTGGTACCCAACGCGATGCGGTAAGCATCTTTAAAGCCTTCATGTTTCTGGAACAGCGTGTCGCCACTCGTTGAGGTCGCTTTCAGCTGCTGGAACTGACTCCAGCTGGTGTAAGCCAGGCTATAGTGAATCGCCCACTGCGGATCAACACGGTTATAACCCGACACTTCCCACATTTCAGGCAGGTTCAGCGTCAGATAACCCGATTGCGTTGCGCCACCTGTCGCGGTAGGAATTGGCAAACCGTAGTTATTAAACGCGCGATTAAGATCGCTGCTGTAGTTACCTTTGAAGTCAATTTTCACTTCAGAACGGTAGGTCAGTGCATAGCGGTTATTTTTATCCAGTTCATACAGGATTCCGGCGTTCCAGCCAAAGCCCCACTGGTTACCGTTCAGATGAGCGATTTTGGTATTACTGTCAATACCGTTGGCGGTAGCTGCCAATGCTTGCCCTTGCTGAGTTTGGCCAGCAGGAGATTGCATAATCTGACCGGCAACCAGCTGCCCCAGATCGCCTGCGAAACGTTCAATTTTCGCGCGAGCGTAGACGGCGTTGAAACCAAGACCAAAGCTCCATGCATTATTTAAGCGATACGCACCGCTTAAGTTCAGGTTCATGGTTTCAAGGTCGGTTGTACCCCCGACAGAGCCGCCTGCATAAGTATCGTTAAACTCTGTTGCCAGGCCATAGTTAGAGGTAATAGAAGCGCCCCAACCAAATTGGTCGTTAATCGGTGCAACAAAGTGCATGTTCGGAACCCATGCCGTAGGCGCGATGTTATCGGCTTTCAGGCTACGACCAGATGGAGACGTTCCGCTGATATTTACATCCGGATCAATATAAACCGCACCCGCAGAAAATGTCGGGCGGTCAAACATGGTAATCAATGCGGGGTTACGGCTAACGTTACCTGCATCATCGGCAATTGCGCCTTCCCCTGAATAAGCCCGGCCCAGGCCAGAGGAAGAAAATTCGTTTAACTGAAAGCCTGCCGACCAGGCCTGGGTGGAGATAAGTGCCACTGCGACTGCGAGAGCAGACTTTGTAAACAGGGTTTTCTGGCTCATGACCATAACCTCAATGATTTATTTTTATACAAACTATGTTACGTGCTGTAACAGGAGCGCGAAGTGTAGGGTCTGAGGTACATCTTAGAAATCAGACCAGTGGCGAGAGTATAGGTCGGACCAGCTGGAATGTTGCAAGTATGTTTCTATCTTTTTTCAAATATGATCTAAGAAACGCGATCCAGCTGGCAAAATTTGGAGGTGGCGCACTCATGGATTCGGGTGAATTTTGTTTTAGATCATTTTTAAGTGTGATTTCGGTCACTTATCCGATTTTGCAGAATTAACAACTGGAGCAGCACTTTCCGGAAGCGTAAAATATCCACAACGTTTATCTGGCACCTTGGGTGCACATACAGAGGAAATCAACGATGAGTAAATGTAGTGCTGATGAAACCCCGGTTTGCTGCTGTATGGATGTTGGCACCATTATGGACAACTCCGACTGCACCGCGTCTTACAGCCGCGTGTTTGCAAACCGCGCAGAAGCAGAACAAACGCTGGCGGCGCTGACTGAGAAAGCCCGTAGCGTGGAATCCGAACCGTGCAAAATCTCCCCGACTTTCACTGAAGAGTCTGACGGTGTGCGCCTGGATATCGATTTCACTTTTGCCTGCGAAGCTGAAATGCTGATCTTCCAGCTGGGTCTGCGTTAATTCCTCTCGGGTACGTACGCCCCTGTCAGTTGCTGGCAGGGGCGTTTTCTTTTCTCTTCTTCTTTTCTCTCTGTGTCATAGCTCCCACTTTCCCTTTTCTCCGCTTGGCTAAATGTAAAAAAATGGTTAAGACTATGATCAGGTCAGACCACTTTATTTATTTTTTTACAGGGGAGTGTTATGGGTCAGGTTTTACCGCTGGTTACCCGCCAGGGCGATCGTATCGCCATTGTTAGCGGTTTACGTACGCCTTTTGCCCGCCAGGCGACGGCTTTTCATGGCATTCCCGCGGTTGATTTAGGGAAGATGGTGGTAGGCGAACTGCTGGCACGCAGCGAGATCCCCGCTGAAGTGATTGAACAACTGGTCTTTGGTCAGGTCGTACAAATGCCTGAAGCCCCCAACATTGCGCGTGAAATTGTTCTCGGTACGGGAATGAATGTGCATACCGATGCTTACAGCGTCAGCCGCGCTTGCGCTACCAGTTTCCAGGCAGTTGCAAACGTCGCAGAAAGCCTGATGGCGGGAACTATTCGAGCGGGGATTGCCGGTGGGGCAGATTCCTCTTCCGTATTGCCAATTGGCGTCAGTAAAAAACTGGCGCGCGTGCTGGTTGATTTCAACAAAGCTCGAATCATGAGCCAGCGCCTGAAACTCTTCTCTCGCCTGCGTTTGCGCGACTTAATGCCCGTACCGCCTGCGGTAGCAGAATATTCTACCGGCTTGCGGATGGGTGACACCGCAGAGCAAATGGCGAAAACCTACGGCATCACCCGAGAACAGCAAGATGCATTAGCGCACCGTTCGCATCAGCGTGCCGCTCAGGCATGGTCAGACGGAAAACTCAAAGAAGAGGTGATGACTGCCTTTATCCCTCCTTATAAACAACCGCTTGTCGAAGACAACAATATTCGCGGTAATTCCTCGCTTGCCGATTACGCAAAGCTGCGCCCGGCGTTTGATCGCAAACACGGAACGGTAACGGCGGCAAACAGTACGCCGCTGACCGATGGCGCGGCAGCGGTGATCCTGATGACTGAATCCCGGGCGAAAGAATTAGGGCTGGTGCCGCTGGGGTATCTGCGCAGCTACGCATTTACTGCGATTGATGTCTGGCAGGACATGTTGCTCGGTCCAGCCTGGTCAACACCGCTGGCGCTGGAGCGTGCCGGTTTGACGATGAGCGATCTGACATTGATCGATATGCACGAAGCCTTTGCAGCTCAGACACTGGCGAATGTGGATTTGGTTTAGTTACCGCCTGTGCTGCCGGTGGGCTTGGCGCGGCAATGGTTCTGGAGGCGGAATAATGGAAATGGCATCAGCGTTTACTCTTAATGTTCGTCTGGACAACATTGCCGTTATCACCACTGATGTTCCTGGTGAGAAAATGAATACCCTGAAGGCGGAATTTGCCTCGCAGGTGCGCGCCATTATTAAGCAACTCCGTGAAAACAAAGAGTTGCGCGGCGTGGTGTTTGTCTCCGCTAAACCGGACAACTTTATCGCCGGAGCAGACATCAACATGATCGGCAACTGCAAAACGGCGCAAGAAGCGGAAGCTCTGGCGCGGCAGGGCCAACAGTTGATGGCGGAGATTCATGCTTTGCCCATTCCGGTTATTGCCGCTATTCATGGCGCTTGCCTGGGCGGTGGGCTGGAGCTGGCGCTGGCGTGCCACGGTCGCGTTTGTACTGACGATCCTAAAACGGTGCTCGGTTTGCCTGAAGTACAACTTGGATTGTTACCCGGTTCAGGCGGCACCCAGCGTTTACCGCGTCT
>PPYF01305289.1_pt1 | contig 15143 bp, 9 predicted proteins | sample 1559871 | NCBI WGS metagenome assembly PPYF01 (sample SAMN08240021, study PRJNA423297) | Human gut metagenome, whole genome shotgun sequencing project. | reverse complement strand
CGTATATATGGTATAATATTAATTAACCGGACCAAAAAGGATTTTTCTGCCCTTTTCCGGTCTTTAGTAAAAAAATATCTGGAGGTATAAAACCAATGGCAAAGAAATATTGCTACCTTTTCTCTGAAGGTAACGCAAGCATGAGAGAACTCCTCGGCGGCAAGGGCGCAAACCTTGCTGAAATGACAGGCATGGGTCTTCCCGTTCCTCAGGGCTTCACTATTTCAACCGAAGCCTGCACACAATACTATGAGGACGGCCGTCAGATCAACCCTGACATCATGGCTGAAATCAACGAATACATCGGCAAGATGGAGGAAATCACCGGAAAGAAGTTCGGCGATCACGAAAATCCTCTTCTCGTTTCCGTTCGTTCAGGCGCAAGAGCTTCAATGCCCGGCATGATGGACACCATTCTAAACCTTGGTCTTAACGAAGAGGTTGTAGAGGTTATCGCTGAAAAGTCAAATAATCCGAGATGGGCATGGGACTGCTACAGAAGATTTATTCAGATGTATTCCGACGTAGTTATGGAAGTCGGCAAGAAATATTTCGAAGAGCTTATTGACGAAATGAAGGCTAAGAAGGGCGTTACTCAGGACGTTGACCTGACTGCTGACGACCTCAAGGAGCTTGCTGGTCAGTTCAAGGCCGAATATAAGGAAAAGATTGGTTCAGACTTCCCTTCAGATCCTAAGGAACAGCTTATGGGAGCAGTTAAGGCTGTATTCCGTTCATGGGACAATCCGAGAGCTAACGTTTACAGAAGAGATAACGATATTCCTTATTCATGGGGTACCGCTGTCAACGTTCAGTCAATGGCTTTCGGAAACATGGGTGACGACTGCGGTACAGGCGTTGCGTTTACCCGTGATCCTGCAACAGGCGAAAAGAAGCTTATGGGCGAATTCCTTACAAACGCACAGGGCGAGGACGTTGTTGCCGGCGTAAGAACGCCTATGCCGATCGCGCAGATGGCTGAAAAATTCCCGGCTGCGTTTGAAAAATTCCAGAACGTATGCAAGACTCTTGAAGATCACTACAGAGATATGCAGGATATGGAATTTACAGTTGAACACGGCGAACTCTTTATGCTTCAGACAAGAAACGGCAAGAGAACGGCTCAGGCTGCTCTGAAGATTGCCTGCGACCTCGTTGACGAAGGTATGAGAACTGAAGAAGAAGCGGTAGCTATGATCGACCCAAGAAACCTTGACACTCTGCTTCACCCTCAGTTTGACGCAAAGGCGCTTAAGGCTGCCGCTCCTGTCGGCAAAGGTCTGGGCGCGTCTCCCGGAGCTGCCTGCGGTAAAATCGTGTTTACAGCCGACGACGCTGTTGCATGGGCTGAAAAGGGCGAAAAGGTTGTTCTGGTTCGTCTTGAAACCTCGCCTGAAGACATCACAGGCATGAAGTCCGCTCAGGGTATCCTCACGGTAAGAGGCGGTATGACATCTCACGCTGCCGTTGTTGCCCGCGGTATGGGTACATGCTGCGTTTCAGGCTGCGGCGATATCAAGATGGACGAAGCAAACAAGAAGTTTGAACTCGCAGGAAAGACATATCATGAAGGCGACTTCATCTCAATCGACGGTTCAACAGGCAACATCTACGACGGAATTATTCCTACGGTAGACGCTACTATTGCCGGTGAATTCGGAAGAATCATGGCTTGGGCTGATAAATACAGAGCTCTCAAGGTAAGAACAAACGCGGACACTCCTGCCGACGCTAAAAAGGCAAGAGAGCTTGGAGCTGAAGGTATCGGTCTGTGCCGTACAGAGCACATGTTCTTTGAGCCGGACAGAATCGGCGCTTTCCGTGAAATGATCTGCTCCGATACTGTTGAAGAAAGAGAAGCCGCTCTTGCTAAGATCGAGCCTATGCAGCAGGCTGACTTTGAAGCCCTTTATGAAGCGCTTGAAGGCTGCCCTGTTACAATCAGATTCCTCGATCCTCCGCTTCACGAATTCGTTCCTACAGAAGAAGCTGACATTGAAGCTCTTGCTAAGGCTCAGGGCAAGTCAGTTGAAACAATAAAGAATATCATAGCTTCGCTTCACGAATTCAATCCAATGATGGGTCACAGAGGCTGCCGTCTTGCCGTAACATATCCTGAAATCGCAGTAATGCAGACAAAGGCTGTTATAAAGGCTGCTATCGCAGTTTCAAAGAGACACCCCGATTGGACAATCGTTCCTGAAATCATGATCCCGCTGATCGGAGACATCAAGGAGCTTAAATACGTTAAGAAGTTTGTTGTTGAAACAGCAGACGCAGTAATAAAGGAAGCCGGCGCAGACCTCAAGTATGAGGTGGGTACAATGATCGAGATTCCAAGAGCCGCGCTGACAGCCGATGAAATCGCCAAGGAAGCTGAATTCTTCTGCTTCGGCACAAACGATCTTACTCAGATGACATTCGGATTCTCAAGAGACGACGCAGGCAAGTTCCTCGACGCTTACTACGACGCTAAAATTTTCGAGAACGATCCGTTCGCTAAGCTCGACCAGACAGGCGTAGGCAAGCTTATGGATATGGCTGTTAAGCTCGGTAAGGAAGTTCGTCCTGAAATGCACATCGGCATATGCGGCGAGCACGGCGGAGATCCTTCATCAGTTGAATTCTGCCACAAGCTTGGTCTGACATACGTTTCCTGCTCGCCTTTCCGCGTTCCGATCGCAAGACTTGCCGCTGCACAGGCTGCTATTGCAAGTAAGTAATCTTTGTATTTTTAATAATCATGTTTAGCAAAAGCCTTTGCTTTCGTTAAACACAAAAAGCCCCGTTCAGACGTTTAAAAGTCTGATACGGGACTTTTATTTATAAATTGAAACAAAATAAAAAGACGAGGAATTCGGCTATTCTGACAGGTCTATGAATTCTTGAAAATTCACCGGCTATAAAGTCAGGTATTCTATATGCTGACAGCCCTTTGCCCCTGTAAAACCACGAAAAGACCTGAACGTATCGTTTAATCTGATTGTGATTCAATTATTGACATATTAAAACCGGCGCCTGAATAAAATCAGGCGCCGGTTTGTATAAATAAAGAAGAAGGAAATCTATGTTAAAGACTCTCGTATTAGCTTAACCAAAATATCTCTTTAAAAGACCTTCAAACGCACAGCCGTGACGAGCCTCGTCCTTAGCCATTTCATGTACCGTATCATGGATTGCGTCAAGATTAAGCTCCTTAGCTCTTGAAGCCAACTTTTTCTTGCCCTCACACGCGCCGTTTTCAGCCATAACTCTAAGCTCAAGATTTTTCTTTGTGGAATCTGTTACTACTTCGCCGAGAAGCTCAGCAAATTTAGCCGCATGCTCTGCTTCCTCATAAGCTGCCTTTTCATAGTAAAGACCAATTTCAGGATAGCCTTCTCTGTGCGCTACTCTTGCCATAGCAAGATACATGCCAACCTCGGAACATTCGCCGTTGAAATTCTCCTTAAGACCTTCTATTATTTCAGGATCAACGCCCTTTGCAACGCCTACAAAATGCTGATCAGCCCATGCAAGACCCGCTGTTTCCTTAACCTCATTAAACTTCGAAGCCGGCGCCTTGCACTGTGGACATGACTCCGGAGCAGCTTCTCCCTCATATACATAACCGCAAACTGAACAAATAAACTTCTTCATTCTAAAATCCTCCAAATATATTATGTTTTAAATCAAAATCGAACCGAAAAGAATAATGTCTCTTAAGTTCTGGATTTATTATAATACATCAAAATTCAGTTGTCAAGCCATTTTTATAAAAATTCACAAACTTTTCACAATCAAGCTGTTCAATATGCAATAACAGGTGATAATGGTTATCACTTAGAAATAAAAAAAGAAAGACGCGCCAGCGTCCTTCTTTGAAATTACAAATAACTCACTTGGAAATAATTTCACCCCAAGCATTTTCCTTATCTGCTGACATATTGTATCTGCATATACTGATAGCGTCATACAAATCAGTAGATTGGTCCTCATTAACGTTAGCAAAAAATTCTTGCTTTTTGTTAAGATTTTCCATACTCATCATTTTCTTTGTAACCATAATCGCATCATAAAGATCAACATTGCCGTCGCCGTTTACATCGCCTCTTAAAGCGACTTCAGCATTGGTATTGCCTTTTTCTTCAATATAAACCATGTGCCTGGTTACAGACTTTGCAGCCTCTAAAACCGTAATAGCGCTGTCGTTGATTTCAACATTGTCAAATTCGCCGATATTGCCATTACATAGATTGCCGATTCTGGAAACCCTTACATCATAAACTGTTCCTTCTTCAGCGTTTTCCGGAACTTCGAAAGTTAAAGTAGACATTACCTTACCGTCTTGAAAATGCGTACCGGTAAAATTTACTAAGGTAACAACATTATCAACTACACAAGAAGTAACAACGCCTTCTATTCTTTCAAGCTTAAGTTCGCTGTCGAATTCAATGTCAAGGTTATAGCCTGCGCATCTGTTTCCCGACTCAAGAGTTAAGTCAACGGTAACATATTTACCTGCAACCGCAACTGAATCGGATAAATTGATTACTGCGCTGGTTTCTTCCGCGGATAGACTCATCGTTCCGCAAGAAACAGCCATAGCGGCCGTTGCTAATAATGCGGACAATCTTTTAAATGTTTTTTTCATAATTACCCTTCTTTCAAAAAATCAAGGGCAATCTTACTGTTTGGGACGTATGACTTTTGATTACGATAACTGTTTTTAATCAGTTATCAAAAAACAATAATCATAAATTATTGTGCAACTGGCAATCATACCGTTTCAAATGAGAAACGGGTTAGACCCTTAGCTTTGCGTCCTTACTTTTCAATAAGTTTGCCAAAATATTTTTTCTCACTCTTCTTGCTTGCAATTTAGAATCGCTTAATAGCATCAATGCTTTCGCTTTTTCTATGTTCTAAGTATACCATGATTTTCCTTGGAAGTCAACTAATTTCGGCGTTTTCTCTATTTTGATAAAATAATTGTTAGCAGTCTTGTGCAGATTGTATAGTGTATTGGCAGAAATATACTAAAACGGCCTTTTTATTGACAAAATAGGATAATCATGTTCATATGGCTTTATTATTTCCGGGTGTTTTCCGGCATATTCATAAATAGTTTTTTCCAGTCCCCGGGAAAGAAAATCCATAAGCTGTGACAGAGGACGGCTGTAAATCTCAGGACACACAGGCGAAATCGTTATAGCAAGCAGTCCTTCATCAACGGACATAATTCTGAACGGCCATATAAAGCAGTCAAAGGGCTTATCAACGCCCAGCATACAGCCCTTTTCAGGATCAAGTGCGGGACAATAAAACAATTCGCCGTCAGGAAGATTTCCGGCGTCTACCACAAAGCCGCCGTCCTTTTCAATGAATCCTACGTTCGGTCTGAGTTCGGCAAGCCTTCGCCTGGTTTTTTCATTCATAACCGGCATTTCCCAAAGATCTGTATTGTCAAATCCGCAGCATATTTTGCAGGACGCGCATATTTTATTTTCCAGTAAACCCTTAAGCATTTTTAATTCTCCCTTACTGCTCCGAAACAATTCTGCTCAGCGCTTCAATATCCTTTATGTCGTAATATCCGTCTCCGTTTATATCCGCAAGATAAACTCTCTCAGAAGGGAATTCTCCCCTGCCCTCAAAAACAAATCTGTTCAGCAGGACAAGATCAAAAATATCCCTCACGCCGTCTCCGTTGAGATCTCCGGGCAGCTCGTACATATCCGGCTCGCTGACAGTTATTTCAAAGCTCTGATAAAAGCCGTTATAGCCGATAGTTATTGTCTGAACTCCCTCCACCTGCGGATTATACCCGTCGAAGGAATAGGCGGTTATCTGATTTTTACTATTATTATCAAAATAAGCGTAAACTATCATTCCGCTCAAATCAAGCTGCTGACCGATAACATACTCTGTTTTATCCGGCAGTCTTGTTATTTTAAGTTCCGTCATCTGCTTTTCGCTCACCGTCACCATAAAATAGTCTTTAAATCCATTATACTCCACCTCTATAGTTTTTGTTCCGGCGCTGCTGTCGAAACCGTTTATATTATAATCCGATATTTCCTCCATAACGTTATTGTCGTAAACTGCATTTACCCTTAAACCGGTAACGTCAAGTCTTTCGCCCTGCTTATACATGGTTTTTTCAGGCGCGCTGACAACTTCGATGCCTATTAGACTTTTCTCCGCTACCCTGACTTTAAATGACGCGGTTTTTTCCATATATGAAACGATTACGGTATGTTCTCCGGCAATCGGCTCAAATCCCGACACAGTAAAATCCGTTACAATTTTCTCGCTTCCGTCGCCGTACTTCGCCGTTACCTCAATACCCTCCAGCGAAAGCTTTTCTCCCTCCTTATATTCTTTCTTCGCCGGCTCGGAGGTTATCGCTATGCTTTCCAGGACAGCGGATTCAAATTCTTCTCCGCTGATACGTTCAGCAAATGTCAGAGCCACCCATCCTTCTTTATTATTATACTTTGTTTTGCCCCAGATATGCTCGTCAGCCTCAACCGTCTGCGATACGCTGAATTCGGTCCTGTTATCCAGAACCTCCAGCGACTTATAGCTAAGGCCCGGCCCCTCCCTGAGATTTAGACCGTTATCCGATGTCACCCTCCATTTTTCGGTTTTACCGCTGCCGTCCCCGCTTTCGCCGTATTCAAGCGGCCCCCCGACTATATATCTTGAATAATCAAGTATGCACCAGCTCTCCCTGCCGTCGGCAAAGATTTTTCCCCAGAGACTTCCATCGTTCGTTTTTTTCTCCGTCACCTCGTAAATGGTGTTCATGGGCAGAAAACCTGTTTTTGACGACGACGAATCCGCAGACTCGCGCAGATTTATACCGCTTTCCGTATTCACTCTCCATACCTCGGATTTATTTTCCGTTCTGTCGGAAAGGAAAAGCTTTGTTTCGTCCTCTCTGCGGTTTACAAGCCCCTGCAAAACGCTTCCTCCGGCTACGCGCCATTCTCCGAACGCCTTTGCAATCTCAAGAAAGCTATGCTTTTCAGCCCCGTCTATAAGATAGCTCTTCAGATCAAATTCATCATATACAGACCATATATTACCCATATTATAAGAAAGTGAAACCAGCGCGTCAAACTGATTCTGTTTAAGGCTTATATTATATTTATCCGCAAATTTATTAACATAGCCCTCGTATGTACCCAACGCGTTTTTAAGGAGCTTTTCCGCTTCCTCCTCCGTTATTCCGTCCGGATATTCGTCCGCTCCCACTCCCGTTCCATAGCCGATAGTCCACTGGCTGTAATCCCAGTATTTATATTTACTGAATCCCTCGCACTTCTTGATAAGCTCTATGCAATCCTGCCCGGCCTTCATAGAATTGCCGGCTTCAACCGTGCAATACGGAAAAAGCATTACGGCCGAAAGTATAACCGAAACTATTTTCAGACAAATTCCCTTGGCGTTCATTTAAAAACCCCCTATCGTCATAGAGATATAGTTCATTATAGTTAGACTGTCGTTTGAATTAATAAGCTTATCGCCGTTTACGTCCGCATTTGCCTGCGACGTATTAGTTAAGACGTTTTTATCAGAATCCAGCAGATACATATTCAGGGCGACTATATCCGCCACATTAACAATTCCGTCCCTATTTACGTCGCCGTAAAATATTTCTCCGGAAATTTTCAGTTCACCGTCAGACGCTTCAAACGCTGCCGGCTGCAAATCGTCTCCCACCAACGTATGACCGATAGAAACAAGCGTATTCAAATCGGCTGTTCCGTCCGCCGCTTTAAAGCGAAGTACCGCCGCCGTTCCGTCTCCGCTTTTATTTCTGCTGTCTGACCAGACAAGCCTGACCGCGTCCTGAGCATAGCTTCCGTTGCAGTAAAACACTCCGCCGGAAAGCGCGTCCGACTGCGAAGCTTCAATAAAGGTAAGCATATCCGGATCGTAATTCACAATTACCGAATAGGCAGATATACCTTTGTTATTTTTTATTTTCAGTTCTACCTCGGCAACGCCGTTCTCTTCGCCGTAGCCGGCGTTTATATACAACAGCGGCACGTTTTCCGCATACGCGTTCATACAAAAAGTACACGTCATTACAAATAATAAAAATAAAGCTATTGCCGTTCTTAATTTTTTCAAGACGCCCTCCGTTCCTCCGACTGTACGGAAAAAGTAATAAGCGGTTTTTTTATAACCTGTTTTCATTGTAATTCTAACATAATCCGACAGCTTTGTAAAGGCAAAACGCATGTTCATACTTTTCAAAGGCAAAAAAAAGGACGCTTAGAAAGCGTCCCTTAAATTCTTTTTATTGCAGCGGCAGCTCGACCTTAAACGCGGCGAACCCATACGGCGGCAGAACCAGTCTTTCCTCAAACTTAACATCTCCGTAAAGAGTATGATAATACGAGCAAGATTTAACGTCCGTCTTTGAGCTGTCTATTACCTGCTCCTGAGCCGAACGGTTTATAAATATAATAACGGCTTTTCTCCTGTGATTTCTCGCCCTTGAAAAAGCAATAACGTTATCGTCTATATACAAAAACTTCAATGTTCCGTCCCTGAAAACCTTAGAGGATTTTCTTACCTTGGCAAGCAGACGGGTATAATTCAGCAGCTCCTGATCCTCTTTGCCCCACTGATAGCAACGGCGATTGAACGGATCCTTATATCCCTGCTGACCGGCCTCGTCGCCGTAATAAATACAGGGTACCCCCGGAAGAAAATACTGCAAAGCCATAGCCACCTTCATTCTGTTTCTGCCAAGCTCATATTCCTCCGCAGTCAGCATACGGCCGCTCATCCAGTCCTTGCTTTTTCCCTCGCAGCTTTCACCGCCAAGAACATTTATGGCTCTCTCAATATCGTGGGTTGAAATACTGTTCATAAGCACGTCTACCGACGGCTTCGGATAATTTTCGACAATCGTCATAACGCTGTTTCTGAAATCATAAGGACTGCCGCCCTTTACATAATTCATAATCGCTGAACGAAACGGATAATTCATAACCGAGTCAAGCTGATGTCCAAGCAGGTAACGCCTTTTAACTCCGTAGCTCTCCTTGTTAGAGGCGTCCTCCCAGACTTCTCCTATTATTAGCTTTTCCTTGCCGTGCTTCTTGACGCATTTATTAAGCTTATCCAGAAACTCGTCGGGCAGCTCGTCGGCAACGTCCAGACGATAACCGGCAGCTCCCATTTCAATCCAATAATCCAGCACGCCGCCGTCTCCGCAGATATACTCCGTATATTCCTTGTTGTTTTCCCGCACATTCGGCAGGGTATCTATCCCCCACCACGCCTCATATTTATCAGGATATTCATAAAAGGTATACCAGGGATAAAATTCGCTGTTCTTTGAATTATAAGCTCCCAGACTGTCGTAACGGTTAAACTTGTTAAAATAAACGCTGTCTGCTCCCGTATGGGAAAAAACTCCGTCAAGTATAATGGAAATACCGAATTCTTTCGCCTCTGCGCAAAGAGCTTTAAAATCCTCGTTAGTGCCTAAAAGCGGATCTACCTTTCGGTAATCAGCCGTATTGTATCTATGATTTTCATGGGACTCAAATATAGGATTCAGATATATGCAGGTCACGCCAAGCTCCTTGAGATAAGGCAGTTTCTCCCTTATACCCTCCAGATCTCCGCCGAAATAATCGTTATTCCAGACGTGACCGTTTTCGTCAGGACGGTAATAGGGAGTATCTTCCCAATTATCTCTCATTACCCTGCCGTAAGGAATATTTTCGTGAACCCTTCCGCTTTTATAAAAACGATCCGGAAAAATCTGATACATTATACCGCCCTTTAAAAATTCGGGAGTTTCAAAGGATTCGTCGTAAACCGTAAGCTGATATAAATCGCCGAAATTTATACTGCTTTCATGACATGCAGTCTTTTTTATATAATTTCTGGTACCGTTTAACGTATAGGAAAAATAATAATAATGTACTCCGGCGTATTTTGCAATAAACGTAGTCTGATATACGTTATTCGCCGAGTCCTCCGACTCCAGATTCATCTGAAGAAACCTTTCCTTGAAGCCGTTTCTGAAAAGCACAAGCACCGGCGGAAAATCAGGAACAACGTCTTTAGGAAGCCTTATCCTGAATTCGCACGGCTCGCCCTTTTTTATAGCCCCGAACGGCTTTTTATACATAACGTTCCAGCTATCGAAAATCTTTTTCATAGAGCCTCTCCTCTTTAATGTTATAAAAACCGGGCGTCCGGAAAAACCGGGCGCCCTTCTTTAAATCTATATAAGCTTATCAAAGTCCCCAGATGTCCTTTGCATATTCTGTTACAGCTCTGTCAGCGGAGAATATTCCTGCTCCGGCAATGTTATTCAATGACATTTTCGCCCATTTTTCAGAATTCTTATAGCATTCGGAAGAGTGAGCCTGAGCCTTTCTGTAGGAATCGAAATCCGCAAGAACCATATAGGGATCCGCGTCCTTAAGGGAATTTGCAACCTCGCTGAAGCTGCAGCCGTTTATGCCGTGATACATTCTGTCTATACAGCTTTTTATAACAGGGTTTGATTTATAATACGCGCCGGGATCGTAGCCTGATCTCTTGAGATCGTTGACCTCCTCGGTTTTCATTCCGAAGATTATTATATTTTCGTCCCCGACAGCCTCCTTTATCTCAATGTTAGCGCCGTCGAGCGTTCCAAGCGTAATAGCGCCGTTGAGCATAAGCTTCATATTTCCCGTACCCGAAGCCTCTGTGCCCGCCAGAGAAATCTGTTCGGATATGTCGCTTGCCGGCATAAGAAGCTCGGAAAGAGTAACCCTATAATCTTCAAGAAAATAAACTGAAAGCTTTTTGCTTATCTTTGGATTCTTTCTTATCTCCTCGGAGATCGCCCATATAAGCTTGATGATCTGCTTTGCCAGATAATATCCCGGCGCCGCCTTTGCGGCAAAGATATATGTCTTAGGAATAAAATCCGCGTCGGGATTGTTAAGCAGAAATTCATAATCCGCAAGAATGTTCATAACATTCAGATGCTGACGCTTGTATTCGTGCAGACGCTTTACCTGAACGTCGAAAATGCTGTCGGTATCTATAAGGATATTACTGTTTTGCTTTACATACTTTGCAAAACGCTCCTTATTATCCTTCTTTATTTTCATAATGTCCTCAAGGACTGATTTATCGTTTTCAAATACGCAGAGCTTTTTCAGCTCGCTGCCGTCATGAAGGAATTTGTCTCCGATCTTTTCCCTGAGAAGAGCGGTAAGTCCCGGATTGGACTGATAAAGCCATCTTCTGTAAGCGATACCGTTGGTAACGTTTTTGAATTTTCTCGGAGTATCGGTATATTCGTCGTTGAAAACATCGTGCTTGATAATTTCCGAGTGAAGCTTTGAAACTCCGTTTATGCTATGCGACGCCACAACGCAGAGCGTAGCCATATGAATCTGATTATCCTTGATAATAGACATTCTTGTCGTTTTTGCGCTGTCTCCGTTGTTTCTTTCCATAAGCTCGGCGCAGTAGCGGTTGTTTATTTCAACAATAATGGAGAAAATTCTCGGAATTATTCTCTTGACAAGATTAACGTCCCATTTTTCAAGGGCTTCAGCCATTACAGTGTGGTTAGTATACGCAAAGGTATTTGTAACGATATGCCACGCCTTTTCCCATGTATAGCCGCAGTCGTCAAGAAGTATGCGCATAAGCTCGGGAATAGCAAGAGTCGGATGCGTATCGTTTATATGAATAGCCGTTTTTTCATGAAGATTATCCAAGGTGCCGTATACCGACATATGATTGTTTACAATATCCCCCACAGAGGAGGCGCAGAGAAAATACTGCTGACGCAGACGCAGAGCCTTGCCCTCAAGGTGATTATCATTAGGATAAAGGACCTTTGAGATGGCGTTTGCAGCCGCGTTCTGGCCCAACGCCTTTTCATAGTCGCCGTGATTGAACATCGACATATCAAAGCTCGGAGCCTTAGCGGCCCAGAGTCTTAACACCGAAACTCCCTCGCTGTCGTGTCCGGAAACATACATATCATACGGAATAGCCTGAACCGTGGAGTAATTGACATGTGAAATATGGTGATACTGATTGTCCCAGTATTCCTGAAGCTCGCCCTCAAAATGAATGTCTATTGAAAGCTCGGGGCGGGGATCAAGCCATACGGAGCCGCCGGGCAGCCAGTTATCAGGAAGTTCGGTCTGCCAGCCGTCTTCAAGCTTCTGCTTGAATATTCCGTATTCATAGCAGATAGAATAGCCCATCGCCGGATATGCCTGAGTTGCCAGCGCGTCAAGATAACACGCCGCAAGACGTCCGAGTCCGCCGTTTCCAAGTCCTGCGTCAGGCTCGTATTCATATACATTTTCAAGCTTTACGCCGTATTCCTTAAGCATTTTTTCAACTTCGCCGGCAATTTCAAGATTATAAAGACTTGTTTTCAGCGAACGTCCCATAAGAAATTCCATTGAAAGATAGTATACCTGCTTTTTGCCGTCCGAATGTACCTTGTTTATAAACTTCTGTCGCTTTTTTTTGAGAAATTCAACTATTATCGAGGACAAAACCTGATATATCTGTTTATCCGAAGCTTCATCCGGTGAAATATTATACCTGAGCTGAAGCTCTTTTATAAATGACTCTTTTATATCTGCGATTTCCGGCTTTATTGTCATTATTATCTCCTATCTCCCATATGAAATGGAATTGTTTTATATACTGTCTGTACTGTTAAGAGCAGACAAATAAAAATTTTCACAAAATCATTATACTATAAAAGCTGCCGTTTTTCAATACCCGATTCAGGTTTTTAACATATTGCCCGAACTTTTTTCATCAATAACATATAAATTTAATCATGATTTAAAATTATCCGCGCTTTTATTCCTTCAAATTACTGCTTCGCCCTGTTTTTTGCTCTTTGAGTATTACTTAGGATTCTTTTTCTTATACGGATATTTTCCGGAGTAACCTCCAGCAGCTCGTCGTCCGCCAAAAATTCCAGACTGTCCTCAAGACTAAGACGTCTCGGAGGAACAAGTCTGAGAGCGTCGTCCGAACCGCTTGCGCGCGTATTGGTAAGGTGCTTTTTCTTGCAGACATTTACAACCAGATCCTCGGTTTTAGGAGACGCCCCCACTATCATACCCTCGTAAACCGGAGTGCCGGCGTCGATAAAAAGCTGTCCGCGCTCCTGCGCGTTATACAAGCCGTAGGTAACCGCCTCGCCCGTTTCAAAGGAAATAAGCGAGCCGGTGTTTCTTCTGGGAATTTCGCCCTTATAAGGCTGATAGCTGTCAAAAACGCTGGACATTATTCCTTCTCCCTTAGTATCCGTCAGAAATTCGCTTTTATATCCGAAAAGTCCTCTTGCGGGAATAATAAATTCAAGCTTCATTCTTGAACCCTGCGGATGCATTTCAACAAGCTCGGCCTTTCTCGTTCCCATTTTTTCCATTACAGAGCCGACGCAGTCTTCAGGTACGTCTATAACAAGTCTTTCGACCGGCTCCAGCTTCCTGCCGTTTTCGTCCTCCTTGAAAAGCACCCTCGGAGTTGAAACCGAAAGCTCATAGCCCTCGCGGCGCATATTTTCAATAAGGATTGAAAGATGCATCTCTCCTCTTCCGGCGACCTTAAACGAATCGGTGTTTTCGGTCTCCTCAACGCGCAGGGAAACGTCCTTTAGAGTTTCCTTGAAAAGTCTTTCACGGAGCTGACGCGAGGTCACAAATTTTCCCTCTCTGCCTGCAAAAGGAGAATCGTTTACGGAAAAAGTCATTTCAACCGTAGGCTCGCTTATTTTTGTAAATTCAACAGGCTCCACGCAATCGGGAGCGCATATTGTGTCGCCGATGGTGATTCCCTCGATACCGCTGATCCAGACGATGTCGCCCGCTTTTGCCGTTTCGGCAGGCACTCTCTGAAGTCCCTCTATCTGAAGCAGAGAAACAAGCCTTGCGTTGGAAATCCTTTTTTCGGAATTCTGATGATTACAGACCGAAACGTTCTGATTGACTCTGACCGATCCTCTCTGTATGCGGCCTATTCCGATTCTTCCCACATACTCATTATAATCTATTGATGAAATGAGCATCTGAAACGGGCCTTCCTCGTCTGCCTCAGGCGGATTAATATAGCTTAAAATAGTATCGAACAGAGGAGCGAGGTCAGTTCCCGCCTCATACTGGCTCAGCGACGCCGTACCGGCTCTTCCGGAGCAGAAAAGTATAGGACTTTCAAGCTGTTCCTCGTTTGCGTCAAGATCAAGCAGAAGCTCGAGAACCTCGTCGCCGATTTCGTCAAGACGGGCGTCGGGACGATCAATCTTATTGACTACGATAATAATCTTATGGTTCATTTCTAAAGCCTTAGACAGTACAAACCTGGTCTGAGGCATTGCTCCCTCGGCTGCGTCCACAAGCAGAAGCACCCCGTCCACCATACTGAGCACGCGCTCGACCTCTCCGCCGAAATCCGCGTGTCCGGGCGTATCTATTATATTGATTTTAGTTCCGTTATAGCAAACGGACGTATTTTTTGCGAGAATGGTAATTCCTCTTTCACGTTCTATATCATTGTTGTCCATGACTCTTTCGGCAACCACCTGATTTTCCCTGAACGCGCCGCCCTGCTTGAGCATTTCGTCGACAAGGGTAGTTTTACCGTGATCGACGTGGGCTATAATGGCTATGTTTCTTAAATCTTCTCTGATCATTTTTCATTCCTCCAGAAATGTTTAGGGTATGAAATTTATATTAATATAACCTAAAGTCTAATTATAATTTTTCAGCAGTGCGCTTAACTTGCCTGAAAAAGCGAATATATATCGTTTTCATCATAACCGTTCATAATCGCTTTTACCATATAATTTCCCCTAAATGAATCAACATTAAACTGCACATTTTGTCTAAAGAGCGTTTTTTTTAATGCATAAAAAATGTCCTGCATAAAAATGCAGGACTTGTTATTGGTGGGAGAAGATGGATTCGAACCATCGAAGCTGAAAGCAACAGATTTACAGTCTGCCCCCTTTGGCCACTCGGGAATTCTCCCATAAAAATTCCGCCGGACTCTGCCGACAGAATATGGAGCTGGTGGACGGACTCGAACCCCCGACCTGCTGATTACAAATCAGCTGCTCTACCAACTGAGCTACACCAGCA
>PPYF01385989.1_pt1 | contig 15144 bp, 9 predicted proteins | sample 1559871 | NCBI WGS metagenome assembly PPYF01 (sample SAMN08240021, study PRJNA423297) | Human gut metagenome, whole genome shotgun sequencing project. | reverse complement strand
ATGTAGCTATTCATTGTCATATCTTTGGATATTTTACGAGGCGTATCTCCAACGCTAAGAACGGAGAAGGAGACACACGTGACTGTCAAACAACCGTAGGCTCTTCATCTTCAACCACCAAGGTGAAGGAAGTGCATACCAAGCTTTCACATCTGCAAATGTAACGAAAGAAACACGAACGGCCAAGAAAACATGACGGCGTATTACTTCCAATTAACGGATTTTCAGTACAAAGCAAGTCGAACAAACTTCCACAGACGCGACATCCTCCCATAAAATTCTTGGCGATTACCCAAGAAACAGGCCGATGAATATTATCAAAGAACGGGACATAGCCATCGGCTACGCCCCGTTTCTTATTTATAATGGTCAGACTCTCCGCCACTATTATTTCTGGCGGAAAATCCCCATTCCATATATGTCATTATTACTCAGACAATGACCAGTCTTCCTTCGTCTTGCGAACGTAAGAAGCATAGCGGCGCTGAGCTGCGCGCTTGGTCTCGTCATAGAGTTCCTGTGCCTGTGCAGGCAATGCCTTCTTCAATGAGAGGAAGCGCACTTCGTGGTCGAGGTAATCCTGGAAGTCATCCCACTTCGGTTCCTTAGAATCGAGAGTGAACGGGTTCTTACCCTGTTCTGCGAGTTCCGGATTGAAACGCCACAGATGCCAGTAACCACAGGCAACGGCACGAGCCTCTTCTGCCTGGCTGCGTCCCATACCGCCCTTGATCTTCAAACCGTGGTTGATACATGGAGCGTAGGCAATGATGAGTGAAGGACCGTGGTAAGCTTCAGCTTCCTTGATGGCCTTGAGGCACTGTGCCTGGTCGGCACCCATAGCAACCTGAGCCACGTAGATGTAACCGTAGGTGGTTTGCATCAAACCAAGGTCTTTCTTCGTCACGCGCTTACCGGCAGCGGCAAACTGTGCGATGGCGCCGATTGGAGTTGCCTTGGAAGCCTGACCGCCCGTATTTGAGTAAACCTCTGTATCGAGCACGAGGATGTTAACATCTTCGCCGCTGGCCAATACGTGGTCGAGACCGCCGTAACCGATGTCGTAAGAAGCACCGTCACCACCGATGATCCACTGGCTACGCTTCGTGAGATAGTGGCTCAGATCTGCCAACTGCTTGCAAGTTTCGCAGCCCTTCTCAGCACCAGCCTTGATCATTGGTTCGAGTTTCTCAGCTGCTGCACGGCTGGCGTCAGCATCGTCCTGACCTGCAATCCATTCCTGAGCTGCGGCCTTGAATTCTGCTGGAGTTTCTTCGTGTGCAATTGCTTCCTCGAAGATAGCCTGGATGCGGTTGCGCATCTTCTTGTTGGCCAAAATCATACCCATACCAAACTCACAGAAGTCTTCGAAGAGGGAGTTAGCCCAAGCAGGACCCTGACCCTTTTCGTTGGTGGTGTATGGAGTTGAAGGAATTGAACCAGAATAGATGGAAGAGCAACCTGTTGCATTGGCAATCATCTGACGGTCGCCAAAGAGCTGGCTGACGAGTTTCACGTAAGGAGTTTCGCCGCAACCTGAGCAGGCGCCAGAGAATTCGAAGAGAGGCGTAGCAAACTGAGAGTTCTTCGGATTGAGTTTAACGTCAACGAGATGCTGCTTGCTGGTAACGTTCTTCGTGCAGTATTCCCAGTTGGCAGCTTCGCCTTCCTGACCTTCGAGCGGAACCATTTCGAGAGCCTTGTTGCCCTTCATGCCCGGACATACGTCAACGCAGTTGCCGCAACCGAGACAGTCCATAACGTCAACCTGCTGCGTGAAGTGCATACCCTTCATGGCTGCCGGAGCCTTCATCTCGATGGTTTCGCCACCGAAGCCCTTCAGTTCTTCATCGGTGAGAACAAACGGACGGATAGCAGCGTGAGGACATACGAAGTCACACTTGTTACACTGGATACAGTTTTCCTTGTGCCATACAGGAACGAAGGCGGCAACGCCACGCTTTTCATAAGCGGCAGTGCCCTGTTCCCAAGTACCGTCTTCAGAAACCTTGAAGGCGCTCACAGGAAGGAGGTCACCGTTCTGTGCGTTGATAGGACGAACGAGGTCGGAGATGAAAGCTGGTTCTTCGCGAACAACCTTCTCATCTTCTGGCAGGTTAGCCCAAGCGGCCTCAACCGTGAGCTGCTGGTATTCGCCACCGCGGTCAACGGCCTGATAGTTCTTGTCAACAACGTCCTGACCCTTCTTGCCATACGACTTCACGATGAATTTCTTCATCTGCTCAACGGCGAGTTCAACAGGGATAACCTCCGTGATACGGAAGAAGGCCGACTGCAAGATGGTGTTGGTGCGGTTGCCAAGACCGATTTCCTGAGCAATCTTCGTTGCATTGATATAATAAACAGTGATGTTGTGCTGAGCGAAATAGCGCTTCACGTTGTTTGGCAAATTCTGTGCCAACTCTTCGCCTTCCCAAACGGTGTTGAGGAGGAACGTACCGTTGTCACGCAAACCGCGGAGCACATCATACATGTGCAGATAAGCCTGAACATGGCAAGCCACGAAGTTCGGGGTCTTAATCTGGTAAGTTGAGCGGATTGGATGGTCACCAAAGCGGAGGTGAGAGCAAGTGAAACCGCCCGACTTCTTAGAGTCGTAAGAGAAGTATGCCTGGCAATACTTGTCGGTGTTGTCACCGATAATCTTGATGGAGTTCTTGTTGGCACCGACAGTACCGTCTGCACCCAAACCATAGAACTTGGCCTCGAAGATGCCTTCGCCGCCGAGTGCCATTTCCTTCTCCAACGGGAGAGACTGGAAGGTCACGTCGTCAACGATGCCCAAAGTGAAGTGGTCTTTTGGTTCTGGCAAAGCAAGGTTGTCAAACACGGAGATGATCATGGTCGGCGTAGTGTCGCAAGAGCCGAGACCATAACGGCCACCAACGATGACAGGACGGTTTTCAGCATTGTAGAATGCGTCTTTCACGTCGAGGTAAAGCGGTTCGCCATTGGCACCTGGTTCCTTCGTACGGTCGAGCACTGCAATCTTCTTGCAAGTCTTAGGCACAGCGGCCAAGAGGTGCTTAACGCTGAACGGACGATAGAGGTGAACGCTGACCATACCGACCTTCTCGCCCTTGGCGTTCATATAGTCGATGGCTTCGCGGGCAGCTTCAGTCACAGAACCCATGCAGATGATCACGCGCTCTGCATCTTCTGCGCCATAATAGCTAAAGAGTTTGTATTCACGGCCCGTAATCTTAGAAACGGCAGCCATGTATTTTTCAACGATTCCAGGGATGGCATCGTAGTAAGGATTGCATACTTCACGGTGTGCGAAGAAGGTTTCAGGGTTCTCAGCCATACCGCGAGCAACAGGATGCTCTGGCGTCAGGGCGCGGTTGCGGAACTCGCTCACCTTGTCCATCGGAACGAGCGGACGGATATCTTCCATGTCCATCTCTTCAATCTTCTGGTATTCGTGTGAGGTGCGGAAACCGTCGAAGAAGTTGATGAAAGGAACGCGGCCGTCCAAGGCTGCCAAGTGTGCCACGGCTGAGAGGTCCATCACTTCCTGAACAGAACCTTCGCAGAGCATGGCGAAACCAGTCTGGCGGCAAGCCATCACGTCGCTGTGATCACCGAAGATACAGAGCGAATGGGTGGCCAAAGTACGGGCTGAGACATGGAATACGCAAGGCAGCAATTCGCCGGCAATCTTATACATATTAGGGATCATCAGCAAGAGACCCTGAGAGGCGGTGAACGTCGTGGTCAGTGCGCCAGCTTGCAACGAACCGTGAACGGCTCCGGCTGCACCACCTTCAGACTGCATTTCCTGAACGTGTACGGTGTCGCCGAAGAGGTTTTTGCGGCCTTGTGCCGCCCATTCGTCAACGTGTTCTGCCATTGGAGAAGATGGCGTAATGGGGTAGATGGCAGCAACCTCAGAAAACATGTACGCGATGTGCGCTGCGGCTTGGTTACCGTCACAAGTAATAAATTTCTTGTTTGCCATAAACTTTTTAGAATGTGCCATACTGGGTGTCTGCATGCCAGAAGTTGGAGCGTCGCGCACACCAGCGCTTTTCTCCCAACTCTCTCTGCAGGTGCCCACACGGCTTGTTAACTATGTAGAATTGTTATATCCGAATATCTTTGGAGGCGGACTTGTAGCTACCGACAAAACCAGCTCCCGCCAGGAGCCTTGTCCCTTCTCGCCACCCGCCAACCACGTTCAAACGTCAAAACGCTGACAACTGATAGAATATCATTCGTCGGCGACCTCTGTTCTTGCGTTCTTTGCTGCAAAGGTACTTACTTAGTTTTAATTTGCAAAATTGGCGTTGCAGAAAAATAAAGGGTTTTTCTAAAAAAACATTCTACGGGGCGCAATGTACGAGAAAACCAAAGCTTTTGATTCAGTTTTCAAGCGGCGATGTCCTCCGCAAGCTTTTTTCTCCTCCCCTCATGCTCCTTTTCTCAACACGCCTCTCGCCTTTTCGATGATGGTGTCTATGCTCCGCGCATAATCTTCCGATGTGATGTCCACCGCCACATCGGGCGCAATGCCCAGTTCTGTATGTTGCATCTCGCGGTTGAACATCGGGCAGGCGGAGAAGCGCAGTGTCCATCCGTTGGGGAGCTCCGACACGAAGGGCATTCCCGAACCGCCACCGGTCTGGTCGCCCACGATGGTGACATTGGGCAATCCTTTCAGGTACATCACAAAACTGTTGGCGGCACTATACGTGCGCCGGTTTGTCAACACCGCCACGGGTTTCTGCCAACGCAAGCCCTCGAAGGGATCGAGATAGATGGCTTTGGGCGAGGAGAAATCGTCGTGTCCGCGCCCTGTCTTGTGACACATATAGCCGGCGAGGGTACGTTCATTCACGAAGAGCGAAGCGAGTTTTTCTGCCGACGTAAGCATGCCGCCGCCATTGCTGCGCACGTCAACGATGAGTCCGTCGCAGAGCGCCAGTGCCCGCATCATCTCATGGAGGTTGCCGCTGCCAAATCCATTTTCAAACGAGGGGCAACGCACGTAGCCGATGTTGTCGTCAAGGATGCGATACGACAAACCGGAAGTGATGGTGTAATCGGTGGTGCGTCCGAGATAGGCCCGGATGATGGAGTCGGAATAATTCATCGGATGGTTGTCAAACCATTCGCCGTAGCGCGATGTCCCCATAGCCGACGAAAGGTTGACATGCCCGTCACGGAGTTCACGCGTCAGGTCAGATAGCACCTCAAAGAGCTGCTGTCCCGTCAGTTTGTCATTGACTTGCGAAGCATACCGTCCGTGCACCTCGTCCCAGTCAAGCCCATAGGCCTCTTTTTTATAGGAGAAAAAGCAGTAATGCTCGTCAAGCGTCTGCCAGAGCAACTCGAAATTGCCGCGCGGCGTGTTGTCGGGCACATCTTCGGTGATGCAGGATGTCAAGAGAAGAGCAGACAACAATATGGAGAATATTTTTGGAAGATGTATCATACGAAGGTTTATAAGTAGGTGGCCTGAATTATTTTTTCACCATTAGTAATGTTGAAAGAATAAGTTCCGCAATTTTGCACCTGCATTTTTGAGCTATTTTTGAGCTTATTCGAGGGAGCAATGCGAGCATTGTGACTGAGAATAAGTTCGAAAAGAGCCGAAAAGGCAGGTGGGTAAATAAAATATTTCTTGCCAACGGAAAAATTGCGGAAGTTATTTTTTCAACATTACTTACTAATCTCTGACGAGCCGTAGGCGTCGCGTATATCCAATCATAAGCGTGTGGTTCCACGCATGATATTTCAGTCCGCCGAGATGGCTTTGCACGATGTCGGCCTGATACCCAACAGACACCTTTGCCCCGAGCACGGGGATGCGGCAAAGGGTTGTCCAGCGCAACGAGGGGGCATTGAAGGGATGGGTGACGCGCACATTGTGGTCGGAATGCCCCAAGGAAAACATTTCGTAATACGACTGTCCGTAGGTGGGGGTAAACGCCAGACCGAACAACGGGACATCCATCTGCGAATTGACCGACCACTTCCGACGCCCCACGCGGAAAGCATAGTCGGCCGTCACTGAAGGTCCCACATGTAGCGCCACGCGCCCTTCTGCTGGATTGTTGCCGCCGTTAAGACTGTAGGTGATGCCGCCGTCGGCCTCAGCCTGTCCGCCAACTCCCAGGCGCAGCCCCGGCGCGGGGCGCCAATTTCGGTGCCACGCCACGGCAGCCGTGAAGCGGCCGTCATAGAAATGGTTGTCTTTGGTTGGCGAAGCGGTGTAACTGCCCTGAGCCTGAAACCATCCCTGCACCGTCACCTTTCCACGCCCCCATCGCGCCAACCGTTCGGAACGGTGGGCCACGGAAAACGCTGGACCGGTATATTCAAGCGGCGAAAGATAGGTGGCGAGCACATTGGCATGCCCGGCAGCAAAAAGCCAGTCGTGAACGGACTCTCGCGTGGAGGTGCTGTCGGAAACAGACTGCGCCCGCAACATGGCGGGACTTGCCATCAGCATCGCTACTGCAAAGCGCGTCAGATATTTCATATAAAAATCAAGTGTTCGAAAATAATGGTACTTCTTCTCCGGCCTGGCCGGATGCAACGACAAAGATACAACAAAAAACAGGCCGACATTCAAAATCTTTGGTTTTTTCCCCTACAAGCTACCTCGAAAAGGAGCAGACTGATTCTCCTACCTGCCCCCCAGAAAACACAAGTCGCAAATCCTGCATCCCAACTTGTCGACGAACGCCGTCCCAGATTCATCCGTTTCATATCCCAGACGCGGACGCGCCTCGTCCCAGACGCGGTCGTCTCTCGTCCCAGACGCGAACGCGTCTCGTCCCAGAGACGAATGCGTCTGGGCCCACGTTCGCCAAGAGGCATAGGCATAAGATTGTGGATGACAAATCCTTAATTAGCATAGATTGCCCTTCTGTCTTGAATCTATAGGGCAAGAGGTGTTTTCCTGACTTCGTCATTGCGTCACCCAAAATCAAGTGACGCAAAGATACAAATTATTGCTTATCAGCAAGTTATAAAATACATAGTTTTTGAGTGACAATGTAAGGAAAGGTTGTAAAGAGCTATTATCAAGAGAAAACCAATCGCCTTGTCTACTCGTTCCTTATCTACTCGTTTCTTGTCAACTTGTCTGCTGTTTAGCAAGTTGGAAACTTGCTAAACTTAAATCCGTTATACTTACAAGTAGGTATTTTCAGCGGAATACCTATTTTTGGGTATGCTCTGAATTTGGCGGTTTTTCTTATAATTTCTATTTTTGCATTCGTAAAAAGAATCGTGTTTGTGCAACCAATTTATGCGGTTTATATATAGGTATATAAGGTTAAAAATATTATTGTATTATGATTATCGAAAATGTTCATGCAAGAGAAATCTTGGATTCTCGTGGCAATCCTACAGTAGAGGTTGAGGTATTATTAAAGTCTGGCGTGGTTGGCCGTGCATCAGTTCCGTCAGGTGCTTCAACTGGTGAGAATGAGGCACTGGAGCTTCGTGATGGCGACAAGAGCCGTTATTGTGGCAAGGGAGTATTAAAGGCTGTAGAGAATGTCAATAACGTGATTGCTCCGGCTTTGGTCGGATCCTCTGCCTTGGAGCAGCGTGCTATCGACTATAAGATGTTGGAGCTGGATGGCACTAAGACCAAGTCAAACTTAGGTGCCAATGCCATTCTTGGCGTATCGCTTGCTGTGGCTCATGCTGCTGCCGAGTATCTCCATATCCCGCTGTATCGCTACATCGGCGGTTGCAACACTTACACCCTTCCAGTTCCTATGATGAACATCATCAACGGTGGTGCTCACTCTGATGCTCCAATCGCTTTCCAGGAGTTTATGATCCGTCCTGTGGGTGCTCCTAATGAGAAGGAGGCAATCCGTATGGGTGCGGAGGTGTTCCATGCCTTGGCAAAGCTCCTGAAGAGTCGCGGCCTTTCCACTGCTGTCGGCGACGAGGGCGGTTTCGCTCCTGCACTCAATGGCATTGAGGACGCCCTTGAGAGCATCTGCCAGGCAATCAAGGATGCCGGTTATGAGCCAGGAAAGGATGTGAAGATTGCCATGGACTGCGCTGCCAGCGAGTTTGCTGTTCAGGAGAATGGTGAGTGGTATTACGATTACCGCCAACTGAAGGACGGCAAGAAGAAGGATCCTAACGGCAAGAAACTCACAGCTGCTGAGCAAATCAAGTTCTTGGAAGAACTGATTACCAAATATCCTATCGATTCCATCGAGGACGGTCTTGACGAGAACGATTGGGACAACTGGGTGAAACTTACGGCTGCCATCGGTGACCGTTGCCAGTTGGTTGGTGACGACCTCTTTGTTACGAACGTGAAGTTCTTGGAGAAGGGTATCAAGATGGGCGCTGCTAACTCTATCCTTATCAAGGTGAACCAGATTGGCTCGCTTACAGAGACCTTGGATGCTATAGAGATGGCCCATCGTCATGGCTACACCACTGTCACGTCACACCGTTCAGGTGAAACAGAGGATACGACAATCGCCGATATCGCTGTGGCAACCAACTCTGGTCAGATCAAGACAGGTTCGATGAGCCGTACCGATCGTATGGCAAAGTACAACCAGCTTATCCGTATTGAGGAGCAGTTGGGAAAGAATGCTGCTTACGGTTATAAGAAACTGAAATAGAATAGATTAATAATTATAGAATAAGTCATAGTCCAATCGAGTAGGAGGAAAACGAAGCAGTTTTCTTCCTACTTTCGTTTTCCGACCTCTCACACCACCGTACGTGCGATTCCGCATACGGCGGTTCCTATTTTGTATACCATTCGAGATACATTAGCATAGTTTGCCCTTCTGTCTTGAATCTATAGGGCAAGAGGAGTTTTGAATCTTTACGGCGAGAGGGCAAGTCAAGACAATTTGACAACGACGGGAGCTTGGCTGAAAGGTTTCAAGCAACTTATATTCCGAAATAATAGGTCAATGCCCCCTTCCCTTTCAACATTCAGTCTGTCGTCTGAGGCAGAATTTATCTGCTCTGCATTGCTAAACACGGCAAAATTCGTAGCTTTGCAATATGAACAAACTGACCATTCTCATTATCTATACGGGAGGCACTATCGGCATGATAGAGAATCCCGAAACGGGTGCTTTGGAAAACTTCGATCTGGAGCACTTCCAGCATAACGTGCCTGAGCTCAACCGCTTCAACTATGAAATCGACGCGCAGACGTTTAATCCGCCCATCGACTCGAGCGACATGGAACCGAAATACTGGATTAAACTGGCGCGGCTCATCAGCGAACAATATGACCGCTACGATGGTTTCGTGGTGCTGCACGGCACAGACACGATGGCCTACACGGCATCTGCCTTGAGTTTTATGCTTGAGAATCTGGGCAAACCGGTCATCATCACGGGCTCCCAACTGCCCATCGGACAGCTGAGAACAGACGGCAAGGAAAATCTCCTGACGAGCATCGAAATCGCTGCGGCACGCGATGCCGACGGCACGCCCATCGTCCCAGAGGTCTGTATCTTCTTTGAAAACCGCCTGATGCGCGGCAACCGCACGACGAAAATCAACGCGGAGGGCTTCAACGCTTTCCGGTCTTACAATTGTCCGTCACTGGCCCACGCCGGCATCCACATAAAATACGAACGCCACCTCATCCGTCGCCCAGACCCCACACGCCCGTTCCAGCCGCATTTTTTGATGGACAATCATGTCATCATCCTCACGCTCTTCCCGGGCATCCGCAAAGAATATGTTGAATCGGTGTGTCGCCTCAACGGGGTGCGGGGCATCATCCTCAAGACGTTTGGCTCTGGCAATGCACCGCAGAAGCCGTGGCTCATCAAGATTCTTCGCGAACTCGTCGACCGCGGCGTGATCATCGTCAACATCACGCAGTGCTCTCAAGGTGCGGTGGAGATGCAACGCTACGGAACGGGCCTGCAACTGCTGCAAGCGGGCGTGCTCAACGGACACGACAGCACCGTGGAAGGCATGGTCACGAAAATGATGTTCCTCCTGGGACACGACTACAAATGGGAAAAAATCACGCGACTCATGAACGAGAGTATCGCGGGAGAAATCACGGTGTGACAAATACCGTACCCATTGTATATACCACACGCATTATATATACCACACGCATTATATATACCACACCCATTATATATTATACCACACTCACCAACTTACACCACCCACCTCGATGCGCCACACTATCTTCCCCCTCCTCTTCTTCCTCACGCTCTTTCTCGCCGGCTGCCATTCTTCGGAAGTCAGCGAAGCAGAGCCATTACGCCATGCCACCCTCCTGCGCATGGAACTCGCCGACAGTTTCACCCGTGTGGAAGTGCGCGATGCCTGGCACGAGGGACGCCCCCTGCAAACGTATGTACTCGTCCCCCGCTCGCAACGCGTGCCAAGCAATCTGCCGGAAGGCATTTTGGTGCGCACACCGTTGAAACGCGTGGTGGTGTTTTCGTCCGTACACGCCGCCCTGCTCCACGACCTCTCGTGCGAGAAGCAGCTCGTGGCCATGACCGACACGACCTATGCTGTCGACCCGCGCCTCAAAGAGGGTCTGCGTCAAGGGCGCATCGCTGATGCTGGCAGCAGCATGGCGCCCAATGTGGAACGCCTGCTGGCCCTGAAGCCCAACGCTGTTTTCGTGCCGCCGATGGAGGGCGCGAACTATGGTTTGCTGGAGAAAGCCGGACTGACCCTGGTGTTGTGTGCCGACTATCTGGAGACGTCGGCGCTCGGCCGCGCGGAATGGATGCGCTTCTTCGGCCGACTGCTGGGCGCGGAAACGCAGGCCGACAGCCTGTTCTCCGACATTTCGGAACGCTACGACTCGCTCCGTCAGGCGGTGGCCTCCACCACTGAGCGCCCATCGCTGCTTTGCGACACGAAGCAAGGCACGGCCTGGTACACGCCGGGCGGAAAGAGCTATCTGGGGCAACTTTATGCCGACGCCGGGGCGAACTATCTGTTTGCCGACCGCCCAGAAAGCGGTTCTGCGGCACTTTCCGTGGAGACGGTGCTGGCGCATGGACATGAAGCGGACGTGTGGCTCATTAAATATGGAGCGGCAAACGATTTGTCGTACACGCAACTGGCAACGGACTATGCGCCCTACAAAAGTCTGCGTCCGTGGCAGGAACGCCACATCTGGGGATGCAACACGCTCCGCATCCCGTTTTATGAGGAAGCGCCGTTCCACCCCGACCGCCTGTTGCAAGACATCGTGAAAATCCTCCATCCCTCTCTCCTGCCCCACCATCGCCTGCGCTATTATTCTCCATTGCCAACGCCATGAAATCCCTCCTGCCTTTCTTGCTCCTGCCTCTGCTTGCCCTGACGGCGCTGTGCCTCGGCGATGTGCCGACACCGCTGTCGGAAGTGTGGCATGTGCTCACGGGACAGGCGTCGCCAGATGCTTTGGCGTCGTTCATCATTTTGCAGGTGCGTCTTCCGCAGATGCTCACGGCCCTGCTCTGCGGCTGCAGTCTGGCGGCGGCGGGCCTCGTGATGCAAACGGTGTTTTCCAATCCGCTGGCCGACCCTTCGCTCTTGGGGGTCAATGCGGGAGCCGGACTGGGAGCGGCCATTGCGATGCTGCTCTTGGGCGGCTCGCTGACGGCGGGGGCGGTGTCGCTCGGCGGCTATCTGCTGACGGTGGCGGCCTCGTGTCTCGGAGCCTTTGCCATTGTCCTTCTGCTAATGAGCCTCTCGGCCCTCTTCCGCAGCAACCTCCATCTGCTCGTGGCCGGCGTGATGATCAGTTTTGCCGCCTCGGCCCTCATCTCCATCTTCAGTTTCTTCGCCACCAGCGAGGGGCTGCAAACCTACGTGGCATGGGGCATGGGGGATTTCGGCAGTGTCACGCTGGAGCGCCTGCCGCTCTTCGCCGCCCTGCTCTTGGGCTTGCTGGCCCTGCTCTTTCTGCAAACGAAAGCGCTCAACGCGCTCTTGCTCGGTGCCGACTATGCCCGCAACCTGGGCATCCGCCCGAAACGCGCCCGCACCCTGCTACTCTTCACGGCGGGGGCCCTCTGCGCGGTGGTCACGGCGCTCTGCGGCCCGATTGCTTTCATCGGCCTCGCCGCCCCGCAGGTGGCCCGCCTCGTCCATCAAACGGCCAACCACCACACGCTCCTCCCCATGAGCCTGCTCTGGGGGGCCAACATGGCGCTCTTGGCGCTCCTCCTCGGCCACGCGGTGCCCGGCGGCCTCACCCTGCCAGTGAATGCCATCACGCCACTGATGGGCGTGCCGGTGGTGATGATGCTGCTAACGAGAATCAGCCCGCGCAGGGCCGCAGACAAGGCTTTTTCCGCACAATCTCCACCTACTTAATTTTTCTGGATTTTGAACACCCTATGGGTGAAACTCCTGACTTTTACGATACTCCAAGTGGCTGTTCATGATTAGTTCACATTGAATAGAAAAGCCAAATACTTTTTCAACCAAACACATTTTCCTAACTACAAACCAAATGAACTATTTAAGATTATCCTTGGGCGCCCTCATCCTCGGCTGCGCATTGCCGCTCCACGCCCAACGCGAAGACCAGACAGTGAACCACGACTGGCGCTTCCGTTTCTCCCATCAGGTGGAACGCAACAGCGGAAAGCGGGTGGACCTCCCCCACACCTGGAACACCACGGATGCCCTCGTCGGGAAGATCGACTACAAACGGGGCATCGGCAACTATACAAAGAAAATCTTCGTCCCGGCCGACTGGAAGGGACGCCGCCTCTTCCTGCGCTTCGAAGGGGCCAACCAGATAACCAACCTCCTCGTCAACGGAAAGATGGTGGGGGAACACCGTGGCGGCTACGGGGCTTTCGTCTTTGAAATCACCGACCGTGTGAACTACGGAAAGGACAATACCTTGCTCGTGCGTGTGAACAACGCCGAGACGCTCGACATCATGCCACTCGTTGGCGACTTCAATTTCTACGGCGGCATCTATCGTCCGGTACATCTCATCACGACGCAGCAACTTTGCATCTCGCCGCTCGACTATGCCTCGTCGGGGGTCTATCTGACGCAAAACAAGGTGACGGAGCAACAGGCCGACGTGACGGCCACCATCGCGCTCTCGAATGCTGAAGAGCAGGCTGCCGAAGCGACTCTGAAAATTCGCGTGCTCGACGGCAAGAAGGTGGTGACGGAAACGGAACGCACGGTGTGCGTTGAAGGGAAGTCCACAAAGCAGATGGCATCGCTGCCGCTCTCCATCACGAAACCGCATCTCTGGAACGGCACGGCAGATCCTTTCATCTACCGCGCTGAGGTGACGCTCTGCAAAAACGGCAAGGAAATCGACCGCGTGGAACAGCCGCTGGGCTTGCGCTATTTCAAGGTGGACCCCGACAAGGGCTTCTTCCTCAACGGCAAACACCTGAGATTGCAAGGCGTCGACCGCCATCAGGAGCGGGCGGAAGTGGGCAACGCCCTGCGCAACGAACACCACGACGAGGATGCACGCATCATGCGTGAGATGGGTGTCAACGCCGTCAGACTGGCCCACTATCCGCAAGCGGAATACTTTTACGACCTGATGGACCGCAACGGCATCGTGACCTGGGCAGAGATTCCTTTCGTTGGTCCTGGCGGTTATGCCGACAAGGGCTATGTCGACCAGGAGTCGTTCAAAGCCAACGGACGGGAACAGCTACGCGAAATGATCCGTCAGCACTACAACCACCCTTCTATCATGATGTGGGGCATCTTCAATGAAATCAAGGAAGACGGCGACAACCCAGTGGAATATGTCAAGGAACTGAACGCTCTGGCGCACGCTCTTGACTCCACGCGCTACACCACGGCGGCATCCAATCAGGGTGGCAACCTCAACTACATCACGGACCTCATCGCCTGGAACCGCTACGACGGCTGGTATGGCTCTACGCCGAAAACGCTGGCTTCCTTCTTCGATAACACCCACAAGAGCCGCCCCAACCTCTGCATCGGTGTCAGCGAATATGGTGCCGGAGCGAGCATCTATCATCAGCAGGACACGCTCATACAGACCAACCCGACAAGCTGGTGGCACCCAGAAAACTGGCAGACGGAATACCACATCCGCAACTGGGAAATCATCAGCGAACGCCCCTTCGTATGGGGAACTTTCGTGTGGAACATGTTTGACTTCGGAGCGGCCCACCGAACAGAGGGCGACCGACCGGGCATCAACGACAAGGGACTGGTGACGCACGACCGCAAAGTGAGAAAGGATGCTTTCTTCTTCTACAAGGCCAACTGGAACCCGCAACCGATGGTCTACATCGCAGGCCGACGCAACACGGAACGCACACGCCAAACAACAGACATCCAGGTGTTCTGCAACAGCGGCGCTGTGACGCTCCGCGTTAACGGCAAGACCGTGGGCACACAACGCCCCGACCGCGTCTGTGTCTGCAATTTCAAGGGCATCACGCTACGACCAGGTGAGAACATCATTGAAGTGGAGGCGAAGGGCAAAGGCGGACGACTTTCCGACCGCTGCGTTTGGACGCTGAAGTAATAAACCTTCCTTCCTGCACGCATATAATTATACCCTTTCGGGGGCAATGTAATTTTAATTTATTACATTTGCACCCGAAAGGGTATAATTATATATTCTCCGCAACGCCCAAACGGCTACTTGTTTTGCGGCGAAACACTATAACTTTGCGGCGAAGCATTGTAACGCCTCTGCGGCGAAGCATTGTAGCTCACTTTGCTTGCAAAGTGAGGGGGACGATTTTTATAGCGGCCCTATAGCGACCTTAAGCATTCTCGCGACGTATCCGTGGCCCTCACTGCGGCGAAGCACTGTAGCTCACTTTGCTCGCAAAGTGAGGGGGACGAAGATTATTGCGAACCTATAGCGGACTTTGCGGCGAAGCATTTTAACGTCCTTTGCGGCGAAGCACTGTAGCTCACTTTGCTTGCAAAGTGAGCTACAGTGCTGGCGCCCCATCCGCCGCCCACGAAATTCGTGTCATTCGTTGTTACGCCATCTGAGGTAGGGTGTTCAAAATCAAGAAAAGTCTCTGTGCGGTTTTGAGCCAAATAACATGGCAGTTGCGGGGGATTGCCCCTGAAAGGTAGGGTGTTCAAAATCCACATAATTTTTATGTCCAAATTATCCCCAAAATAGATGTCTAACTAACAGTAAATCAA
>PPYF01593836.1_pt1 | contig 15149 bp, 12 predicted proteins | sample 1559871 | NCBI WGS metagenome assembly PPYF01 (sample SAMN08240021, study PRJNA423297) | Human gut metagenome, whole genome shotgun sequencing project. | reverse complement strand
AATCAGCGATTTGTTCAAAATATGAGCAAAATTCCACCGCATCGCTTTCGGTTGCTTATTTATTTTTTATCATATACTCAAAATCTACAGTTGGCCAACACACAAATTAAAACTTTTTAAAATGATCAAGCAGTATCTTCTCTGCTTCTGGATTCCACAATCCACCATGTCGTTTACAGGATTCATCTAATTCTCCAAAGACTGGATCTTTCTCAGCTAATTTCCCAAAGTCCTCTATTGCTGTCAATGGCAGGTTGATCTGTGGGTATGTAATCTTCTTTGATCCTGGTATCTTCTTTAAATATAATGTGGTATCGACAATCGCATTGATTCCTCCAATGTGTGTGATTCCAACTGCTGGATTGATCTTACCTGTTGTGATCAGGTCTAAGGCTTCGATCAGGTCTGAACGAAGTCCTCCAGATGAACCGATCAGTTTAGTTTTTAAATAATGGCTTCCGTATATATTCATTCCAGCACGATAATTTTTATCTGCTGTTGATGCATAAATATTCATGCAGCCATCCATTGCCATAATACGATTCCCTATTTCAGCTACACATTTGGGTGGTGCATAGACAAACACATCATCGTATCCTTTTTCATTGGTTATTGCCAGTAACACTGGAACGGAGTCTGCAAACATCGATGGATTGATATAATAAAGCTCTATTCCATGCCTGGTTCCTTCCTGCATCGGTATCATTTTCCTTACTTTTTCCAAACGCTCTTGATTCGTATCTGTGATCACGAGTCTTCTTGGCTTTTTCTTCATTCCAAGGACATAACGGATTGCCATTAGTCCCATGGGACCGGCTCCTCCAAGGATGATGGTATTCCCACCTTCTTTAATTCCAGATATATGATCGTGGGTTCCCTCTTTACTGTGATAGTTTGAATGAAAACTTCCCACTATACTATATAAAGCCTGAGCCTGTGCAAGTTCATAGAATGAATCTGCTTCATATTGCAACAAACATCCTTTCTCAATTACATCTGCTGGTATGATACAGTATGTTGCTGCACCTCCAAAATAAGGGTAAGAATATCCTGGTGATTCGATCTGGTGAGGAATCTCTGGTACTAATACAAATTGTTTTCCTTCCTGATAATCCTCTTTCCATCTTGTTCCGACTTTTGCTATCGTTCCAGAAAATTCATGTCCGATCAGTACAGGATTCTTTTTAATATTCTTTGGTACTCTTAAATGTCTCTGTGCCAATGTGATCTCTTTTAAAGTTGACACTGCAATTCCGTTACATTCTATCTTCAAGAGAATCTCATCTTCAGCTATCTCAGGGATCTCAAATTCTTCCAGACGTATATCTTTGACTCCATAAAGTCTGACTCCTTTAACTTTCATAACCTTCGCCCCCTAAACTTAGTCAAATATTTATGTCTTGTTAAATTTAATTAATCTTTTTCATTATAACATATTCTCAAACTTCTGTCTGCGAATTCATAAAGATCTGAATTGTTATGGAGTCTTTTCTTTATTTTTGATTTTTACTATATAAAAATGCTGCGATCCAGGAGGTCACTGGAACTGCCATGATAACTCCGAGACTTGATGATAATCCCTGCATGATTTCAATCCCTACGGAATACATATTGATCACCTGTTGATATTCGTAATTGTATGCAAAGATAAATACTAATGTGTTGATCGATCCACCCGTAAATGCAAGAATCAGTGTATTGGTCATTGTTCCCATCATATCTCTTCCGACATTCATTCCTGATTGAAACAGTTCTTTTAACATCATCTGTGGATTTTGTTCTTTTAATTCATTGAGTGTAGAGGCGATTGACATTCCAACGTCCATGACTGCACCTAATGATGCGATCAAGATTCCTGCAAATAACAATTCACCAATTTTTATGTCTGTCATTTCTCCGACATAGACCAGATTCTCTATATCAGACACATTATATCCGGTGATCGATGTCACTTGTCCAAAAATCAATGCAAATGCTCCAGAAAATACCACACCTATGATCGTTCCAAGCATCGCGGCTACTGATTTCTTCGTAATTCCATCAACCATACACATCGTCACAACTGTTGTAAATGCGACCACTAATACAGCCGCCAGTATCGGGGATATTCCTTTGTAGATCATCGGAAGAAAAATAAAAAAGATACAAAGCATTGTAAATACCAAGCTTAATATTGATGAAATTCCTTTTCTTCCACCGACTGCAACCACGATTGCTACAAACACTGCTGCCATCAGCCATACCATAGGTCCTCTGTTTACACTATATACAGACGCCAGCAACTCTCCTTTCGATTCATTAATGATCGCTATGACTTTCATTCCTTTTTTACATTTTGCACCAAATAAATAACTTTGAGAGCTTGTTGCCTGTATTATTTTTCCTTTATGATCCCCTGAGAGAAGTTTTAATTCTACGGTTTGTTTTCCACTTCCACTATTTGATAAGTTTCCAGAGATCACGTTTGTTACTTCTGCTTTTTCAAAATTTCTTCCATCTGTATCTAGAAGTTTTGTCTTCTCAATTCCAGAAAAAGAAAAAAACAGCAGAAGAAAGAGAATGCCTGCGATCAGCAGACACACTCCTTTCATCTGTTTTTGTTTCATCGTTATTTCACAGTCACTTTCAGAACTTTGCTGTAAGAACCGTAGATTTTCTTACCTTTAACTACTTTGTATGCACGAACCTTTACATAACATTTTTTCCTTGATCTTAATGACTTGATCGTATAAATTGTTTTTCTTGTATTTCTTGTCTTTGCTTTTTTAAAGTTCTTGTTTGATGCATATTTAATCTGATATCCAGATACAGATGCTTTTTTGATCTTAACTGTTACTTTCTTTTTGCCAGCTTTTAATTTTGCAGATGCTTTTGCTACTACAACTTTCTTCTCTGCTGTTGGTTTCTTTACTGTTGCTGGTTTTGTTGTTGCTTTCTTTTCTAATCCTGCTTTTGCATTTGTCAGAACTTTTAATGCATTTTCAACTTCATCTTTTGTTGCTTTTTTGTCTGCTGCAACTTCTTTGGCTCCTGTAAGTGCCTGTTCAAAGACTCTATAGCTTTCCGTTGTATATGCATCTTTTTGCTTTACAATGCTTTCAGATGCTTTAATTTCTGCATTAAGTGATGTCGTATCCCCTTTGCTCTTTGTGATAGAAAATGTTTCATCAATCTTTTCATCATTATCTGTACGATATGTATTGATCGTTAAACTATTTTCTGTTACATCAACAACTGAATATGTTGGGACATCTTCCTGCCAACGATGTGCAATATATGTCTGCTGTCTTGGTACCAGATCATAATATTTACTTCCTGAAGAAGAACCTGCTGTCATATAAAGGACACCTTCTGGATTGATTACAGAGCTTCCCTGTTTTTTGACAGTCTCAATTGCTTTTTCATCCATGATACTTTTAAGATATGTTAAGTATTTCTGATCTTTTTCATCTGTGCTGTCATTTTTAATATTTCCTGGTGCCACTATTTTTGTCGTTGGATTTTCACCCGCATCCATATCTTTCTCTAATTCTGCATCAAATTCATCATCTGTATAATCATTCGCTTTTGTTCCACCTAATAACATTTTAGATCTTGAATAAGCATGATCATGACCTGTTAATACAGCATCAATATCATTTTGTTCGAAAATCGGTGTTAACTGATATCTTAAATTTGTGATCTCTGGCTCATTAGAATGTTCTGCTGATCCATAAATATCCTGATGCAGTGTTACGATTCTCCACTTGCAGTCTTTATTCGCTGCAACTGTCTGCTCAATAAACTGTTTATGTTCTGCTACATTTGTATCCTGTGTATTTAACATGATAAATAATGCATTTCCATATTTGAAATAATAATCTCCACCGACTACCTTATTACTTCCAAGTTCACTTGCATTTGTTCTGTTAAAATGGTATGTATAGTTTGCATTATCTGCATCATGGTTACCTACTGTCGTTGCCACTGGAAGTGATTTTAATGCTTCTGGACTTAAATATCCTGTATACTCAATTTCACTTTTTGATGCATCTTTGTTTGGTAACTTTTTCTTTGTTGTCTGAATCTGGTCACCTGCGGATACAACAAAACTTAACTGATCATCTGTCTTTTCTAATGCTGCGTTTAACGTAGAAGACCAGTTAAATGCATCACTCTTTACTGCATTTGACTGTGCATCGTAAAATTCTTTCGTATCTTTTCCCTTTAATTCATTTGAAGATCCGATCTGTGGGTCACCTACAAATGCAAATGAGAAATTGTTTGTAGATTTTGTCGTGTATTCAGCTGGCTTTGTATACCCATTTCCATTGTCGTAACTATAATAATATGTTTTGTTTTCTTTTAATCCTGTTGCTGTTACTTTATTAGAATTATAAGTTTCCCCATTGTTATCCTGTTCATCTTTTACTGCTGTTTGTTCTGCCTCGTACACCTTGGCATTTTTCATATTATGTCCTTCACCAATGATCAGTTTTGGAACATTTGCATTTGAATGATCATCATTTGTCTGCTTTGGTGTATACCATGCAAAATTCAACTCCGTTGCATTGCTTCCTGGTGACAATGAAATTTGTGTCCAGTCATTTTTTAAAGTTTCCCATTCTTTCTCCCAACGATTCCACTGTGCCGTTGTTCCCATTGTCTGTGCAATGTCTACTACATTTGTCTTGCCATCTGGAGCGGCACTTGCAAATACTGGTGCTACATTTGTTGCAGAAAGTGTCAATGCTAATGCACTGATCATCATTTGTTTTCTCCAATTAGATCTCATATATACCTCCTGATACCTTTGTCTTTTCATATCTTTCTAACTCTTAAAGAATTCTATCATATATATGTAAATTCTAATTGTATTGAATTGTAAATAATACGTAAAAAGATTCTGAGATATCAATCTATCTCAGAATCTTTTTGATGATGTTATATTAACTTTTTGTGTTATTTACCTTGATGTTCTAAGGCCGCTTCTACAAATCCTTTAAATAATGGATGTGCTTTATTAGGTCTTGATTTAAACTCAGGATGTGCCTGTGTTGCCACAAACCATGGATGTTCTGGAATCTCTACCATCTCTACGATTCTTCCGTCTGGTGAGCATCCGGATAACATCATTCCATTCTCCTGAAGGATATCACGATATTCGTTATTTACTTCATATCTATGACGATGTCTTTCATGAATCTCTTTCTCTCCATATAATTCATATGCTTTGGATCCTTCTGTTAATACACATGGGTAAGATCCTAAACGTAATGTTCCACCAAGATCTGTGACTCCGTCCTGATCTGGCATGATATGAACCATCGGATGTGTTGTGTCTGGATTAAATTCCTGACTGTGTGCATCAGAGAATCCTAAGACATGTCTTCCGAATTCTACTAATGTAAGCTGCATTCCTAAGCATAGTCCAAGATATGGGATCTTGTTTTCTCTTGCGTATTTGATCGCACAGATCATTCCTTCGATTCCACGATCTCCGAATCCACCTGGAACTAAGATTCCGTGAACTCCACCTAACATCTCATCGACATTGTAAGAGCTGATTCTCTCTGAATCTACCCAGCGGATCTTCACATCTGCTGAATTCGCGACTCCGGCATGCTCTAAGGATTCTACGACACTGATGTAAGCATCGTGTAAAGATACATATTTACCAACTAATGCGATCTCTACTTTATGTTCTGGATGTTTCCATGCATTGATCATCTTCTTCCAGTCATCAAGATCTGGATCTGGGCATGGCATGTTCAGACATTCACATACTTCATGTGCTAGATGTTCTTTCTCCATCATCAAAGGTACTTCGTATAATACTTCTGCATCTAAGTTCTGAATAACTCTTGAACGTTCAACGTTACAGAACTGTGCGATCTTTCTCTTGATTCCATCATCTAATGGATAGTCTGAACGGCATACAAGGATATCTGGCTGGATTCCCATTCCCTGTAAGTCTTTGACACTTGCCTGTGTTGGTTTTGTCTTTAATTCTCCTGAACTCTTTAAGTATGGAATTAATGTTACATGAATTAAAATACAGTTTTCATGTCCTACTTCATGCTGGAACTGTCTTAATGCCTCTAAGAATGGCTGACTTTCGATATCTCCTACAGTTCCTCCGATCTCAATGATCGCTACTTCCTGATCGCTTGGATCTTCACTTCTGTAAAAACGGCTCTTGATCTCGTTTGTTACGTGTGGGATTACCTGTACTGTGTTACCACCATAATCTCCACGACGTTCTTTGGATAAGATACTCCAATATACTTTACCTGTTGTAACGTTTGATTTCTTATTCAGTCCTTCATCGATAAATCTTTCATAATGTCCAAGGTCTAAGTCAGTCTCTGCTCCGTCATCTGTTACGAAAACTTCTCCGTGCTGGATTGGGTTCATTGTTCCTGGGTCAATGTTGATATATGGATCAAACTTCTGGCTTGTGACATGATAGCCTCTGGCTTTTAGTAATCGTCCCAGAGAAGCTGCTGTGATTCCTTTACCTAATCCAGATACAACTCCTCCTGTAACAAATACATACTTTACTGGCATGTTTCTTCCTCCTATATGTGAATTTCTACTACTTTCTTATATTATCCCATTCAAAATAATATCATATCATATTATTTTTGATTTGTCATTGTGATTTGTTAAAAATAATGAAAAGGATTCTTATGTTTCTATATCATAGAATCATAGGAATCCTTATTTTCATATTTTAAAAATCGAAAGTGCTCACATCACAACTTAGATAGAGGATTGCAGATAAATATAAAATGATTGTTGATGATGATAATCTAAAATACAATTCTTTCGAGATTCTATGGGGTATGGGCGATGAACAATCGCAGGAAAACCGTAGTTCTCGAACTGTTTATTAAGGGGAGTTTGTGCTGTAAGCACTTTCTACCCATAATTTACCATATCATTTTATTTTTGTCAATTATTTCCTTTACTTTTTTTGTAAAAATTTACATAATTATTATTTTCATTATGATTGATCAATGATATTACCTGATTTTTACTATTTCCTTTACTGTATGTCCAGCTTCCTAACTTACCGCTCTGTGGCGTTTTCTTGATCATAAATGTATTTAACCATTCTTGTGCATCCTTGGATGAGATACCCATTTTTTCGAAACAGCCTTTTAAGAATATCTTTTCTTCTTTTGTGAATCCTTTGAATGCCTCTGTTTCATCCCAGTAGATCAACATCTGTTTGATCTTGTGATCTTGCAAAAAGATCTGAATATTTTTCCTTGCATATAATTCTTCATCATTATAAGAACGAAGAATAACTTCATTCGCAGCTGATCCACTATGATCCGATATAGCTGTCCACATCTCTCTGCCACTTTGTGGAAGGTCAGATAGATTACTCCTAAGCCCAATCACTTTGTTAAAATCAAATCGAATGATAAAACGTTTGTAATTATACAGACATGTTAATCCATTTTTCTTGAATGTATGCCATTTGTCTGTATTATGGAACAAGTATGTTTTATCTCCAGCTTTTACTTTAATCCCTGCTGTATCTTTTTCGCATTGTTCCATCCATTTTTTGATTCCTTTGTATCCTGAATTCTCCATCGTATTGATCAATTTGAAGTTTTTCATATAATACTGGGATGTTCCATTGATACATCTCTTATGATTTTCATTTGTTGCATACAAAAGACCGTCTTTGTAATTCCAATTGAGATTCTGAATTTCTTGTTTTTCTGAATCTGTAAGCTTTTGATAATTTTCTTCAAATGTATTGTCTGGTCTTTGAATGATATCATAAAATCCGTCGGTATCATAACTGTCGAAATCTCCGTCAGAATCAATATCTTCATCCGGTTGCTGTATTGACAATCTATGAAGAACTGTGTCTTCTGCTCTTAAACGCAGCTCATACTCACCTGTTTTATCTTCCAGGATACTCGTTTTCCATACTTCATAACTTCCACTGTCATCTAAAAGAGTCGAACTTTCATCGTCTGATTTCATCATCTTATAAAATTTTTTCAGCCATTGTTCATTTTTTATTTCTCTTCTGTCTTCTGAAATCTGATCGATCTTATCTTCTGTGATAAAATTGTTTTCATTTGCTGACAGACTGATCGTTGATACGAACTGTTTTTTGCTTGTCAAAGGATAGATAAATAGTCCTGCTGCCATACAAAATCCAAGAAGGATCGCTATTTGTTTAATTCTTTTTCTTTTCTTAAATGATACGCTATACCATTTTCTCTGTAATTTTGACGGATGACGGTAAAGTACGATTCCAATCGTTGCCAATAAAGCTAGAAGGATCAGTGGTGATAATATGATAATATAACTAATTGAAGTTGAAAAATACATTATACTGCCCTCCTTTTCTTACGCTTTTCTACTATATAATATATGATCGTTGCGATCACTGCTGCCAGAATGCCGCCTGTGTATGACTGAATCTTGAACCCTGTCACTACAATGAATAACGAAACACAGAATGGGAAGATCCATACAAACAGATGCTCCATCCATGGAAAATACATAAAATTATTCCTCTTTGCCATATCTGACTTTTGAAATACATAAAATGCAACTCCAAAAAATACTGCGATCAATACGATCTGAATCAGAAGGATCTGTGCAAAATGATCAAACGAAGCCATCGTCACCAGCTGGTTCACACCTTTATCCCATATAAACTGTTTTGTGATCGGTCCATTTTCAAAAAATACAGCCATCCACCAGCCATGATATATTGTATCTGGGAATAATAATACTTTGGGCATCATATAATCCATAAAGTTTGGAAATAACATTGCTCCGATTCCGATCGCTCCTGCAATCCATGGTCTTTTGCAGATATTCTGAAAAAATATGGCAATGGCATAGATGAGTGTCAGTGAGACCCATATAAATAGAAGATACGCACACAAATGTATCATGTTATCATTTCCAAGAAGTACTGCTCCGTTCTTACATACGGATAGATTCATCTCATACCATGACTGTGCCTTTGTTCTCATCATAATCATTCCGAATGAAAGGAAAAGCCATGGAATCGTATATGTCATCATTCCTGTGATCGTCCTTGTTAGAAAGATCTGGCCTCTCTTGATTGGAAGCTGCATTAGAAATTCACCACATTTTGATGTGCTGCCTTCCCGATACTGTATTACCGCTACAAAACTAACCGGTATCATAAGAACGATAATAAACATTTTATAGTATTGATCTAATGTTCCTAAAAACAGATTACCATAATCATTATAAATTCCTCCATAAAAATTATTGATCTGATCTGCAGTTCCTGAAATATCGTTTGCGATCACATTTTGTAATATAAAATATATCACTATGGTATACACTAATGTTATGGCTAGCAGATTTCGTTTTTCATGATTAACAAGCCCTCTCATAACATTTCCTCCTTATTGTCTGAATAATCGATACAGCAAAATATGTGATCACTAATATCACTACCAAATATATAAACCAATGTACTACATTTAATTTCTGTATGATCAGTTTATAACTGTCTGATAAACACATAAATTCTTTTCCCCATGCGATCAATCCATAAATTCTGGTTCGAAGTGTCTTGTCATACTTAAATATATGAATATATATCTCATAATTACTTAATGCATTAAAACACAGGATCGTGATCACTATCGTCGTAATGACTTTATTCTGCATCCCTGATAACCTTGTTAACATTCGGTTCTGTGCCTGCTCCTGCTTGATAAACTGTCGTTTTGCAAACCAGATACCAAAGACTCCTGCTGCAAATAAAACGGCAATACAGATAATAGCAGAATTTACATATTGTGCTTTCCAGATTGGATTGCTATCCAAGATATTCGCATCTAGCTGATAATTTAATGGATATAAAAATGTTCTGCCGAATCTTCCATAAATAACCCACTCGAGTATCGCAAATCTAGAAGATCTTACCTTAAACAGCAACTGGAGTAAAAATGCCAGATTCTGAAGGATCATCGGCAATATCACATAAAATGTAGCGACTGCTATGACAAGTCCTTGCCAGATATATGCTGTCACGATCAATGAAATCTGTATGAGTGCACAAAATGCAAAACACATTACTGCATTCCATAATGTGCATATGATCACATTCGTGATTGATTCCGCATTCGGAATTGTTGCAATCTTCATTGCAAAGAAAATTCCATAGATGATCTCTGCGAACAAAAGTGATATATGCAGTTTTGTAAGACTCTTTTGGTAAATGTCTTTCTTTGTCCATGGAAGGCTGTAAATATATTGCTGTTTCTTATTTTGCTGCAACTGATATACAATTCCTGCTGATAATGCCGCAAATAAAACTGTGATCAAAAGCCAGCCATTGACAAGATCATCCATCATCACCTGTAGCTGTCCATCCCCTGGATATTTCATATTCCATACGAAAATCCCATATAACAATGCTGCTGGTGGAAATACCAGAGCATATTTTCTAAAAAATTTCATCTCCAAGTTCCTCCTCTTAGCGGTTGCTGTAGACGAATACTTCTTCTAAACTTAATGGAATTTCCTCTACTACAATCGCTCCTGCTTGTTTTAATGCCTCATGAATTGGCTCTCCATACCCTTCTAATATTACTGTGTATACACTTCCAAGATTAGAATACGTGATCACTCCCGGAAGTTCTTTGAAAATCTCGCTTCTTGATTCTTCAAATACAACCTGTAATTTTGTAAATCGTTCTTTCATCTGATCCATTGTTCCATGATAAAGGATCTTTCCGTCCTTCATCATACTTGCGGAATCGCAGAAACTTTCTAAATCCTTTAAATCGTGTGATGAGATCAGAACACTCATCCCATTCATATCGACTTCATTGACAATAAAATCTTTGATCTGTTTCTGTGCGATCACATCCAGTCCTGACATTGGTTCATCCATGATCATCACTTTTGGATGGATGGACAGATTCAACATCGAAGCTAATGACATTGCCTGTCCTTTAGATAATTCTTTGATTCTTTTGCTTACATCTAATCCGATACTCTGATTGTAGTCCCTAAATACTTTCTCATCGAATGTTGGGTAGATCTGTTTATAAAATTCCACCATCTCATCGATATGATACCCTTCAAAATACTGGTTGCTGTCCGCAACATATCCTACCTGTGCTTTTACTTTTGGATTCTCGAAAATTTCTTCTCTACAGACCAGAATCTGTCCTTGATCCTGTTCATAAATTCCTGTTAGACATTTGATCAGTGTTGTCTTTCCACATCCATTGCGTCCTACCAGTCCATGAATGCTTCCCTCTTCTATATCCAGGCTGATTCCATGAAGAATCTCATTCTTTCCATATGATTTTTTCACGTCCTTTAGTTCGATTACTTTCATATCCTATCCCTCCAGATCCTGATAGATCTCATGTATCAGGCTTGCTATCTTCTCTTCATCATACCCTTCATAACGAAGCTCACTTAATATCTCTTTTAAACTTGTCTTGATCTCCTGCATCTTTCCTTTGTCTACCTCTTGTGAAGCATTCTCTGCCAAAAATGCTCCCTTTCCTCGTATTGTTATAATTACTTTCTCTTTCTCCAACAACTGATATGCTTTCGCTACGGTGTTGGGTGTTACACTGAGACTTAATGCTAATTTACGAACGGACGGCAAAGCATCTCCAGGTTTTAGATATCCTTTCCACGCTGCTTCTTTTACTTGTTCCATGATCTGTTCATAAATTGCCTTGCCACTGGCAGGGTTGATTCGAAACACATCTGTACCTCCTTATTGTTTTTGTCGTACTGTATGCCATACTGTATTAGCTGTACTAACTGTACCATTTCATATGATACAGTTAGTTTATATACTTTTTTCTTATTTGTCAATAACTTTTTTAAAAATGTCAAGAAAATTTCCTATGAAATGAAAAAACCTCAAAGCTTCTTTCCGAAACTTTGAGGTTTTTCCTAAACAAATTGTATGAATATATAGAGGGTTCATTGCTTTCGCAATATAAATCATTCTTATAACAGGCTCTTTGCTGTGCTTCCAATGGTTGTGATGATGAAATAACAGCTGGTTGCTCCTGCATCAAGAACACCTCGAGAGCGTTCTCCAAGGCGGCTTGCTCGTCCGATCTTGGCTACAAGATCTTTTGTAGACTGCCATCCTTTTTCTGCTGCGGCATTCATAGCATCCAAACATTCTGCAAAGTCTTTTCCTGCTTCTTTTGCTTCTACAAATGCTTCTTTTGCTGGAATCAATGTATCTAGCAGTGATTTGTCTCCTACCTGTGCAGGGCTGATATCCTGAATTCCTTCTACAGAGGCTGTGATCATTTCTGCGAATACATCTGCTGTGATCTCTTCTTCATCTTCACATGCCTGAGCCATCTCATCAAATAACATTCCATACAGAGGCCCCATTGATCCACCGATATCTTCTAACAGTGTCTCACCTAATGTTGTCAGTCCTTCTGACAAATTATATGTAGTTCCTTCTAATTTCTTCTCGCACATCGTAAAACCTTTGTTCATGTTGATCCCATGATCTCCGTCTCCGATCTTACCATCAATCTCACTTAAGTAATCTCTTTCTTTCTGAATTGTCTTGATCAGCTGGTCTACGATAACTCCTGCATCGGCATTTTTAAAACTTGACATAATTTCCACCTCTTTGAATTAATGTTGTACTTTTCTTATCTATGTTTATTTTAACATACAATCTTTTTTACCTAAAATGATTTTCAGTTCAAATATGGCACTCATTATGGTGCTATGTTTCACTTTGGGTTGTTGTTGGTTTATATAACGTACTCTAAAATCGCTTCCGGTTTCTCTACAATATATGTAGCATTATTCTCTCTTAACTCCTCTGCTCCTCGAAATCCCCATGCTACACCTATCGTATCCATCTTGGCATTCTGTCCTGTTTCCATATCTGTTTTTGAATCACCAATATATAAAACTTCTTCTGCTGGCAAATTCATATGATTAGCAATCTCTAATGCCGCGCTTGGATTCGGTTTCTTAGGAATTCCTTCTCTTTCACGTTCCCCATACACTGCAACCCATGGAAACTGTGAAAAATATTTATTTACCAATGCACTAGTATAATCTCCTCGTTTATTGGAATTTACTGCAATTTTAATTCCTTTTTCTTCTAAAGTTCCCAGTAACTTAAGAATTCCTTCATACGGAATCGTTTTGTTTAAATATCTCTTCTGATATGCTTTTGAAAATTGATCAACTGCCTCATCAAGAAACATTTCGTCTTTCTGTTTCTCTTCTGGCAATGCTCTCTGGATTAATTTACGAAATCCATTTCCAACCATCATCTTACATGCTTCGCTATCATATTCTTTCCATCCATAGATTTTCATTACATCATTGACACTGTCTGTAAGATCATTGATCGTATCTAATAAAGTACCATCTAAATCAAAAATAATTCCTTTGTATGTTTTCATCTTTGTCTTCCTTTCTACCTGCTTCTAGTCAATATTATACAATTGCAACTCATTAATAGCAAAGATTACTTTTACTAATTCATTACAATTCATAGGGGAATTTCCTATAAATCGAAAAAAAGAACCTCTACATAATCTAATCTGATCCTGTAAAGGTTCTTCCAATTCTTTATGTAATTATTCCACTACTCGTCTTACACAAACAATTCTACGGTAGTTTGCTCTTGGCGAAATTTTGATTCCTGTTCTTCTGTTACTTGCATGTACGATCTTTCCATTTCCAATATACATCGCTACATGTCCATTATAACAGATGATATCTCCTGGCTGTTTCTCATTATAAGAAACTTTTCTTCCTGCTCTTCTTAATTCAGAAGAAGTTCTTGGAAGATTATATCCAAATGATCTGTAAACTGATCCGATAAATCCTGAACAGTCAGCTCCTCTGTTTAAGTCTGTTCCACCCCATACGTAGGAGTTTCCAACAAAACGCTGTGCAAATTGTGCTACGGTCTGTCCTTTGTCATATGTTGTTCCTTCTAATGCAGGAGCATCTGTGTTAATATAAACATATTTCTTTAAGACATATCCTGTCTTACCGTTTACAGAAACCTTTCTCCACTTTCCACTTGTTGAATAGACTGTGACAGGTGTTCCAATCTCTAATCTCTTTAAAACTTTTGATCTTTTTGATTTGCTGGCTCTTAATTTGCACCAGTGTCTGAAGATTTTTCCATTATATCCATCATCAGCCTTAACCTGCTGTTTTGGTGTTGTTGTGATTGCTGTACCAAATATAAATAAAAAGACTAATGAGAAAATTGTTATTTTCTTTAATCGTGATTTCATTGATAACCCTTTCAATTGTTACACTTCTGTTACATACTTGAAGAATTTTACCATATAACGACACAAATGTAAAGGAAATAGTGTATTGTTTTGAATTTTATAATTAACAAATGAAATAATTGTAAAATTTGTATCATTGTGTTCTTTTTTTACATACAAAAAGAGACCTGATAAATCGACCGGAATCGAACCGGTACTCGATTTAACTCGAACAGGATTTTAAGTCCTGCGCGTCTGCCAGTTCCGCCACTGCGGCATATACATACCTTAATTATCTGGCATATAAGTGGGACCAATAGGACTCGAACCTATGACCCTCTGCTTGTAAGGCAGATGCTCTCCCAGCTGAGCTATGATCCCAAACGATTGATTTAAACACAATCTAGCGACCCGGATGGGAATCGAACCCACGACCTCCGCCGTGACAGGGCGGCGCTCTAACCAGCTGAGCCACCGGGCCAGAATGTAAATTATTTAGTTTAAATGGACCCTCGGGGACTCGAACCCCGGACCGATCGGTTATGAGCCGATTGCTCTAACCAACTGAGCTAAAGGTCCGTTTAAAGCCGTTGACCGGACTTGAACCGGTAACCTGCTGATTACAAATCAGCTGCTCTGCCAATTGAGCCACAACGGCATATTAGACGATATCACTCATTTATGAATCGTAATGACTCCAACGGGATTTGAACCCGTGTTACCGCCGTGAAAGGGCGGTGTCTTAACCACTTGACCATGGAGCCTGATTGTTCGACCGCTTCACGGTCTTAATACTTTATTCAGTATTTAACTCCCCGAGCCGGGCTCGAACCAGCGACAGCACGGTTAACAGCCGTGTGCTCTACCAACTGAGCTATCGAGGATTAT
>PPYF01220538.1_pt1 | contig 15150 bp, 11 predicted proteins | sample 1559871 | NCBI WGS metagenome assembly PPYF01 (sample SAMN08240021, study PRJNA423297) | Human gut metagenome, whole genome shotgun sequencing project. | reverse complement strand
CGTTCTTGGACTGGGTCATGCCGGTGAGCACGTTGAGCATGCCGTTGATGTTCTGCTGGTAGTACCACAGCGGCTTCTCGACGGATTCGCCGACCTGCTTGCGCGCGGCGAAGTGGATGACGGAATCGACGTCTTCGGCGTCGAGGATCTCGGCGAGGCGGTCGCCGGCGCCCGGCGCGGCGATATCCATGCCATACAACCGCGCGCCTTCGATGCGGGCGGGCTTTCCGTAGCTCAGATCGTCGACGACGACAACGCGTTCGCCGGCTTGATGGAGCGCATGGACGACGTGGGCACCGATGTATCCGCACCCACCGGTAACGAGAACTGTCATGTCTGTCCTTTCGTGACCGCGAGCATAACCATCGGCATCCGCGACGACTGACCATAACCAATGGTTAACGATAGTTGAATGTTTGATTATGCTCGCTTTTGTTATTTTTCCGAACAGTTTTATCGTAGCACATGAACATAAGAGAACAAAATATGTTCATTGAAACATTACCGACATTCCAGACCATGCACAGATGACAGGCGAGACGGCCCATCGAAGCACGGCGGCCACGAAGGAGGTCAACGGCCCCGGGATAATATGGCACATACCACGACCGACCAGAAACGAGGAAACCGTGCCAGAGCAGATCGAACAGCCGACTTTCACCCCGCGTCCGGTACTGTCGTTCGTGCGGCGATCCGGCCGTCTGGACGCGCGGCTGCAACGCGCGTGGGACAACTACGCCGACACGTATCTGCTGGACATCAACGCCGGCGAGGGGTCGCTGGACGTGCGCGACGACTTCACGCTCGACCGCGACACCATCGCCGTGACCTGGGGCAACGCCAATCCACTGATCGTCGAAATCGGCACCGGACAAGGCGAGAACATCGTCGCCGCCGCGGCCGCGCACCCCGACGTCAACTTCCTCGCGCTGGAGGTGTACGACCCCGGCGTCGCGCACACGCTGCTGCTCGCCGGCAAGCAGCGGCTCGGCAACCTTCGCATCGCGCAGGTGAACGCGCCCGAACTACTCGCCGCGACCGCCCCCGGCTCCATCGCCGAGGTCTGGACGTTCTTCCCCGACCCTTGGCCGAAGATGAAGCACCACAAGCGCCGCATCGTGCAGCCGCAGCTCGCGCAGTCCGTCCACGGCGCGCTAGCCGACGGCGGGGCGTGGCGCATCGCGACCGACATCGAAGACTACGCCCTGCACGTGCACGAGGTGATGGACGGGCGCACGGACTTCCGCGACGCCGGGGGGTACCCACCGGCTCCGGTTTCCACGAGGTATCGTGGCCCGGAGCCTTTTGTTTCCAACGGTTTCAGGCCGTCAGCTTGGCCTTCAGCTGCTCGAACAGGAAATCGTGCGGTGGTCGCTGCCACCAAAGATGCACCTAAGTCCCTCTCTCCCAGCATCTGACGCATGAGCGTGTCGTCCAGCAGGGACATCACGGGCACGCCGAAGTAGTCGGCCAGCGCCGCGATGTCGGGGATACTCCACGTGTTCTTGTTCTTCATCTTCGCGCTGACTCCGCCCCTGGTCATCTTCAGAGGCTCCGTGAGCGCCGTCTGGGACAGGCCGTGCGCGGTGAGGGACGTGGAGCCGAGGACAAATTGTCCCGGAATCTTGGACAGAAAGTCGCCCAATAGACAAGTGATAAACAATTCTCCCCTCATCCCCTTCGGGGATGCTCCCCTCAACGCCGAATCAGCCTCCACGAAGCCGGTCGCTGATCCGAAGCCCGAACCCGTTCCGGCGACCATGGCCGATCGCAAGACCGTCCACTCGCTGCTGATCGACAGGCCGTACGGTGAGATCATCGCGACGATGGACTGGGCGTACCGATCTACGGGGCGGCGCTGCTGCGCACCTCGCTGTGTCAGGAACACATCGAAGGCGTCATCTCGCAGGAGGCATGCCCGGTATGCGCATACGACAAACGCAACCACGCCACCCACGGCATCGCCGGACGGCGCAAGGCGAAAGCCGGCGCACAGGCAGAGGCGGTGCGGCCATGAGCGGGGACGGGCAGCATCTTGAGGCGCGGAAGAAGGCCAGCGAATGCCGCGACTTCCCGCAACCATGGTCCGACTACCTGTGGTCGCTGGAGTTCGAGCACCGTCCCGGCGACGCGAAGGCGTTCATCAGGCGCTTTGCGGCTGTTTGCTTATCTTGGTCGAAAACATCCTACCCAAAAAGCGCTCTTCTCTTACTCCCCCAACAACCAACGGAGAAACCCCACCCACGAGAACAGCAATAGCGCCCAATTATCTCACCTTCTATTTCCTTCAAATAAGAACGGCGGGCTCCTTTGACAAGGAGCCCGCCATAATCCTTTTATCAGCCGCCACCAACGCGGTATGCGGTGCAGATATCGGGATCATTGACTTCGGAAATCATGAACGCTTCATCCTGCATGATTCACCTCAGCTCGACCCTACTGCTTGTCGGCTTCCTCGGAGGCGAGTCGTCCTTCGAGCTGTTCGACGATGTGGGCGTGCATGTTCTCGTCGATCTTGACGGTCAGGAGGAAGACGACGAGGCTGGCGACGATGCCGGCGAGCGGCAGGTAGTAGGCGCAGGTCTTGAACGTGCGGATGTTCGCGGCGGTCATGTCGGCGGCGGTGGCGTTGCCGACCATTCCGGCGGCGACGACCACGAAGCCCACGATGCCGTTGGACAAGGCGCCAGCGATCTTGTCGAGCATCGGGCGCACGGAGAGGGTGACGGCCTCGTTGCGCTTGCCGGTCTTGAGCTGGCCGTATTCGATGGAGTCGGTCATGCTCAGGATGGCGGTCATCTGGATGGTCTGCGCGGGAAGGTAGAAGAGGACGAGCGCGACGATGACGACGGGCAAGTTCATGGGCGCGATGATGAACAGCGTGTAGCCGGCGATCATGAGCGCCATGCCGGCGGTGTACAGCCAGCGGCGCGGGATGCGACGGTTGAGCACCGGGTAGAGGGGCGTGGTGCCCAGTCCGGTGATGACCGGGATGACGCCGGCGATGGAGAAGCTGTCCGAGGCACCGAGCACGTATTTGAACTGATAGAAGAGCACGCCGGTGGTGGCGACGTTGGCCACGGAGTACAGCAGGTAGCTGAGGGCCACCCACAGGAGCTGGTCGTTCTGGGCGATGGCCTTGAACGCCTCGATGGGGTTGCCGTTGGCCTCGGCCTTGGCGCGCAGCCCGCCTTGGTTCTCTCGGGTGCCGAACGCGACGCTCCACGCGGTCAGGAGGCCGAGCACGGCGATGATGATGGCGAACGCCGCCCAGCCGGTGCGGCCCTGCTCCCACTGGCCGGTGAACTTCCAGGTGAACCAGCTGACGACGGGCACGACGATGACGGTGACGCCGTTGTAGCCGATGGATCCGGTGAACGCGCCGAGCGCGGTGTACGTGCTGCGCTCGTGCGAGTCGGAGGAGATCGCGGGGATCATGCCCCAGTAGGAGATGTCGCGCAGCGAGTAGATCACGTCGAGCAGGATGAACACGATGACGAACAGGACCATGAACACGCCGGTGTTCACGTCCACGAGGCCGAACAGGCCGGTGAACACCATGATCAGCAGGATGCCAGGCACGATGCCGCCAATGAACTGCCACGGGCGGAACCGGCCCCAGCGGGTGTTCGTGTTGTCCACGAGGTTGCCGAGCAGCGGGTCGAGAAAGATCTCCGCGATGCGGATGACCACCACGAGTCCGGTGATCACCGCGATGAGGCGTTTGGCAAGCGTCTTGTCCACGTCGATGAACAGCGCGGTGGTCACGAACGTGATGAAGAACGTGCTCATTGTGTTGTAGAACGCGGCCTGGCCCAGGTTACCGAATGCGTATGCGATCTTCTGACCCGTGTTCCGCGTGGGCTGCGGCCTTCCGGTCGTTTCCGTGTGTTGTGTGGTGGATCCGCTCATGGTGTGGTGGCCTCCTTGCGACCTGTAAAGAATCCGTGCGCGTGAACCGCTCCGATCCCGCAAAGCGTGAGTATAGAACTTTCTTGAAAAAGTAGAAAACTATACCGCGTGTCGCAAATCATGCCAACGTTCTGCAACCGGCACTCCGTGTGGATGAGTAAGGTTTGAAGCCTGCTTGATGTGCTTGAATCTTAAGAAATCCACGTATTCTGCATGTTGCAGGCCTTGTGCCGCGAAATGCTGGAAAGAATTTGCGCAATCAAGTAACAATATTTATCCTTGTTGTACAAGGAACCCGATTCAACGAGGTTCCCTCACTGCGGCGGCAACGACGCGACGCAATCCGATGCGAAAGCGAGGACATCATGAACACAACCGACGATCAGCGGAAGAACGGCGATCCGATCGTCTCCCCGTCCATACCGACGACGGCATGGCTCGCCGACCCGCGCGTGTACGCGGTTCACCGGCTCGACGCCCATTCCGATCATGCGTGCTGGTCTCGCTCCCCAGTCGACGGCGAGAGCACGAATCTCAGGCAGAGCCTTGACGGCGAATGGCGGGTCCGCGTCGAGACGGCGCCGACGGGCCGTTTCCCCGATGGGACGAGCGACGGGCCGGACTGGATCAGCGACGTGTCGCCTCTGTTCGCCGCGCCCGGATTCGACGATTCGTCGTTCTCACGCGTGCAGGTGCCCTCGCATCTGGAGACTGCGGGGCTGCTTGCCCCGCAGTACGTGAACGTGCAGTACCCATGGGACGGACATGAGGACCCGAAGGCCCCGGCCATCCCCGAGCATGGCCATGTGGCGGTCTACCGGCGCGAGTTCGACGCGGATGGCGAAGTCGCCCAGGCCGTGCGCGAAGGGCGCCCGGTGACGCTTACCTTCCAGGGCGCGGCCACAGCCATCTACGTGTGGCTCAACGGCTCGTTCGTTGGCTACGCCGAGGACTCCTTCACGCCCAGCGAGTTCGACGTGACGGACGCGATCAAGGTGGACGGCAACGTGCTGGCGGTCGCCTGCTACGAGTATTCGAGCGCGAGCTGGTTGGAGGATCAGGACTTCTGGCGTCTGCACGGCCTGTTCCGCTCCGTCGAACTCAACGCGAGGCCCGCCGCCCACGTCGCCGACCTCCATGCCGACGCCGACTGGGATCTCGCCACATCAAGGGGTTCGCTCTCGCTGGATGTGCTGATCGACGGTGCCGCGAACGCCGCGACGGCCGACTTCGCACTGCGGGACAAGAACGGCACCATCGTCTGGCGCACCGCCACGAAAGCGGACGGAACGCTGCACGCCGAGGCCGAGATCGATGACGCGGCGCCATGGAGCGCCGAACGTCCCGACCTGTACGAGCTATCCGTCACTCTGCTCGACGCGGACGGCAAGGTCCTGGAGACCGCTCGCACTCGCATCGGCTTCCGGCATGTGGCCATCGAGGACGGCATCCTCAAGCTCAACGGCAAGCGCCTCGTGTTCCGCGGCGTCAACCGCCACGAGTTCGACTGCCGGCGCGGCCGGGCCATCACCGAAGAGGACATGCTGTGGGACATCCGCTTCATGAAGCGCCACAACATCAACGCGGTGCGCACCTCGCACTATCCGAACCAGTCGCGCTGGTACGAGCTGTGCGACGAATACGGCATCTACCTGATCGACGAGACCAATCTGGAGACCCATGGCAGCTGGAACAGCCCCGGCGACATCCCCGTGGGAACCTCCGTCCCCGGTGACGACGAGGCCTGGCTGGGCGCGTGCATCGACCGGCTGGACAGCATGATCCTGCGCGACCGCAACCATCCCAGCGTGCTCGTCTGGTCGCTGGGCAACGAATCCTACGCGGGCGAAGTCCTCAAGGCCATGAGCGCGCACGCGCACCGGCTTGATCCGGGTCGTCCCGTCCACTACGAAGGTGTCAACTGGAACCATGCCTACGACGGGATCAGCGACTTCGAAAGCCGTATGTACGCCAAGCCGGCCGAGATCCAAGACTGGCTCGAACACGGCGACGAACGGGGCGAGGCGAGCAAGCCGTTCGTCAGCTGTGAGTACATGCATGCCATGGGCAACTCGTGCGGCGGTCTGAGCGAGTTCATCGACCTCGAACGGTACGAGCGCTACTCCGGCGGGTTCATCTGGGATTACATCGACCAGGGGCTCGTCCAGCGTCTGCCCGACGGGAGCGAACGCCTCAGCGTCGGCGGAGAATGGGGCGACCGTCCAACCGACTACGAATTCGTGGGCAACGGCATCGTGTTCGCCGACCGCACGCCCAGCCCCAAGGCGCAGGAGGTCAAGCAGCTGTATTCGCCGGTCAAGCTCGCCCCCGACGGGCACGGCGTGACCATCGAGAACCGCAACCTGTTCGCCGGCACCGACGGCTACGTGTTCGCCGCACGGCTCCTCGAAGACGGGCATGAGATCTGGCATGCCGACTACCGTTTCGACGTGGCCGCAGGAGATACCCAACACCATGACATCGCCTTCCCGGACATCGACGCGGACGGGGATACGCGCGAAGTCACCTACGAGGTCGATCTCTTGCTCGCCGAAGCCACCGCATGGGCGCCGGCCGGCTACGAGCTCGCGTTCGGCCAACTCACCGGCACGCTCAACCCCGAACAGGACATCACCGAGACCAGCCATGACGACGACGGCCGCGCAACTCGCACGCTCAGCCGATGGAACGCCGGCATCCGCCGCGACGACGAGGAAATTCTCCTGTCACGCACTCAGGGAGGCATCGTCTCCTGGAAGCGCGACGACCGGGAAATGGTCATCCGTCGCCCCGAACTCGTCACGTTCCGCCCATTGACCGACAACGATCGCGGTAACCATTCCGGTTTCGACCGTGCCGCATGGTTCGCGGCCGGCCGATACGCCATCGTAACCGAAACGAAAATCCATGAAAGCGATGACGGTCTCGTAGCGGAATACCAGTACGAACTTGCCGATCCGAACCACACGCCCGTGTCCGTCACTTACCATGTCAACTCCGATATGCGTATGCAACTGACCGTCGAATACCCCGGGAACGCCACTGACATGGCCAGTCTGCCCGCGTTCGGTATCGAATGGGAGCTGCCCGGCGAATACGATCGTCTGCGCTACTACGGCCCCGGCCCCGAGGAGACCTACCGCGACCGTAAGCAGGGCGGCAAGCTCGGCATCTGGGACGCCACCGCGAAGGCGAGCATGGCGCCGTATCTCATGGTGCAGGAAACCGGCAGCCACGAGGACGTCCGCTGGCTCGAAGCCACCGACATCCAAGGCCACGGATTGCGCGTCACCCAACGCGGCGACCGTCACTTCACGGCCAGCCTGCTGCCCTGGAACACCTACACGATCGAGGCCGCGCGCCGCCACGAGGACCTGCCCAAACCGCGCCACAACTACCTGCGCCTGCTCGCGGCCCAGATGGGCGTCGGTGGAGACGACTCCTGGGGAGCCCCCGTCCACACGGCCTACCAGCTGCCCGCCGGCAGGCCGCTCACCCTCGACGTGAACCTCGAACTCATCTGACCGGCAACGGGCGGCGGCATGCACCACCATGCCGCCGCCGGCCCCGCCTACGACGCGGCGATCGAGGCCACGGGCGCTGCGGCCGCGGACGGCACCGGCGAGGAGGCGTTCGAGCGCGCCGGCCACGCGGTCCACGGCACCACCCGCCAGGTCCTCTCGCTCATCACCAACCCGATGGACGTGATCTGCCGCAACATCCGCACCGTGCGCGAGAAGATGGCAACCCGCCCCGACATCCTCGGCTGCCACCTCGAAGGCCCGTTCCTCGCCCTCAAGTGCAAGGGCGCGCACGATTCGAACTGCCTCAAAGACCCGATGCCCGAACTCATGGACCGCATGCTCGACGCCTCGGGCGCCGACCTCGCCGCCGGCAAGCTCGGTTGCATCCGCCAGATCACCATCTCGACCCCACCGACTGGACCGCCCAACACGTCTGGTGCGCCGGCCGCCAGGTGGAGTAAACTCCTTCCAGCAAAATCGACGCCGGTGCCGCCCGTCTTCGAGACGACGTCTTACGCCTGAGGAACGAAGCTTGCGCGCGGCACCAGTTCGGTCGTCAGCAGGATGTGACGACGCACCCGCCGCTCATGCTTCAACCCATCGATCAGGGTGGAGAACGCCATGCGGGCCAACTCCCTTTGATCGATCGCATACGAACTCAGCGGCGGCGACGTGTACCGGGCGATCGACTGGTTGTTCACACTCACCACGGCCAACTCGTCGGGAACCTCCACGCGCAGTGCGTTCAACGCCTGCAACGCCCCCACCGCAAGCACGTCGGCGGCCACGATCAAACCATCGGGCATGCTGCCGGCCTCACGATGGTCAGCCACCAACTGCTCCGCGAGACGATAGCCGTTCTCCACGGTGAACGTGCCGGACGAATACACCAATCCGTCCGTTTCCAATCCCAGATGCGCGGCCCACTGACGGAACGACAGCTCGCGAATGTCCTCGGGATAGTCATGCATGCCCATGATGCTGCCCACGCCGCCGAGAAACGCGATATGACTGCGGCCCGCCGCGATCATCGCGTCCAAGGCGTCCAGCATCGTCTGCGACAGATCGGGACACACGGAGTCGAACAGGCGCGGCGCCGGATTCGTGTCGATGCACACGCCATGCGGGAGCACCATATGCAGGGCTCGCAGGTCCGCTTCGGGAAACACCGTGGCTCCCACGGTGATGAACCCATCAAACTCCGTTGCGCGTTCCGTCAACTCGTGTATGGACCGGATGAACGTGAGCTGGTCCAATTCCAACGACTCCGCACGCTCCGCAAGAACCTTCCGCAGATCGGCGAAGTACGCGTCCTGCAATTCCTCCCCGGACGGAGGCGCATCCAACACCGCGATCGCGGGACGGAACACGTTGCGATACCCCATCTCCTCGCACACGCGCAACACACGCCGACGCGTCTCCTCCTTGATGGAGAACGACGGGTCGTTCAACAAGCGTGACACCGTGCTCTGCGACACCCCGGCCCGTCCCGCGACTTCCTTGAGCGTGGCCATGACATCCTCCCCGCAAACTTTAGTAAAGGGTTTTACTACAGCATAACCCGGGAAGGCGGGGTTAGAGGCATTGGCGGCGTGGAAGTTTACCCATGACTGGTAGACTGCACATGTCCCGGCAATAGGGGCAATGCATAGGGGGGTGGCGGGCATGTGCAGCAACATTCCCGTCACCTTACGATTCTTATAGCGTGTCAGGTAAAAGAATTATGATTCTCAATCCACCTTCCGGCCGCGCCTGCAGACTCAAATGGCCATGATGCATAGCGACAATCTCTTGCACTATGGATAAACCCAATCCGTGATGAGGTGATGCAGATCCCACATGCGTATTTATCCTATTATCCTCCCCTCTGTTAAAAGGTGACAGGAAATCATCTATCCTCGTATCGGAAAGATCCATGCCGGTATTGGATATGTCTATCGCAATGCAGGACTCGCCTTCGTATTGCCTGTCGTTGGCTAAGTTTATCCATACATGTGGTTGAGCCGCACGATTATGCTGAATGGCATTCGTAATAAGGTTTGCAATCATCTGTCTAATTAGCAGACCATCGGCTAGGATATATGCATTCTCCAGATTGGTATGTACTTGAACTCTATCTCCGATAAGTTCCATATTTTCCTGAAGAACATTGCGAATGATCTCAGCTACATTAACTCGGCTAAGGTCAGCTCGGTTTAATTGCTGAACTTTCGACAATTCGAGCAGATGATTGACGATTTCAACCCCAGCATGATTTGAAGCCAAAGCCTTTTCGACGAAAGGTCTGCAACGCTCATCGAAAAGCTGGTTGTGCAGCGGAATCTCCAATGCGGCCGAAGTGGCCGCAAGTGGATTTTTTAACTCATGTGACGCATCGGCGATAAATTCCTTTTCCCGACTGATTGCGCTGTTGAGATCCTTTAACATGAGGTTGTATGCGGATGCAATAGTGTACGCCTCGTCGTTTTCATATGGAATAACGATAGGTTGCCTTTCCAATCCAGCGTCGGACGCGATAATCTGAGAGGCCACACTATTGATTCTTCGTTGTGTCCTAGTGGCGATAATCCAAGTTATTCCTCCAGATAATATGCCGAAAACAATGATGGGGGCTATGCTTACCGCCAATATCAGATCCCGGGATTTTATGTCTCCTTGTTCCATAGTTAGCGTTAAAGCATCCTTACCGGAGTCATACCCGGCAGAAACGTAATCCTTACCGGAGTCAGGAGGAATGGCTTGCGAATTCAAACTATGTTGTTCATCGGCATCTTCTGCCTGAGTAAAAGATTTATTTACGGTCACTGTTTCCAGTTGCCGGTTCACGACATAATATGTCATGGCGGTCACCACTCCGGTAAGCATGAAGAACACGATGACGATCGTGGTGACCAATCTTCTCCTTGTAGACCACTGAAACGGTAAACGCAGTTTCGGATGGCTGGAATGGCTCCCATTCGACGAAGGATATTCAGGCTTTTTCATGATATGCGATATCCTTGTCCGGGAACGGTTTCAATGAAATCAGTGATTCCGATTTTCGTGCGAATCGCATAGATTGTGGTCTTGACGATTCCTCTCGTATGAGCGTGATCATCCTGCCAAATCTCACGATATAGACATTCCGCACTAATCACCGCACCTCGCGCCTCAATCAGCGTCCTCAATACGGCAAGTTCTCGTTTCCCAAACTTTAGTTCTGCACCGCGAACCGTGATGGATCCCGTTCTGAAGTCCGCAGAAAAGTCATCCCGGTTGTAGACCATGTCATTCACCATGCTCAAACGCCGACGCACCGCATTAACTCTGGCCAGCAGTTCGGCGTATTCAAATGGTTTCGTTAAATAGTCATCTGCCCCAAGATCAAGCCCGCGGACTATGCCCTCGGTCTGAGATGCCGCGGTCAACATGAGAATGTGTATGGGATCACGCCGTTCGCTTAACCTCTTAGCGATTTCGTCACCATGCAGTCCGGGAAGATCGCGATCAAGTATCAGCATGTTCCACTCCCCGGAATTCAGTTCCTCCAGGGCATCCCGGCCATCGTAAACAGCTTTTGCCTCCATGCCTTCCATGGAGAGTCCCATCCGTACCACATCAGCGAGATTGGCGTTGTCTTCGACAATCAGAACCTTCATCCGTCCAGCTCCCTTCGCGAAACAATGCGCACACCATAGCATTCGCGTCCAACCTGGTCAGGAATCGGTCAGGTTCAGTCAGCGGCAGGTCAAAACCCGCCTTGCCAGCCGTGCACGTCGTAGCTTTGACTCCGGCTGGACGGACTTCCCCGTCGCGGCCTCTTTCACAGAAGAAAGGAAACAACATGATGAACATGAAGAAAGGAATACATATGTCAAAAGATGCGTTGCGCGTGGTTGCGGCTGCCGGTGTGTTGTCAGTGGTGTTGGGTTTGGGGGCGTGTTCGATGCCGGGTTCCGGGAATGCCGGTGCATCAGATGGGGGCTCCTCCTCGTCTTCGTCGTCTTCCGGATCGTCGTCGTATGAGGCGGAGTTGAAGCAGGCATTGCAGTCGGCGTCGAGTGATTTCGAGCGCGGGGTGTTGGAGCGCGCGGTCAAGGCCGGCAGGATCAGCGAGTCGGATTACCGCGAGGCGAACGAGAAGTACCAGGAGTGCATGGCCGCCAAGGGCGACGACGTGGAGTTCGACACGGACCAGTCCACCGGGTTGATGCAGGAACACATGAACACGGACGATAATTACGATTCGGCCAAGGCGAACGAGGACAGCATGGCGTGCGCGAAGGGCACGAACCTGCAGATCCGCGACCTGTACGAGCGAATGGTGCAGAACCCGTCGAACGCGGACGAGATCGAACTGGTCGTGGGTTGCCTGAAACGACGCAAGCTGGTGCCTGATTCGTTCACGAAGCAGGATTACCTGACCGAGATGGGCAAGCCCGAGGGGTCGTCGAAGCTGGACACGTCGTCGGACGCGTTCTCCCAGTGCCTGGCGAACCCGAGCAAGTAGAGGAAGTGTTGCTCGTGTTTCGACAGGGAAGAATAGTGCCCGCACGCGTCGGCGGGTGAACGGCGTGGGGTTCGTGGCGGCGTGCATGGCCGCGTGTCTGGCGGCGGGCATGGGCCTGGCCGTGGGGCTGGAGCGGACGATGACGCCGCCGTCCCTGTCGGATTCCTCGGATGCGGGAAATCTCGCGTTGGGGTCGGAGGAGTTCGACGACGTGCGTTCCCTAAACGTGGACGTGACGGCGTCGCCGGCCGGTGGGGTCGCGTTCCCGGTGTCGGGCCGGGTCACGTTCGCGTCGTGCCCCGCGGACGGCGTGGTGCGTTCGGGCTCACGCGAGTACGGCGTGGATGGCACGCCTCTGGTGAGCCTGCACACGGACACTCCCCTGTACCGCGATCTGGCGTACGGGGACAAGGGCGACGACGTGACAGCGTTGCAGAACGAGCTGGCCGCGCTCGGCTACGGCGGCTCCCGGTCGGGCGTGTTCGACTGGGCCACGTGGGACGCGTGGCGGCGCCTGTACGCGGCGAACGCCGGCACGGCCACGGCGGCGGCCCGAGTCCAGCAGGGCGCGTTCTCCCGCGCGTTGGCGGTGTGGCTGCCCGCGCAGACGATGAGCGTGTCATGCGCGGCGTCGCTGGGTTCGACCGTGACCGGCGATTCGACGGATTCGCTCGCGTTCCGCAGTCTGGCCGGGGTCGCGTCGGTCAAGGCCGCGTCCCTGCCGGACGGCCGCATCCAAGGCGATCGCGTGGTCGAAATCAACGGCAGGGACTATCCCATCGGCGACGACGGCATCGTATCGGACACGGCCGCGTTGCAGGCGATGGCGGGATGGTCCACGTACACGGGCGCGCACAAGGACGGCGAGGACGTCACGAGCGTGACCGTGACCTACAAGCTCAAAAAGCCGATCGGCGTGTACTCGGTGCCAGCGTCCGCGCTCACCGGGCTCAAGGGCAGCGACGGATGCGTAGTGGCGACCGACGGCACAAGCGTCAAGGCGCACGTGGCCGGCAGCTCATTGGGCCGCACGCTGGTCACGATCGACGGCAAGGCGCCCGCGAGCATCAAGGCCGATCCGGGACAGGCGGTGTGCGATGCGCGTTGACCTCGACCACGTCGGCCACCGGTACGCCGACGGTCCGCTCCTGTTCCACGATCTGACCGCGAGCCTCATGCCCGGGCACGTGTACGCGCTGACCGGGCCGAGCGGCGCGGGCAAGTCCACGCTGCTCGGCATCATCGCCGGCTGGACCACGCCCGCCGAAGGCCAAGTGACCCGGCAGGGAATCGACTCGATGCGCTGGATTTTCCAGAACCCGCACGGCGTGGCCCAACGCACCGCGATCGACCACGTCAGCCTGCCCCTGCTCGTCAAGGGGCTCCCGCGCCGCGAGGCCGAGGAACAGGCGCGCACGCTCATGGACCGGTTCAACCTGACCCGGGTCACCGACCGCAGGTTCGCGGAACTGTCCGGCGGAGAGGCCCAGCGCCTCATGCTCGCCCGCGCGTTCGCGGCCCAGCCCTCGCTCATGCTCGTGGACGAGCCCACCGCCCAGCTCGACATGCACACTGCGGCCACGGTCAGCGAATCCCTCTCCCGTATCGCCCGCAACGACACGATCGTCGTGGTCTCCACCCACGACCCGAACACGCGCGACGCGTGCACCGACATCATCGATTTGAAGAACTACCAATGAACCACACCACGATGAAAGCAACCGCCGTCATCTCCGAGGCATGGCGCTCCATCACCAGCGGCGCAGCCCGCCTCGCCCCGGCCGTCCTCGCCCTGGCCCTGACCGCCGCCGGCATGGGCGTCATGGACATCGCCGCCGGCTCAACCATCCTCGACCAGGCAAGCGCATACCGGCAATCCGGAGCTGACATCCTCGTACTCAACGCGCCCGACGGCATCGACGCGGCATCCTGCGAACGCCTCACCAGCCTCACGAACGTCCAGGCCGCCGGAGCGATCCGCACTACGGACCCGCTCACCCTCGCGGCCCTGCCCGACACCACCACGCCCCTCTACCAGATCACCCCCGGCCTGGCCAAACTCCTCGACACCAAACAGGACCCGAACACGACCGGGCTGATCGCATCCCAACAAGTCGCCGAAACGCTCGGCACCTCCACCGGCGGCACGATCGGCCTCGCCGACGGGCGCACCGCGCGCGTCAAAGGCATCTACCAATACCCCGACGACGGACGCACCCCCGGATACGCGTACGCGCTCATGGAGGAAACACCCGCCACCGGCACGTTCGACGCCTGCTGGGCCAAGACCTGGCCGCAAACCGACCGGACCCGCAACGCCCTATGGTCCACCCTCACCCCGAACGCGAAAACCACCGGCGACGATGCACCCACCCTCGGCCAGCTCAACACCACCAAAGGCGACGGCTTCGACGGACAAACCCTCTACCGGCAACGCTCCACACGCATCCTGCCCGCCTGCGGCGCACTCATCGCCCTCGCCATCGGATACCTGCTCATACGCGGCCGACGGCTCGAAATCGCCTCCGCACTGCATTGCGGCGTACCCAAACCCGCACTCGCCACGCAGATCATCATCGAAACCGGCATCACCATCCTGCTCGCCACCGCCATCAGCCTGCCCATCGACATGACCGCCGCCAGACTCCTCATCGACACCACCGACCGAACCGCCATCACCCTCAACGCCATACAAACCACCATCACCACCAACACCGCCTACCTACTCGCCACCACCATCACCGCCCTCCACATCAAAGAACGACATCTCTTCACCTACTTCAAAGAACGATAAAGCGCAGAAAATCATTAAAATTACGTGATCCGTATATTCCGAAATCCTCATCATCGTCGGCGGACACTATCAGCACGGCATCCTACTCGATTCATAGGCTGCCGTTTTCATTTATCAATGCTCTCACGAAGGGAGCGTAAGACATTTAGCGGCCACATCGAGGTAGGGGGCTGGCCATGCTGATCGGCTCCTCGTTGGTCTGCATGACGCGCGGGAGGACGGTATGCCGTGGCGGTGCGAATGGCGCATCGTCCGACGGGCTGGCGCACGGTGTTTGTGTCGCCGACGTTGCTGATGTTGCCGGGGGTAATAGTGATGATGGCGTTGCCGGCGCGTGTTCGGGCGAATCCGACGTCTGGCACAAGACCGTCATCTGCTGGCTCGTCCTGGTCGCATACCTGTACATCCAATGCGAGAACTATGCGTTCGCC
>PPYF01103217.1_pt1 | contig 15152 bp, 19 predicted proteins | sample 1559871 | NCBI WGS metagenome assembly PPYF01 (sample SAMN08240021, study PRJNA423297) | Human gut metagenome, whole genome shotgun sequencing project. | reverse complement strand
ATTAAAAACATAACAGAAGTTTAAGTTCTTTTTAATTATATATCGGAACTTATATAAAGTCAAGAACTTCCGATTGTACTTCTGTTTTTTAATAAAATATCGGAAGTTATAGTTATTCTTGTCCGATGGTATTTGTTTCCCTTTAGCCAAGAGACAGGAGTTAGAAAGGAATTATTATTTTATGGATTAGGCTGAAAGGAGATTTTGAATGAGCAGATACAATACACAGGTATTAAGCAATATTCGAATGCTTTGCAGGATGCAGAACATTGATGAGAAGGTTTTGTACGAAAGAGCAAAGCTGATTTTATCCATATATCGAGAGGTGTGCTGGTCTACCATTGATCGTGCAAATGATGTATGTGATACCCTTATTTGTACTTACGGTGCCAGCTTAGATGGTGCATTGATTTATCTGGAGACCTTTGCTCCGGATGAAGCGAGAGAACGATTTGAAGAGCGTATCCGTAGCTTATTTGAGACAAGATGGATCATTGAGTTGGTGGATATGGCTATGGTAAAAATCAGAGATTATCCGGATAAGGGTGCCTTATACTGTGAGATTATCTCAAAAGCTTATCTCAATCGTTTCAAGTATAAAGAATCAGAGATGCTGGAGGTCCTGGATATGGAACGCAGCACCTACTATGACCGAAAGAAAGAAGCGATACTGTTATTTGGTCTGTCTCTTTGGGGAACAGCCATTCCTAAATTGAAAGATTTTTTGGATAGTGCCAGAGAGGAAGAAGCGTTGTATTGTTGTGAATGCTAAGATAGCATTTTAGTCCGACGAAAGTCCGATGAAAATACGACGGTTTCCCTACTGAAAGTCCGACTTGCTCAGTGTTAAAATGGCTATGCTGGGAGATAGTAGCTTTAAAATGAATAGAGAAACGCCTCGTGCCTGTAATGGGTGCGGGGCTTTTTTTATACCTGTCTATCTTCCTTCATATTAACACAAAGGCATGAATGAGAGCTTGGAGTAATTTACTCCGGCTCTTTTTTTACGCCTGCAAGGAGGACAGGCAGATGGCAAAGGACATTGGGAATCGGGCACGATCTCCTCCCTCTGTTTTTGATTTTGCAACTTCAAAAATTCAAAAACACGGAGGTAAACAGAATGTATTACGATTTAAAAGAATGTGGAGCAAGAATTCAGGCTCTTAGAAAAGAAAAAGGAATGACTCAGGAACAGTTGGCTACAAAGCTGAACATCAACACAGATTCTTTGGGAAAGATCGAGCGTGGAATTAAAGGGTTTTCTATCGACTTATTGATTGAGATTGCAGTGTTCTTTGATACATCGCTGGATTACATAGTTCTTGGACGAGAAATGCAGATTGATGTAACAAAGCAGGCACTTGGCTCTATCATCAATCAGTTGGTTGATCTGGAAAAGAAGCTGTAAAAGAAAAAGAGCAGTGCCGTGTGTATCAATACATACGGTGCTGCTCTAAGCTTCGCTTAACGAACAATGCCATCTTTCCCTTAAAATTGAACCACAATTAAGGGAAAGGTGGATTTAATAAGGGCATTTAAGTTTTATGCCGACTGTCTGGCTTCTATATACAGATCAATATCTGCGACAATATACTTTTCACCGGTGGTGTGAAGTGCCTCAAAGCAGGAATAAATATATTCCCACACACGGTATTTGGTAAAAAGCGCAGAAACCTGCTTACCGGTTAAATTCTTTTCACTTTTATACTTTTCCACACAATAGATCAGGAAATTTCCTTTTTTACTCATAATCACACCTCCTCTGGAAATGTAAATGCACCGGTTTTCTTTTCTTCATCAAACATGTTGAACAGTGTTAAAGGGCTGAGATGCCATACTTTCGTATCTTCCTGCTCTAAAGAAGAATAAACATCTGATTCATAAAACTCTCTGGAAGCAGTCACTTCATCGTATGGATAGTGCTCCGTAATCAAGCGAATTACCTGCGGAACCAGAAGTGTAAGAACTGCTTCAAATTTTTGTTTCTCCATTAAAACTCCTCCTCTGGAACTGTTCCGATAAATTTCAGATAACTTAACGCCTTTTCTGATGTAAATACCATCTGATTGTAGAGTTTCTTAATCTTTAATGCTTCCAATGTCTGTTCTTTTGATAACACACCGGCAGTGTATAAGTTAAAGGTTGTATAAACATCATCATTGGCAACTGGTCCGAAGATAATATCAAAAGATTCGCCGTTATAGCTTCCAGCTCGATTATCCGATACAAAATCTAACCAGGCTTCATTTGCAGAATCAAAGTTCAAAACAGAACATGCAGGAAATGTCTTTGCTTCATCAAGCTCGTAGATATTTACAATTCGACTGCCTTCTTTTCGGCGCTTATATACCTTATCGGCAAAGCCGATTGCCTGTGTTTTATTTGTTGTTGTGTAAAATCCAAAACCAAAGTCCAGAAAGCGATTTTGCGGGATCAGTTTTGGTTCGGATACGATTACATTGCTTCCGTGATATAAAATCATAGATTTCCCTCCAATATCTTTGTTGCAAGTCGCTGTTCTTCTGTCAACGACTTAATCATCGCTTCAATATGCCGGCGTTTTTCTATCTGCTCCTTTACTTCCTGGATATTATCTTTCCCCACATATTTTGAAATGACTTTTTTTCCATCTCTGTATTTCAGATAATAGTAGGTATTTCCATTGATTAGCTTCTCAGAAATCGTACCCTTCGGAAGTTTAGAAAGCGTTTCCTGGTATCTCGCCAACATATAGTCTATTCGCTGTTTTTCCTGCAAAACCATACTTAAAATCATATTCATGTCAATCACCTATTTATATTATACCCAACAAAAACTCAAATATCAATATATGTTGTGCAAAACGGAAAATATCTTCACGGAAAATCCGACCTTTCAGACCTGGTAATCCGACCCGCCAGACCATAAAAAAGAAGGCTTATTCTCGGTACAATTTAATCAAGGTTAAGGAACACTTAGCCGGTTGTACCTCGACAATAGAATAAGTCATTCATCAAATACGTTCCTGTTGCCGGTGCTAACTACACCAGCCACATCAGCAATACGCCACGACAGACCGAGGACAGAACACAGGGTCACTCTTATTTATTTGTCTGTTTAATCTGGACGGTAAGAGCGAGAACTATTGGCTTGTAAATATCGGGTTGCTCCCGATACGGCGATGAAAGCAACAGGTATAATGATACTTCTGTCCAGCCACAGCCCCTGCACTGCGGGGATCACGCAATGGGGGCAGCCCGGTGAGACCCACGGGGAGGTTAGATTCCTATGGAGCTGGTAAGCAGCCAGCCGTTTGATGACTTCCCTACAGCGTATGCTCCCAGGGGTGTCGAGGACAAATATGGGTTATCACACTTATTTTTTGAAGGACTACTGACAGGTAACTGTTGGTAGCCCTTTTTACATACTAATTTTGAAAGGAGAATACAGAACATGATGAAAAAAGATTGGACCTATCGCAGAGGCGATATTTACTATGCAGATCTGAATCCGGTATGCGGTTCAGAGCAAGGAGGCAAGCGTCCGGTAGTGGTGATTCAGAATGACATGGGAAACACTCATGCTCCCACACTGATTGTTGCTACCATTACTACAAAAGCTGATAAAAGAAAGTTCCCGACACATTATCTTGTGAAAGAGAATGCTGCATTTGATGAACCTTCCACCATTATGCTGGAGCAGCTTCGCACCATAGATAAGAACAGAGTTTTGGGATATTTGGGGAAAATTCCATCAAAGGAAATGCTGAATGTGGATAAAGCACTGATGCTCAGCCTTGCACTTCAGCAGTACACCGGCACCGTTGTGAAATACATTGTTAAGGAATAAGGAGGACTACATAATGTTTGAAGAAAAAATCGCAGCTCTGAATGAGCAGTATGAAGAAAAGATGGCAGTTGAAAATAAACCTTTCGAGAAGAGAACGTACACTGTTGATGAGATTCAGGATATTCTCAGCATCAGTAAGCCTTCCGCTTATAATCTGGTTAAGTCAGGACTTTTTCGTTATGTACGTATTGGCGGGTCTATTCGTATCTCGAAAAAAAGTTTTGATGAATGGCTGGATCAGCAACTTTGATTTTGTCAAGGATGTCGATGACACCCTCGACAAACTTCAGAAAAATAAGAATCTCCGATATACTTTAGCTAAGCCGACCAGCTTAGCTAAAGTTTTTTCCGGAGAAAACATGCTTTTGCAATACAGTGCTTATCAAATCATAACTGGACGGCATAGTCCATTACAAAAAGCAATCTAATCAAAGGAGGATTCACAATGTTTGAAGAAAAAATTGCTGCCCTGAATAAGGCAAATGAGTTGCGTATGGAACACATGGCAAGCCTGGTAGACAAACGAGTTTATACGGTTGATGAAATTCAAGACATTCTTGGCATCGGAAGAACATCTGCCTACAATCTGATTCACAAAAATCTATTTCATTGTGTGCGAATCGGTGGAAGTATTCGAATTTCTAAAAAGAGCTTTGATGCTTGGCTCGATAATCAGGAACTGTAATTTTGAGTTCACTGGATATTACTTAGGCACATTAGTGTCAATAGAGACCGGCTTTAGTTATGCACCTGTATGAGCTAAAGCTCTTACATAGGAGGTTTAGGATATGGAACAGCCAAAAAAGCGAACGAGCATGTCTGTAATGGAAATGGGCAAGTTATTAGGGCTTGGAAAAACAGAGTCCTATTATCTGGTGAGAAAAAATTACTTCAAGGTTATTACTGTAGGAACCACGATGAGAGTCATGATTCCCAGTTTTGAAGAATGGTATGCAAACCAGAGTTTTTATAAAAAAGTAGATGGTCCGGAACCGGGAAGTCAGTTGAAACAGGCTTCCATGAATGCAGAGGAGCTTGGCGATCTTCTTGGTATTACTGAATCATCAGCATACGATCTGATAGCGAAAGGACATTTTGAAAAAGTAGATGTCCTTGGCAAAATGAGAATTTCAAATGAGAGCTTTTGGAAATGGTACTCTACCCAAAGCATTTACCGTACCGCAGAGGATCAGGCAAAAGATGCTGAGGAAATGGAAGCTACATTGCGTATGCCGGAGATTGCGAGGATGCTTGGAATCCATCGAAATCAGGTTTACTACATCGTAAAAACAGCCAATTTGGAGACTGTTCAGATTGGCAGATACAAATGTGTGACGAAGGATAGTTTTTACCGTTGGTATGAAAACCAGTCACATTACATCTTGAAAACAGATGCTTAAACACAAGGAAGGAGTGAGTAGTTATGGCATCTATCGTTAAGAGAAAAAAGAAATTCTCTGTGGTTTATACATACATCGACGATAATGGCAACAAGCGTCAGCGTTGGGAAACATTCGAGACCAATGCAGAGGCAAAGAAGCGTAAGGCACAGGTTGAATTTGAGCAGGAAAATGGAACTTTCATTATTCCGACTGCCAAGACGGTTAATGACCTTCTGGATGAATATGTTTCTATCTATGGCGTTAATACCTGGGCACTTTCCACCTACGAAAGCAGACAGAGCATTTTGTCCAATTACGTTCGCCCTATCATCGGTGATATGAAGCTTGAGGATGTTACGCCAAGAGTCATGGATAAGTATTACAGAGACTTACTCAAGGTCAAGGCGGTATCTTCTCAATATGTAAAAGCAAGAACGGAGTTTGTTACTCCACGAACAGTGAAAGAAGTTCACAGAGTGCTTCGTAATGCCTTTAATCAGGCAGTAAAATGGGAATTGATTGCCCGCAATCCGGTAGAGCATGCTACTCTGCCAAAAGCAGAATACAAAGAAAGAGAAATCTGGACAGCAGAAACCCTGATGAAGGCACTGGAGCTTTGTGATGATGAAATCTTGAAGCTGGCAATCAACCTTGCGTTCTCCTGTTCGCTGAGAATTGGAGAGCTGCTCGGTTTAACATGGGATTGTGTAGATATTTCTTCTGAAAGTATCAAGCAGGGACGTGCCAGTATCTTCGTTGAGAAAGAATTGCAGCGTGTCAATCGTAGTGCTATGGAAGCTCTAAACGAAAAAGACATCATGTTTAAGTTTCCCAGTGTCTTTGCAAGTGGACACACAGCGTTGATTCTTAAAACACCTAAGACAAAAACCAGTGTCAGAAAGGTATTTCTTCCTAAGACTGTCGCAGAAATGCTGATTAAGAGAAAAGCTGCGATTGAAGAACTGAAGGAACTCTTTGGAGATGAATTTTACGATTATGATTTGGTGTTCTGTTCTACCAACGGCAGACCACTGGAAGGTCAGATTATCAATCGTGCTTTCAACAAGCTGATTGAAGAAAATGGACTTCCAAAGGTGGTATTTCATTCACTCCGTCATTCCAGTATTACTTACAAGCTTAAACTGAATGGTGGAGATATGAAAGCTGTGCAGGGTGATTCCGGTCATGCACAAGTTAAGATGGTTGCAGATGTATATTCTCATATCATTGATGATGACCGCAGGCTCAACGCTGAGAGGCTTGAGGAGGCTTTCTACAGTGGCAATAAGGAAAAAGAACAGGTTACACCAACAGAGCCTGAAACGCCCCCACAGAGCGATCAGGAGCTTCTGTTGTCGCTTCTTCAAAAGCCAGGTGTGGCTGAGCTTCTTAAAACACTGGCGAAAACATTATAAGATAATATGAGGACAGGTTCGTAAACGGAGCCTGTCCTTTTTACATAGCATTTTTCATTCAAGATGGATTTGCAGAAAGGAGTTCGTCATGGAACTGAGATTTATGGATACTATCGAGGGCAGAGAGCAGGATTATCTGTGTGCTCTACTCATGTCGCTTAGCATGATGTCTGACTGCTATGAGCGTAGTAGAGGTTCTGATGGTGTAAACAGAAATAACCTGTATCAGGAGATGAAGTTTCATCATCAGATGGCGATAAAGACAGCGCTGAGATTGCTTGGATGTACAGCACATAATGTCACGATTGCAAGCACAGAGAATATACAGATGATTTCTGATGAAGGCTATGTGGGATTGGATAAGGTTCTGGAAAAATACAGAGCTGATCTCGATATATCAGAGTAACCTGACATTGCAGCAATATAGCTGCATTACATAGTAAAAAAATTGTGTCACAAACCATTGTTTATGTGGTATAATTTCTTACAGATTAAGTTGATAACGACATCGTCTGTCTGGGTTTTGAACAGGATTTACCTCTTCTAAAAACCCGAAACTGTGCATCACAATATGGCATAGAATTGGATTAGTAACGGCTCCCGTTTTTCAAAAGCCTTGCTAATTTCAAGCTAATTGAACGCATTTTTTTAGCATTTATTTAGCTTTTTAATGCCGGTATAAGTTTAGGTTTGAAAGCGTGAATTTCCTTATAAAATCGAGCTTTTATTGCCTTTGATGGCACATGATTTTTGCCAATCGGAGGCTCTCCTAAGCGTCTGATGTGGGTTCGATTCCCGCAGGGAACGGTCGCGGAATGATTAGCAGAGATTGCGAAATCATTCCGCTTTTTATTTTGGGAGATTTCTGTTCACCATTATCAGCCGTTTTTCCGTGTATGGTTACGGTATCTTTTTTTCATGACAGGTAGGAATCTGAGGAGTGCCCTCTGGTATTTCACAAAATGTGAGAAATAAAGATTTGTAATCCGCCTAAACAAAGGTGTATTAATAGATAAAAATTTATTATAATGAGGCTGCTGAAGCATTTATGAATGGAAGGAGATTTTTTATGAGTACGAAAAATGGGAATGGCGGAAAGCGTTTATTCGGGTTTGACAGAATGTTTGATTATAATCGTGACGGAAAATTAGGGATTTTTGAAAGGGCGTCAAAAACGCATTTCATCAATGATGTGTTCATGGAAGAGAAGAAAGAGCCCAATTTTGAAGAAGATGAATTTTGTGAGGATGAGGAATTTTTGGAATACGAAGAGGAAATAATGGATTCGGATGAATTTGAAGAGGAAATGGAAGAAGATGAATTTGACTATGAAGAATTTGAATTCGCAGATTTCTTTGAGAGAAGTGACATGCTGGATGAAGTAGGAGTTGATTATGAGGAATTCAGGATGCTGGATGAAGAGGATCGCCGGGAACTTTGCGCAGAAGCAGGCATTGTTTATGATAAGCTGGACATGAGAGAGTTTGATGCGCAAAAAGAGGCTCTGGAAGAGGAAGGGCTTGACTATGAAGAACTGGAAATGATGGATGAGGATGAACGTCGGGAAGTCCTGGAGGATGCAGGGTTAGATCCGGATGATTTTGACTTCGAGTAATTGTAGAAAATGTTGTTTCGCAACACAGCAAGAACGCTGGAGTGTTCTTGAATTAATGGAGAAGATTATAAATGATTGAAGATATATGAACAGATGGTGTATTTTACATATTATTAACCAAGTATTTGCAGTATATTGATAGATGAAGCATCCTTTAATTTGATAAGATAATAAAGAAAAAAATATTAAATTTAAAAGGATAGTAGTTATGAAATTAAAAGGTGTTGGAATTTTTACATTAGCGCTGGCAATGTCTTTGGGAAGTGTGACCAGTTATGCGGCAAATGATGAAACAAATCAGATAGAGAATATTGCTGGAAATTTCGAGAATCAGGTAACTATGGAAGGGCAGTCACTTGGTTTGTCAGGAGTAGAAAATGCGAGACAATTAGGGGGATATTATACAACAGATGGCCGAAAGGTAAAATCAAATATGCTGTTTCGTTCTGCAAAGCTGGCTAAAGCCACAGAAGAGGACATTAACAAACTTACCAGAGACTATAATATTGGGACGGTTGTAGATTTCAGAACAACAGAGGAAATAGCAGAGGCACCGGATCCGGAAATAGAGGGTGTGAAAAATGAACAAATTCGTATACTTGATGAAGAAAATTTTTCTGATAGCAACAGTGCGGCTATGACTCAGATTTATGGTAAGGATCCTGTAAACGGATTGATTGAGATGGTTAAGAACGGGACAGTAAGTGATGATATGTATATTACTACTGCAAAAAATGAAACCGCGCAAAAAGGTTTTTCTGATTTTTTCCATGTATTATTAAATAACGATGAAGAAAAGGCTGTTCTATGGCATTGTACGGGAGGAAAAGATCGTGCGGGTACAGCAGCAGTTCTTGTTTTATCAGCGCTGGGGGTTGATGAAAAAACAATCCTGGATGATTTTGCTCTTACAAATGAATTCTATGCGAAAAAAATAGAGTATATGGGAAATGAAGCTGCTAAACAGACAGACGACCAGACAATTATAGATGGTGTCAAAACGCTAAGTGGTGTATCAAGAAGCTTTATGGAAAAAATGATTGATTCTCTGAAAGAGGAATATGGTTCTGTTCAGAATTATATTATTGAAGAGCTTGGTATTACTGAGGATGAAATTACACAACTGCAGAATATGTATCTTGAGTAAATATAATACAGAAAATGTTGGCGGAATGATTTTAGTTATTGAAAAATCATTCCGCTTTTTGTGTGGAATATAAGAGTGATTGGGGAAAGTAAACAGAAAAAAATTATAGAATAAGACAGACTACAATGTTACAATAATGAAATATGTGATAAAATAAATTGTTTAACAAAAACGTATTAGAAGGACAGGAGAAAAGTTTTCTCTGGCTATTGATGCGGGATATTCTGCTTCACATGTGGAAAAGTTTTATAAAGGAATAAAAGAGTTTGTGTTTATATACCGGAAGAAAAGGTATTATTTCTGGGTGACTCCACAAGTGAAGATTTTTTTACGGCGGTTATATGGATTATTCCAAGTTAGAATGTCTGGTCAAGATGATAGAAGCGGTAGATTGTGAATATTGTATACTGAGTCATTGCGAACCTTTAAAGAAGGACGATTTACTGGCATATTTAAAATCCATTTAACAAAAAGAACACATTTTTCCCACAAAGTAAACACAATTGCTCTATATACTAAGGGCATAAAAGAAAAAATTATAAGTTCCAAAGGAGGACTTTTATCATGATGAATAAAGAAGAGAGAAATAAAAAGATTAAAAATATTGCAAAAAAAGGTCTTACAATCAGCCTTTGTGCAGTGTTGACTGCCGGTGTATTCGGAAGTGTCAGCAATGTGATGAACTGGAATGAGGGAATTGAAGTAAATGCGGCAAATGATGAAGCAAAGCTTACAATGACAAAAGCATCTAAGAAGAGTGATGATTCTGAAAAAGAAGATAAGACAGAAACTGCTGCAAAAGGCAGTCTTGATGTTTCCGATATCGCAGAAGAGGTAATGCCGTCTGTAGTGTCTATTACAACAAAATCAATTCAGGAAGTACAGAATTACTTCGGAATGTTCGGAGGATATGGTGGATATTCCTATGCTCCTGAGATTCAGGAGGTAGAGGGAAGCGGTTCCGGTATCATCATTGGAAAGAACAGCAGTGAGCTTTTAATTGTGACAAATTACCATGTAGTACAGGGCGCAAATACGTTATCTGTATCTTTCGTAGATAACGAAGTATATGAAGCAAAGGTAAAAGGCTTCGATGATGAGAAAGACCTTGCAGTTGTATCTGTAAATCTGGATGACATCGAAGATGAGACGATGGATGCAATTAAAATTGCAACAATCGGAAGCTCAGATGATCTGAAGGTTGGAAATCAGGTTGTTGCAATTGGTAATGCGCTTGGATATGGACAGTCTGTAACAACAGGTATTGTAAGTGCAAAGAACCGCAGAATGGATGAGTCTTCACAGACAGTTAGAGAAGATGAAGAAGGAAACGGTGTAAATCTGATTCAGACAGATGCGGCAATCAATCCCGGAAACAGCGGCGGCGCGCTTCTGAATATGGATGGTGAGGTTGTAGGAATTAACTCTGCGAAATTGGCATCTACAGAGGTAGAGGGTATGGGTTATGCAATTGCTATCTCTGATGTATCAGATATTATTGAAAATCTGATGAATGAAGAATCCAGAGACAGACTGGAAGATGAGGAACACGGAGTATTGCAGATTACAGGTAAATCTGTAAGTGAGGAAGCCCAGTATTATGGAATTCCGGCAGGCGCTTTTGTGGAGGAAGTAACCAGAAAAGGCGCGGCTGATAAAGCGGGAATCAAACATGGAGATATCATTACAGAATTTAATGGAAAAACAGTTTCCAGTATTGAACAGTTAATTGAATATCTTTCTTACTATGCACCGGATGAAGAAGTAGAACTTACTATTGCTGTTCAGAGCGGTGATGGTTACAAAGAAGAAACTGTGACAGTTGTTCTTGGCGAAAGCGCATCCTCCTCCGAAGAGGAAGAAAGCACGGAGGATAAGAAAAAATCCGAGAAAGAAGACAGAGCTACCCTGAACAAGGGAGATGCAGCGGATGGAGAAGAGAACTGGGAAGAAGACCCGGAGGAAGCTTCTGAAGAAGGAAGTTCAATTCTTGATTTCTTCAGACAGGGATAATGAATTAGTTTAAGACAGGAAATATAAAAAAGCTCCGACAGCTAACCGAAGAAGCGGCTGACTGTTGGAGCTTTTGCTATATCGTAAGATAAAATATTATCTGGAAATATCTTTCCATGCATGATAATACATACGGAGATAGAGAGCAAAAGAAACCAATATGGAAATAATGCATATTACAGTGAGTCCTGTAACAACAACTTCTGATAAATCCGGAACCAGAAGGAAGATGAACATTACAAGATCAAGGAGAGCTGTGCAGATTTTGCCATGCATATGAGCTCCGTTCATACGGTATTTGTGTTTCATCATATAAAGTCCGATAATTCCCATTGCCATCTCTTTTATAACAAAAATGACTAAAAGGACTCTGACAACAGGGAATCGGAAGGCAAAACCTAACGCAAGTACCAACTGCGTAATCTTGTCTGCTACTGGATCAAGGATTTTGCCGAATTCCGTAATCATGTTGAAGCGTCGGGCTATTTTGCCATCTATGAAATCAGAGAAAAATGACAGGAACATAATAAAGGCAGCCACATAGTAATCATGAACAGATTCTGCATTCAAATAAACATAAAGGTAAAAAGGAAGCAGAAGAATTCGAAAGTAACCCAGAAGGTTGGGGATGGATAAGTATTCTTTTACAAAATTTTTTTTCATAAGAACGCCTCTTTTTCTATTTTATTTTACCCATAATAACACAGGTTTCCTCAGGTTGGTAGTGAGAAAATATATTGATAAAAGGAGAGTGAGTCTGTTATACTATGAAATAGAATAAAAACAGAGGAAAAAACAATGAATTATATAGTCTTTGATTTAGAATGGAATCAGAGTCCCAACGGTAAAAAATTTCAGAATGACAGGCTTCCTTTCGAGATCATTGAAATCGGCGCAGTAAAAATGAATGCCAGAAAGGAAATTGTGGATACGTTTCACCGGTTGATTAAACCGGCAGTGTATAAATGGATTCACGACAGTATACGTGAAGTGATTCATGTGAATTACAGTGACCTTGTAAAAGGAGTTCCTTTTCCGGAGGCAGCACAGGACTTTCTGAAATGGTGCGGTGAGGACTGGGGATTCTGTACATGGGGAAATCAGGATGTCATGGAACTTCAGCGTAATATGAAGTATTACGGGATACTGGACAAGCTTCCCGGCCCTGTTACTTATTACGATGTGCAGAAACTCTACAGTATCTGTTATGAGGACGGAACAAGCCGCCGTTCTCTTGAATATGCCATAGACAAACTGAACATAGAGAAAGAAAAAGATTTTCACCGCGCTCTGGCAGATGCAAGATATACAGCGGAGGTACTGAAGGAAATTGACGATATCAGTATTTTTTCAAATTCTTCTCTTGATGTGTATCAGAATCCGAAAACAAAAAAAGAGGAAATTCATATTTCTTATCCCTTGTATGATAAATACGTTTCACGCGAGTTTGCACAGAGGGAAAGGATTATGAAGGACAGAGAAGTTACAAGTACCCGCTGTCCAATTTGCCATCTTCCGGCGAAACGAAAAATACGCTGGTTTATGAATAATCCGAAAGTATATTACAGTATGTCTGTATGTGAAAAGCATGGATATATCAGGGGAAAAATCCGTATTCGCAAGACAGAAGATGAAAAATATTTTGTGATAAAAACGCTGCGTATCGCAGATATGAAAGAAGCGGAGGAGCTTCTTGAAAGAAAAGAAGTCCTCCGCCGTAAAAGGCAGTTAAAGAAAAAAGCAGAAAAGCAATAACATTACTGGAGAAGGAGGTCCGGAAGGATCTCCTTTTCATATTGCATTCCCCAGCCGACCATGTGACCGTCCAGATAATATTTGCTCTTGATTCGGTAAGGGCCTGCTGCGTTAAAAAGAGTTGCCTGTTTCCGTTTCAATTTTTTGACGTTGTAGCCGGAAGGAACGGTAACATACACATTCCGGATATAGTAGAACGGATAGGTGTTTCCGCCATCTCTGAGAATATACTTCACATTAGGGAGAAGTTTTACCGGAGTTGGGGTTCTGTCTATTTTCAGGTTTACTTTTTCGAAATTGTTGAAGCCGTAATCAAGAAGCGTAGCAGTGTCCGCCCAGTTTCCGTTGATTCCGCCCATCACAACTGCCATCAGAACAGTAGAGCCTCTTTTGGCAAAGGTGACAAGAGTGCTTCCGGCAGCAGAAGTCCAGCCTGTTTTTCCACCGAGGACGCCTTCGTAAGCGTAATCTCTGGTCGGCATCATTTTATGGTGGTTGAGAAGGTAACGGGTTTCCTCAAATTTATTGGTAGGCGGTATTTCATAAATACCCTGCGTACAGAATTTGCGGAATTCGGGATTAAACCAGGCTGCTTTTGCTATTTTTGCCATATCATTGGCTGTTGTATAGTGGAGCTCGTCGTGAAGTCCGTGGGGGTTGTTGAAATGTGTATTTTTGCAGCTTAAGTGCTGAGCGCGCCAGTTCATAAGCTCTACGAACTTCTTGACAGAACCGCTTGTTTTTTCTGCCAGCGCCAGCGCCATCTCGTTGGCGGATTCCAGCATAAGCCCCATCATTGCCTGTTCTACCGTGAATTCTTCGCCCGCGTCACCATAGATAGAAGAGCTTCCGCTTTCGATTCCGTAGGCTGCGGCTTCCGATACAACAAGCTTGTCATCCATGTCCAGATTCTCGCAGGCAAGAAGCGCAGTCATGATTTTCGTGATACTTGCCGGATAAAGCTGCTGGTCGGCGTTTTTGGAATAGAGGACAGATTCTGTGACGACATCCATGAGAACTGCGGAAGTCGCCTCGATTTTTGGGCCTTTTGGCCAGTCTTTGATGGAGTCGGTATCCGGAGCCTGTGAATAGCTTTCCGTATGCTCCGGCGCAGGTGTGGCTGTCACGATTGGGTCTTCGCTGGCGGCAACGACACCTGCCTGCATGGTAATCAGACTTAGCCCAAGAAGCCCTGCAGTTATACGTTTTAAAATATGTGATCTAAAATTCTTCATGTTATAAAAAATACCCTTCTTGTAAAAAAATATACCCTTATTTTTGCAGAGAGAAAGTTCTTTTTACCTTTCTGAAACAGCATTATAACATCTTTTGGAAAAATAGACTACTGTTTAGAAAAGGTTTTACCTGTTATTAACCAAAAAAGCCTTGACTAAGGAAAAATCAACTATTATAATAAACTGGCATACAAATAACCAGCAAAGACAATGATGGAGACAGTAAGCTGTGTTAAAAGTCTTCAGCGAGCCGGAGATGGTGCGAGTCCGGTGCAAGTAGATACAGCCGAAAATCCCTCCGGAGTTTCATTTCCGAAGACAGGGCACAGACAATTGACAGAAAAAAACACATCAGCCGGAAGTAAGAAATGACGGTGATTCCCCCGTTACAGGAACGTGTATCGGTACAAGAATGCCCGTACAGTGTAACAGGTGGTATAGCGAATGCATAGATTTCGTCCTTTTACAAGAGGGCGATTTTTTTGTATCTGAAAATAAAAACAAAAATAAAAACAGGAGGTAAACAACTGTGTACCAGAAAGTAGACACCAACTTAAACTTTGTAGACCGTGAAAAAAAAGTCGAAGCATTCTGGAAAGAAAACCATATCTTTGAAAAGAGTATGGAGAACAGAAAAGAGGGAGAGACATATACCTTTTATGACGGCCCTCCGACTGCCAACGGCAAGCCGCATATCGGCCACGTACTCACCCGAGTAATCAAAGATATGATTCCGCGTTATCGTACAATGAAAGGATATAT
>PPYF01593797.1_pt1 | contig 15154 bp, 16 predicted proteins | sample 1559871 | NCBI WGS metagenome assembly PPYF01 (sample SAMN08240021, study PRJNA423297) | Human gut metagenome, whole genome shotgun sequencing project. | reverse complement strand
CTATTATGGACACAAAACTGAGCTGTTTTTGGACAATTTGTGTAATCAAGAATCAGACAATTTAAGAGATCATAAACAACTTTACTACAAAGTCTTTAATTTTACAGAAAGGAAAAGGAATGAACATCATGGAAAAGAAAAATGAGTTCAAACCGTATATTCCGGCAGATAAAATCGTTCCGGAGTTTACGGTAACTTCAATCGTGATTGGTATTATCCTTGCAGTCGTTTTCGGAGCCGCAAACGCATACCTCGGACTGATCGTCGGTATGACAGTATCAGCTTCCATTCCGGCAGCAGTTATCTCTATGGGTATCATCCGTGTGATTCTTCGTAAGGATTCCATTCTCGAAAACAATCTTGTGCAGACAATCGGTTCCGCCGGAGAGTCTGTAGCGGCAGGTGCTATCTTCACTCTGCCTGCATTATTTATCTGGGCTGAGGAGGGAAAAATCGCTTTCCCAAGTATGATGACGATCTTTCTCGTTGCACTTTTCGGAGGTGTCCTCGGAATTTGCTTCATGGTGCCGCTTCGTCAGGCATTGATCGTTGAAGAACACGGCACACTTCCGTTCCCGGAAGGAACAGCCTGCGCAGAAGTTCTTCTTGCAGGAGAAGAGGGAGGCGCAAAAGCAGGTACTGTATTCGCAGGACTCGGTATCGCAGCAGCTTACAAATTCATCGCAGACGGATTCAAATTATTCCCAAGCGAAATCGGTTATGCTTTCAAAAGCTATGCAGGATCTCAGATCGGTATTCAGGTTCTTCCTGCTCTTGCAGGTGTCGGCTTCATCTGTGGACCGAAGATTTCAAGCTACATGCTTGCAGGAGGTACTCTGAGCTGGTTCGTACTTATGCCGGCAATCGCTTTGTTCGGCGCTGACGCTACGATCTTCCCAGGCACAGCTCCGATCTCTGAATTGCTTGCAGCCAACGGACCGTCTGCTCTTTGGAGCAACTACATCAAATACATCGGAGCCGGAGCTGTTGCTACCGGCGGTATGATCAGCCTGATCAAGAGCTTCCCGCTGATCGTCCGTACATTTAAACAGGCTATGTCCAGTATGTCCAAAAAACGTTCCAACACAACGCTCGTTCGTACACAGCAGGATCTTCCTATGCCGATCCTTCTTGTAGTTCTTCTTGTGATCGTTGTTGCAATCTGGCTCATCCCGGCATTCCCTGTAAGTCCGCTCGGATCACTTATCATCGTAATCTTCGGTTTCTTCTTTGCAACCGTTTCTTCTCGTATGGTAGGTCTGATCGGTTCTTCTAACAACCCTGTTTCCGGTATGGCGATCGCAACATTGATCATCGCTACACTGGCTTTAAAAGCAACAGGTACAACAGGTACAAAAGGTATGGTCGGAGCAATCGCTATCGGCGGTATCATCTGTGTAATCGCAGCAATCGCCGGAGATACGTCTCAGGACCTTAAAACCGGATTTATCGTAGGAGCTACACCGAAGAAACAGCAGATCGGTGAATTGATCGGTGTCATTGTTTCAGCGGCAGCTATCGGCGGAGTTCTCTACCTTCTGAACGAAGCTTGGTCTTACGGTTCAAAAGAACTTCCGGCAGCTCAGGCTACAATGATGAAAATGCTCGTTGAAGGTATCATGAACGCAGAACTTCCGTGGGGACTCATCCTTATCGGTGTGTTTATCGCAATCGTAGTCGAGATCATAAAAGTTCCGGTAATGCCGTTCGCAGTCGGTATGTATCTCCCGTTCAGCTTAAGCGCAGGTATCATGGCCGGTGGAGCTGTTCGTTTCCTTGTTGAAAAGATCAAAGGTACGGACGAAGAAAAGAAAGCCCGCACAGACAAAGGCGTGCTCTTCACATCAGGACTTATCGCAGGAGAAGGTATCACCGGTATCCTGCTTGCAGGATTTGCAGTTGCGAAACTTGACGTAGCTTTAAAATTCTCACTTCCGCAAGTTGGAAGTCTGATTATCTTCATCGCTCTTCTCGGCGGATTGTTCGCACTCTGCATGAAAGCGAAACCTGCTAAAAAATAAAACCGTACATTCAGTTCAACGTATAAACAAAGTACATACATGATCTGATTGTTCACCGGAGGCAGTCTGCTGCTTGCAGGCTGCCTCTTTTTATGATATTATTCTGTAATGATATTGTAGAGAGGATCTTCATTAAGATGAGTAAAAAAAGTAAAAAAAACGAAAAAAACTATCTTGATTTTATTCCTGTAAAAAATCCGGATATAGAATATGAAACAGATGAAAACGGAATCGTCACCGTCTTTATCGAATGGAAAGGCTTCTATCACAAAATTGCCCAGAAAATATTCCGCCGCCCGAGAGTCAGCGATATTAAAATGGATAAGTACGGAAGTTTCGTATGGCATGCGATAGACGATGAAAAAGACGTACATCAGCTTTCCAAAGAAATGGAATCTGAATTTCCGAAAATGGAAAAATCATTATCCCGTTTAATTAAATTTCTTGAGATCATGAAAGACAACAACCTGATCTACTGGAAAGGAGAGGAGAAAAAATAATGTTAAAATACATTCCCTACGTCCTTATGTTTGCCGTTGCCACAATGATCATTTACGGATGGGGTCTTTGGCGCACAATGCACCAGAAACAGGATCTCTCCAACATGCTCTGTTCAAAAGGAATCTCCAAAGTCAAAAAAGCGCTCAAAAAAAATAAGTCGCTGACAAAAAAAGAACTGGAACCCTTTGTAAAAGATCTGACCGCAAAACAGCCGTTCAACAGCGAGCGAATCGGAGTGACCGATCCAAATGCTTTCCTTGATTCGATTCTCCCGTATATGCTGAAACAAAAAATGATAAAAGAAATAAGAGAAGACAAAAAAGTTGTCTATCAGTTAAACAAATAACTGATAGACAACTTTTTCTTATCGCATGCTCCACACAGCGATCATTTTCCATTCATCGGATCAAGAATGATAATACAGTTCGATCGGATCGATCGGATCAAACGGATGCTCTTCTTCCATTTTTTTATTTCTGCCATGTCTTTTCACTAATTCTCCGCTCTTATTATAAACCCAGAAGGAATATACCAAAAGCTTGTTGATCTTTCCGATCTTTTCCTTCGTAGTCTTATTATAAAGCACTCCTCCCGCTTTAAACGGAGTTTTCTTATGGATCAGCGAAATCAGTTCCGTCTCACATGTAACAGGTTCCGGAAGGATCGTATATCCCCGTCCGACACAGTCCGGCTTATGTGAATCACTTCCGCCAGTCATAACTTTTCCATATTTTTTCGCCAGTTTTTCCGCACCTGAATTCGACGAAACGGGCTCACAGCTATTAAATGCCTCTACAAAATCAAAACGCTTTACAATCTCCGGAGATAAGTAATACCGCCGCGCATTCGTAAAACTCATATACTTCTCACCGCATGGATGAGCAGGACCTAGGACTCCGCCGTTTCGATGCACAAGGTCGATTAAAAGCGCCAGCGGCATCCCCCGCATCTCAAGCAGACGCATCTTCACCCCTTCCGGCATAATAACAAGGATATGCCCGGCATCCCTTGTGTCATACTCAATCCCTTTCAATACAACAAAATCCGTATGCTTCTTTCCTTTTATATTTTCTTTCCAATATCGGTATCCGTTGTATGTGTCATGATCGGTAATGACCATCCCTTGAAAACCATGCTTTTTTAAAATCGTAATATACTCTTCCACTCCAACCTTGCTGTCGATCGAGCCTTCTTTCACGTGGCAATGCATATCTATTTTCATACACAAGCCCCCTTTTCCGGTGTAATCACCTGATATTTTTTATCCCTATCATTCATGAAATTATTATACATCATCCGAACAGTTGATTACAACTGTTATACACCGACATTTCACATTTCAGAAGACAACGGTAGTTGATAAAATCCAAAACACCCGGTCACTCACTCCTGTATCGCTGCAACCCCTCCGAAAAGACATGCCGTACATACAGACATATAAACGACTGCCGGAATCTCTGTTCTCCCAAATGCAAACAACACCGCCAGAAATATTGTCAAAAATAAACAGATCACTATAAAAATTTCTCTTGCTGTCTTTCTTTTTCTCTTCATAATAAAAACACACCTTTCCAAAATATCATCTTTTCCAAAAAGTTTTCCAAAAAGTTTTCTAAAAAAATCTTATCAGAAAAGGTGTGCCATAAACCCGACTCATTACGCAATATACAGCAATACATAGCAATATACATACCTCTGCCAAGTTTTATGCTTTCGCTATTTTACCGAATATATTTCCGCACAACTGAAAGTGGATGCCAATCAACTCATCTTGATCAACATCCACTTTCAATGTGATATTACTATCATTCTTTTTTTACCTCTCTTTTCTATCTTCTTTTTGATAGATCAACTTACGTTCCCGGTGGTCCGTACCTCCTATTCTTAGATTTCCATCGAACTTCAGTTTCCGATGGATTTTTCAAATACAGATTTTACTTCTCTCATAACTTTCTCGTCATTATGATCTTTCTCTGTATCTTTCCATCCGATCCCTGATCACGATATCCGATGGATGAATAAAACATTTACTAAAATTCTTTCAAAACAAAATATTTTTTATTTAGTTTTGATTGATTATTTAGTTTGTTTTATTTGTTGATTTAATAATATCACTCTATTATGTGTTTGTCAATATTATTTCTAATATTTTTTCATTTTATTTTAAATTATCTGTTATTTTATATCCTCATTGTGAATAATCTGAAATACAGACAGCAAACGAGCAGCAAAAAGAAAAGCTCAATGAATTTTCTCCATGAAAAAATCTGTCAGTAACATAATCAAAAAAGTCACAGTTGACTTCTCCCCTTCTCCCCATTAAAATAAAACATAAATGTCAATACATCAAAAGAGGAGTGGTTATATATGGAACATTTAAAAATACCGGAGGGATATTCTTCTCCGCTTACAATCCGTGAAACAGAAGTCGCTATCAAAGAAGTTAAGGATCATTTCGAGCGCGCGCTTGCAAAATCTCTTCATTTGACGCGTGTATCTGCCCCGTTGTTTGTTCTTCCGCAGTCCGGTATGAACGACAATCTAAACGGAATTGAACGTCCGGTATCATTCGGAATCAAAGAGCAGGACGATGCCTGCGCGGAAATCGTTCATTCCCTCGCAAAATGGAAGCGATATGCCTTAAAAAAATACGGTTTTCATTCCGGCGAAGGTCTTTACACTGACATGACTGCAATCCGTCGTGACGAAGATACCGATAACATCCACTCCCTTTATGTCGATCAGTGGGATTGGGAAAAGATTATTTCCAAAGAAGAACGGAATATGGAAACACTGGAATACACAGTCAGAAAGGTATACAGTGCATTAAAAGATACCGAGGACTACATATCAAGAAGGTACAACTATATCGAACCTCTTCTTCCTGATGATATTTTCTTCATCACTTCACAGGAACTGGAAGACATGTTCCCTGACTGCACTCCAAAAGAACGAGAACTGCGTATTGCAAAAGCAAAAGGCGCCGTATTCATCTCACAGATCGGAAAAGTGCTCGCTTCAGGCGAAAAGCACGACGGACGTGCGCCGGACTATGACGACTGGGAGTTAAACGGCGATATCATCGTTTATTATCCGGTTCTTGACATCGCTCTCGAGCTTTCTTCTATGGGCATCCGTGTCGATGAAGAATCATTAAAATCTCAATTAAAAACTGCAGGATGCGAAGACCGCGCTAAACTGCCTTTCCAGAAATCTCTTCTTGACGGAGAACTCCCTTATACTGTAGGCGGCGGGATCGGCCAGTCACGTATCTGTATGTATTATTTAAGAAAAGCTCACATCGGAGAAGTCCATTCTTCTATGTGGCCGGAATCAATCGTCGAAACCGCTTCCGAAAACGGAATCCATTTATTATAAAATGCACAAAACTGCCGCACTGAACTTAACTAAAAATCAGTTCAATGCGGCAGTTCTCTTTTATTCAGACATCATGGTTTCTTCATAGAAGAAATCCGTTTTCTTCTAAAGTCCATGTGTCGTCTTTACTTTCACGTGTAAACATCCAACTATAACCTTCATATGAAGTTCCCGGAGTGAACACGCCCGGTTCGGCATCCTCCTCAACATAAAAATCCATATCTATGATCAGTGTCTCTAATCCCTTGTCTTCATATTTTTGAAGGAGCGGAGCATATCCCGCATCATTTTCATGAAGAGAAGTTACATGGCAGTCCGGCATTTCCTTTATGAGGTTTTCTTCGATTATTTTAACTGCGCGGTCGATAGCCGGATCATTTTCAGGCAGATCTATAACAGCATCCGCCAATATTTTTTCCGAAGCCTTTTCTTCTTTTATAAAAGAAAAATAAGCCGATAAAACTAAATACGAGCAATATAGAAATCAAAGGAATCAATCGTTTTTTATTCATATCTCAAAATCTCCTTAGACAAAATCTTTTCAGACTCTTTTATCTGTTGCCGTCACCATATTCCCAAACCATACCGAGCTCATCCATATACCGGTTACTGAATGACCGTTTTTCTTACTACGCCGACTGCCTGCATGTGCTGTGCTTTATGGCGATCTTCCACAACTGTTTTCGGATATCGGATGCAGCCGTTATTTTCATATGGATCATTAAAATAATAACTATCTTCGTCATAACCGACAAGCAACATACAATGTTCGTTGGAGATCCACGTAAACGTCTCTCCTGTATCTAAGAGTTTCCACTGCGGACCTACGATCGGATCACGCATATTGATACACGCCCAATAAATAACCGGCATCCCCTGATCGATATATTTTTCAACCAGTTCATCAGTTGTCATCCCGGTCTCGTCCGTCACGGTATATTCAGCGCCTATTATTTTCTCAAGGGCTTCCCGGATCACCGGAGCATAGCATCCAAACGACTCGTCATCGTACGGACTTCCACAAAAATACCGATGCGGATCAGGACCGTAAACCTGCCCGTCTCTTTCTTCAAAAGACTTCTTTTCCAAATATTTTTCTATGAATTCGTCAACCGTTATATCAATGCCCAGAAACCGAAGAAGCATTACCGTCGATACACTTTCGCATCCCGTCGGGTACAGCTTGCTCTGATCGATATACGGAACATCAATACATACTTTTTTCTGCTCACCCGGCATGTTTCTTTACCTGCTTTCTCTCCAAGAACATCCGCATTCCCATAAGAACACCGATCAGAAGGATCAGACTGATTCCAAGTACGATCCACCACACCCGTATGATTCCCGCAAGAATATAGCCGACAAAACTTACCGTGGCGACAACTGCCGCATACTGCATCTGAGTAGACACATGGTTGATATGATTGCTCTGCGCTCCGGCAGACGACATAACAGTTGTGTCGGAAATCGGCGAAATGTGATCTCCGCAAACCGCTCCGGCAAGAACAGCCGATACAGAAATCGTCATCATCGTCAGGTTATCCGCTCCTGCAAAAAGAGCTGTCGCTATCGGAACGAGAATTGCAAATGTTCCCCACGACGTTCCTGTAGAAAATGACAGAAAGATCGCTACTACAAACAAAATCGCCGGAATGAAGATACTTGCCGAAGCGTTATCTCCTACAATTCCCCCGACAAATTCAGCCAGTCCGAGAGCATCTCCCATCCCTTTCAAAGACCATGCAAAAATAAGGATCGTAACAGCCGGAACCATTAATTTAAAGCCTTCTGCGAGACTGTCCATAAATCCTTTAAACGTTACGACTTTTCTCGGAAGATACAAAATCAACATAAAAAATACTGTAACGAGTGTCGCAAAGATCAAGCTTGTCTCTGCATCGCATCCCGAAAAAGCTGTAATAAGATTTGTCGCTCCGCCCTGGAATCCTGTATAGATCATTGCTCCAACCGCAGATACGATCAAAACCGCTACCGGAAGTACAAGGTCGATCACCTTACCGTTCGGATTGATCTCATCTTCCGCAACCTGATCGAATTCTTCTCCTCCTGTCGTAAACAGATCTCCTTTCGCCGCGTTTCTCTCATGCTTTTTCATCAGTCCGAAGTCAAACGCCGTCACCGTAATGAAAATAACCATCGTCAGTGTTAAAAGCGCATACAAGTTATACGGGATCGTATTCATAAAAAGCTGAAATCCGCTGATCCCCGCATCTTCCGGCACGTAAGAATTTACCGCAGCCGCCCAACTGGAGATCGGCGCGATAATACAGACAGGAGCCGCTGTCGAATCGATGATATACGCAAGTTTCGCTCTTGACACTTTATACCTGTCTGTTACCGGTCTCATTACCGATCCGACAGTCAGACAGTTAAAATAATCGTCTACAAAAATAAGCATACCAAGACCTGTCGTCGCCAAAAGGGCGCTCTTTTTCGACTTGATCTTCGTTCCCGCCCATCTTCCATAGGCTGCGGAACCTCCTGACTTTGCCATAAGAACAATGATCATTCCAAGCAAAACGTCAAAAATCAAAATATTCAGATTCATACTGTTTTTCATAATGTCAAAAAAATTGACAAATGACTCCCACGGATTAAATCCGCTGTAAAGCATTGCACCTACCGCCACGCCGATAAAAAGAGAACTGTACACCTCTTTTGTTATAAATGCGAGCACGATTGCAAGCAGCGGCGGGACAAGCGCCCACCATGTTCCGATAAACATTGATCCGTCCATACTTCACTCTCCATCTCTCTTAATCCTTTTTCTTTTCGTATCCCCGTCCTTTTCATGACGGTTTCTCTACGATTATACCATACTTTCTTTTATATCAAAAGCATTTATCGAAGAGAATAATGCTGATATAATAGCTAATAACATCACCATTATCAAAACTCGTCTCACATATACAAAAACTTCTATCAAAATGTGATGACAAAGGAGGTACTATCATGTCAAAATATATCATGGCTATGGATGCCGGAACGACAAGCAACCGATGCATCCTTTTCAATAAAAAGGGGCAAGTGTGCAGCGTCGCCCAAAGAGAATTCACCCAATATTTTCCTCATCCCGGATGGGTAGAGCACGATGCCGACGAAATATGGGCCTGTCAGCTCGGAGTTGCCGTAGAAGCAATGAACAAGATCGGTGCATCGGCAGAAGATATCGCGGCGATCGGTATTACAAACCAAAGAGAAACCGCTATCGTATGGGACCGAAAAACAGGAGAACCGGTCTATAACGCCATCGTCTGGCAATGCCGCCGCACTTCCGAATACTGCGATTCTTTGAAAGAAAAAGGTCTTACGGAAAAATTTCGTCAAAAAACGGGTCTTGTAATCGACGCTTATTTTTCCGCCACAAAGATCAAATGGATACTGGACAATGTCCCCGGAGCCAGAGAACGTGCAGAACGTCAGGAACTTCTTTTCGGCACAGTGGAGACATGGCTCATCTGGAAAATGACAAAAGGACGGGCACATGTAACGGATTACTCCAATGCTTCCCGTACGATGCTGTTTAACATCAACACCCTTTCCTGGGACGACGAGATCCTGTCCGAACTTGACATTCCGAAAAGTATGCTTCCTCAGCCAAAACCGTCAAGCTGTATCTACGGAAAGACCGATCCCGCATTTTTCGGCGGAGAGATTCCTATCGCGGGAGCTGCCGGCGATCAGCAGGCCGCCCTTTTCGGTCAGACTTGTTTTCAGGCCGGAGAAGCCAAAAACACTTACGGAACGGGCTGCTTTTTATTAATGAATACAGGCGAAAAACCTGTATTTTCCGAAAACGGACTTGTGACAACGATTGCCTGGGGATTGGACGGAAAGGTGACTTATGCGCTTGAAGGCTCTATTTTCGTAGCAGGAGCCGCCATACAATGGCTCAGAGATGAAATGCGCCTTATAGATTCAGCCGAAGATTCGGAATATATGGCGTCAAAAGTAGAAGATACGAACGGATGTTACGTCGTTCCTGCTTTCACAGGTCTTGGCGCTCCTCACTGGGATCAGTATGCACGGGGAACGATCGTAGGTATCACCCGCGGAGTAAACAAATATCACATCATCCGCGCCACTCTTGAATCGATCGCTTATCAGGTAAACGACGTGCTGGAGGCGATGAAAGCCGATTCCGGCATTGCGCTTTCTTCACTCAATGTAGACGGAGGTGCAAGCGCGAATAATTTTCTCATGCAGGTACAGGCAGATATTATAAACGCCCCTGTCAATCGTCCTTCTTTTGTAGAGACGACCGCCATGGGCGCTGCTTATCTTGCCGGACTTGCTTCCGGTTATTGGAAAAGCAAAGAAGAAATCGCAAATAACCGCTCAACCGATAAAATCTTCCTTCCTTCTGTCTGTGAAGAACTTCGGCTTAGCCGCATCAAAGGATGGAATAAAGCTGTAAAATATTCCTACGGATGGGCGAAAAACAACGATTCCGAAAAATCATTTTAAAAAACCGATGCCGAAAATCAATTCAGGAAATTTTCAATGATGACAGCTTCCGCTTCTTCCTCGCTCATACCGAACGTGCGAAGCTTCACAAGCTGTTCATCATTGATTCTGCCGATTGCCGCTTCATGAACGATCTGCGCATCTACATGTTTTGTATTGATCTCCGGAATAGAGCTTATCTCTGCCTGATCCATAATAATCGAATCACACTGCACATGTGCATGACACCGGTTATTGCCGATCGCTCTCGGATGAAAGACTTGTTTTGAATTTCCTTTCCCGACCGATCTGGAAACAATTCTTGCCGAGCTGTTTGTTCCGTTTAACTCAATGTCCATATTGGAAACTGCCGACTGTTCTTCATCTGTCATCAGCTTTTCTGTCACAAACAGTTTCGCGTTGTCCGCCAGCTCAATATAATTTTCTCTCTCCGTACAGTCTACGCCGCTGATCTGCGTTGTCTCAAGCGTAAATACTGAATTCTCTCCGACATAGATCTTTGTCACCGGATTGAGCGTTTTCTTACCCGAGCCGTTTCCCTGAGCATAATGATTTTCTATATATTTCACATTCGCATTTTTACCTACATGAAATGCATGGATTCCGTCATGACGGGTTTCCGAACACCCTTCCCCGTGGATTCCGCATCCTGCGATAATCGTTACATCTGCTCCGTCTTCTATATAGAAATCATTGTATACAATATCCACACCTTCTTCAGTCATTACTACAGGAATGTGAACCTGCTCTTCTTTTGCTTCACCGCTTATATAAATATCGATTCCCTGTCTGTCCTCTTTCGGAACAATCTTAATATGACGGCTGTCCCCATGACAAACCGCCAAACCGTTCAGTCTGAGGTTATATGCCCCTTCCTTTTTAAATCCATAAGAATCGATCACATCAAGCACTTGCTGTGTCACAACAGCGTCTTTGTCATTTCCTTCAAAATCAGCGCTCATAAAGTTCGCCTCCTTTTTGTATTCTGCATCCGCATGATTCCGGTTTCTTCCCGAACAAGATCGGAACGATCTCATCCGCCGTGCCGACCGCTTCTACTTTTCCGTCTCCGATAACCATGATCCTGTCCGCCATGCGTATAATACGCTCTTGATGTGAGATCAAGATCAGACTCTGCTTCTTTTCTTTGTGAATCTGTTCAAATCGCTTGATCAACATCGAAAAACTCCACAGGTCAATCCCTGCTTCCGGTTCATCAAATACACATATCTTATGATCTTTTGCCAGAACTGTCGCAATTTCAATCCTCTTCATCTCTCCGCCCGAAAGCGTCGCGTCAGCTTCTCTGTTAATATATTCTTTCGCGCAAAGACCGACACTGCTTAACAACTCACAGCATGTCGTATCATCTAATTCTCTGCCTGCCGCAAGAGAAAGCAGCCTTTTTACTGTCATCCCCTTAAAGCGCGGCGGCTGCTGAAATGCAAACCCCATTCCTGCCTGCGCTCTCTTATCGATCGTATACGATGTAATATCCTGCCCGTCCAGTATGATCTTACCGCCTGTCGCCTCATTGATCCCCATAAGAAGTTTCGCAAGCGTCGATTTACCTCCCCCGTTAGGACCTGTAATGACAAGCATCTCCCCGTCTTCCACCGTAAAACTTACATCTGTTAATATCTCTGATTGTCTTCCTTCTTCTGTTATATTGTACGATAAATGTTCTGCCTGTAACATTCCGGAAATTCACTTCCTTTTTCTTTTTTATTTCTCTTTTTATTTTTCTTCTTTATTTCTCTTTTTATTTTTTCTTCTGCTCTGCGCAGAAAAAATTATATTTTACGCAGAAAATTGATGAATAGATAAAAGTTTCTCCCTTTTTCGTCATTTTGAAAAATATCCGAACTTTTCTCTATACTTGTCTGCATAAAAACTGCCCCGCCTCCAGATAAAAGTAAATTCTCGCACTATATGAAAATCTTCCAATGGAATTTTGACCAATGCTTCGCTTTCCAACTCTTCCCATATGGCAGTTTCATATAAAAATGTAATACCGCATTTTAATTTTGTCAACTCTTTGATCGTATGCATACTTCCAATCTCTACCGTCTGCCGAAAATTACCGATGCTCAGATTACAGGACTCCAAATACCTCTCCAGCACTTCGCGCGTACCCGATCCGTCCTCTCTGATCAAAATACGTTCTCCGAAAAGATCTTCTATCCGTTTTGGTTTCTTTTTAAACGGATAATCAGGGCTGCACACCGCTATATACGGCTCTTCTGAATATTTCTGAAAATCATATTCATTCTTCTTGAAAAAACCTTCTACCAAAGCAAAGTCGATCTCGCCTTCATCCAGTTTCTTCAAAAGTTCCCGTGTATTTTCTACGATCATATGTATGTGCGCGTTCGGATACATTTCAAGATAATTAAAAATCATTTTCCCGCCCAGCACATCTCCCACTGTCCTCGTTGCTCCGAAACGAAGTTCTTCTGATTCGCCCGCTCTTTTCATCTCATCTTGCATTGCAGTTTCATCATGCATCATCGTCAATGACGCGTTTTTCAAAATCTCTCCCGCTTCGGTCAGCTCCAGCTTTTTCCCCTCATAGCGGAACAGCTTCGTATTATAATGCTTTTCCAGAAAACGGATATGCTGTGATACCGCAGGCTGAGTGATATTCAGTTTTTCCGCTGCCCGTGTGAAATTCATATACCGGCATACCGCCAGAAACGTTTCCATTCTAAAATCAAGCATACTCTTTCCCCGTTATATTTCTCAACAGTTCAGCCATACAGTGTACGTGAAGCAGAAAACATGCCTGCATGTTTTTGCGAGCGGACATCTGTATGCGGTGAGCGCCCGTTTATGAGTAAAACAGTGGCAGCAGCCACGATAAGCACGCAGTGTGGTTTTACGAATGGCGCAGACTGAACTGTTACTTTCTCTTTCCTCATTATATCATTTTTATATTTTATAAGCAGCGGGCGGTGTTTTCACCGAACACCCGCCCGAGCTCTATAAGAATTACTCCCTGCGTTTAATTATAACATAAATTTATTATTATATAAATATTAATAATTTTATTTTATATATTTTTTATGATATTGTATTTCCGGAAACAGGAATAACAACACATCATTTTGCAAAGGAGATTTTATTATGAACTTTTTAAAAAAGAACGGCGCCGGTCTTCTGCTATGTCTCGCCATCTCCATTCCGGCATGGTTTCTCGGAAAATCATTTCCCGTCATAGGAGGACCTGTCTTTGCCATTCTAATCGGCATGGTTTTGACACTGATATTAAAAGAAAAAGAACCGTTTACCGCAGGAATTAACTATACCTCCAAAAAAATACTGCAGGCCGCTGTTATTTTTCTTGGATTCGGAATGAATTTATCTCAAATACTTGCAGGCGGAAAGCAGTCTTTGCCGATCATAATTTCCACGATCACAACATCGCTTATCATTGCATTTATTTTATATAAAGCTCTGAAACTAAAGACAAACAATGCAATTTTAGTCGGCGTGGGATCGTCCATATGCGGAGGAAGCGCGATCGCCGCAACCGCGCCTGTCATCGACGCGACGGACGAAGAGGTTGCTCAGTCGATCTCTGTTATCTTTTTATTCAACGTGCTGGCCGCACTGATCTTTCCTACGTTGGGCGCTGTCCTCGGACTAAGCAATGAAGGTTTCGGATTATTTGCCGGAACTGCCATTAACGACACATCATCCGTAACCGCGGCTGCCGCCGCCTGGGACGGAATCCACGCAAGTCATACTCTGGAAACTGCAACGATCGTAAAAATGACCCGTACGCTTGCTATTATCCCGATCACATTAGCCCTAGCTTTTTATCGGGAAAAAAAGGAGAAAAAAGAAGAAGGCTCTTCTTTTAGCTTCAAGAAGTCCTTCCCGTTCTTTGTGCTTTTTTTCATCCTTGCATCTGTCGTAACAACAATATTCCACCTTCCTGCCGCAGTCACAGGTCCTCTTAAGGAACTGAGCAAATTTTTGATCGTCATGGCTATGGCGGCGATCGGGCTGAATACAAATATCGTTCACCTTGTAAAAACAGGCGCGAAACCAATCTTCACAGGTTTTTGCTGCTGGGTCGGCATATCGCTTGTAAGTCTTGGAATGCAGCATATGATGGGACTTTGGTAAAGAATTTAATTGTCCGTTTTCCCCAAAAATGGTATACTGTCTATAAATATCTGAGAACCGAAACCACATCGTTTTTAACAGGAAAACTGCCGGAGATGATCAGGCAAAATATAATGAGGCAGAAACATGAAATTAAAAAACATTTTACTTGTTGTAAAAGATATCGAAAAATCAAAACAATTTTATCATGATTTATTTGGTTTAGACATGATACTTGACAATGACGGAAATATCATTTTAACGGAAGGTCTTGTCCTTCAAGATGAAAAGATATGGAGAGACTTTTTGAAAAAAGAGATCTTTCCGAAAAGCAATTCTTGCGAACTGTATTTTGAAGAGAAAAATATAGAAAAATTTATCGAAAAGCTGGAAAAATTATACCCGTCAATCCAATATGTCAATCGGCTCATGACACATAGCTGGGGACAAAAGGTAATCCGTTTTTATGATTTGGACGGTAATTTGATCGAAGTAGGAACTCCTGTCTAACAGCACAGAGTCTTTTTTCAGAAAAGATGATATACCGTTTTCAAAAAACAGTCTGTAACGCATGAAAAAATCCTACTCTCAAATTTTGTCGTAGTAGAAAGGAGCTGTCATATGAAAAAATTTATGAAAGAAATAACATTATT
>PPYF01028210.1_pt1 | contig 15155 bp, 9 predicted proteins | sample 1559871 | NCBI WGS metagenome assembly PPYF01 (sample SAMN08240021, study PRJNA423297) | Human gut metagenome, whole genome shotgun sequencing project. | reverse complement strand
AAGAGGCTGTCTCAAAATAGAGTTGAGATGGCCTCTTTTGTTTCATCTCCAATTGAAGTCATTTGGATTTTTCTCAAAAAAGGAGTTTATAAACTTACTTTTGAAGGTTTCATCCTTTCAAACTTTTTTTTTCGTTGCCATAAGCCCCCTAAGAGGCTACTTTTGCAAGATTATGTGCAATGGCCAGCAGGCCGAACTCAATTTCAACCTTCTTAAGCCCACGAAGATGGAACCTCTTGAAGTGCTTGTTGTTCTTGAGGTTTCCAAATACGGCTTCCACATCCTGCGGTCGCTGGCTGCGATATTTCAGGCCTTCATCAGAGAGCAGTTTTTCACGTTCCCTTTCCTTGATTTTCCTCAGACGATGGTTTACCTGCACAATTCTTTCCGACCGGCTTCTGTGACACCGGCATCTTAGCGGGCAGCCTTTGCAGTTACGTGCCCTGTATCTTGAGATGGTCTGCACAAAACCGTTGTCTGTTATCCGCCTTGCATCGGAGAGTCTTTCCATTCTCTGTCCCATCGGACAGTACATGCCGTCGGTTTCTTCATTATAATAAAAGTTGGCAGAGAGAAACGGGTCGTTCCGGAAGTTCCTTTTCTGTTCCTTATGAAAATTGTTGTACTTTATAAAGGTTTCAATGCCATGTCTGAAGGCGTACAGATAGTTCTCCTCGCTTCCGTTGCGTCCGTCAAGTATCTTTCCCTGTGATTCATATTTCCTGAGCTGTTCGGGCCATGACTTCCTTACACGTCTTACCTTCGCTTTCATTTTCCTGTCTGCATCCACTCCGTTCAGGGCATCATCTATCTGGCAAAGTGCCTTTTCCACTTTCTCCGGAGTGATATCCTGATATGTGATGGGTGCGGAATCACGCAGTTCCTGCTTGGTGACGGACTCGGCGTACTGCCATATCTCTTCAAGCTGTTCCGCGATTCTGGATATACGCGTATGTATGGACTTACCCCAGACGAACGTATAACGGTTGGCATCCGCCTCCATCTTCGTCCCGTCGGTACAGGCCACATCCAGACTTACAAAACCTTCCGCCACAAGGAACTTTACGATGGTGGCAAATATTGTCTTGAGTACATCCTTCAGCCGGCTGCTGCGGAAACGGTTGATGGTATTATGGTCAGGAGTCACATTGTCTGACTGAGCGAAGTTAGGACTTGCCCGATTTTTTTGCAAACACAAAAAAAGGCCGTCTCATTTTGAGACAGCCTCTTGTTGGTATATGGGAAGAATAGTTTTTCATTTCTTCAGTACCTTCTTTATCAACTCTATAAACTCTTTTCCGTATTTTTCTTTCTTATATTCGCCAATACCATTGATGTTGCCGAATGCTTCTATTGTTGTAGGTTGTTGGGTGGCGATCAGGTGCAAAGTCTTGTCGGATAAAACAATATAGGCAGGTATAGCTTGCTGGTCCGCCAGCTTTTTACGCAGTATACGTAACTCCTCGAACAAGTCCTTGTTTTCATTACCAAAAGTAACCGGAGTGGGAAAGAGTACCTCTTCCTTGGCTTTCTTTTTGCGTTTTTCCTTAGCAGGTACGAATTCTTCCCGTTTAATGACTACCAGCATGGCGGATTCTTTGCCGAACAATACTTTTTGCCCGCTTTCAGTTATTTTGAGGTGATTGTTCTCATTATAGGCTATTTCGAAATATCCTAGATTCAGCATTTGCAGCAGATAATCTTGCCAGTCGCGTGCGGGAATATCTCTTCCTGCGGCATATGTTTTCAGTTTGTCATAACCTTTGTCAATCAGTTCTTGGTTTGCTGACCCTTTCAATATGTCTATTAACATGTGAGTACCTATTTGTTGGTTAGTTCGGGCTATTGCACTCAAAGCTTTTTGTATAATGATTGTTCCGTCAAAGCGTTCGGGGGGATTACGGCACACATCACAGTTGCCACAATCATGGTCCATGGTTTCACCAAAATAGTTCAGCAGGATACGCCTCCGACAGATATCCGATTCAGCATATTGTTGCATCCGGTGTAATTTCTCTAAGTTAATTTCCTGCTGGCTGCTTTCTGTAGCGAATTTGGAAAGCATAACCAAGTCTCCCAGTGAATAGAACAGCAAAGTATCACTTTCCATACCATCACGCCCGGCACGTCCTATTTCTTGATAGAAACTTTCTATGCTTTTAGGAAGGTTATAATGAATAACCCAGCGTACATTGGATTTATCAATTCCCATCCCGAAAGCAATAGTGGCGCACACCACCTGTACACGATCATTTATGAAATCATTTTGTGCCTTATCACGCATATCGCTGCTTAATCCTGCATGATAAACGGTTGCACGGATACCTTGTTTCATCAGCATTGCGGCCACATTTTCTGTTTTGCTGCGGCTCATGCAATAAATGATACCACATTCATTTTTGTGTTTTTCTATGAATTCAAGAATAGTCCGCATCTTATCCTTTTGTTGGTAGCCTCTTTTAACTTCCAAACTCAGATTGGGCCGATCAAAGGAAGATATGAATATTTTAGGATCTTTCAAGGCCAATTGTTGTACAATGTCTTTTCGGGTTATTTTGTCAGCTGTAGCAGTCAATGCTACAATCGGTACTTTGGGAAACTGATTACGTAATACCTTTAATTGGGTATATTCAGGCCGGAAATCATGTCCCCATTGTGAGATGCAATGAGCTTCATCAATGGCAAATAAAGAAATTTGAATATCTTTCAGCAGGAAGTTTGTTTCTATAAGTAATCGTTCAGGTGAAATATAAAGCAATTTGATTTTTCCTTGAAGACATTCGCGACGTAGATTTATATTTTCTGTTTCATTATTGCTGCTGTTCAGTGCCCGTGCTGCAATTCCGTTTGCTTGTAAACTTTCCACCTGGTCTTTCATTAAAGAAATAAGGGGTGAAACGACAATGGTCGTACCTTCCATCAGTAAAGCCGGTAATTGATAACAGATGGATTTTCCTCCTCCTGTAGGCATTAATACCAAAGTATCCTTTTGAGCTAATATATTTTGAATAATATCTTGCTGTAAAGGACGGAAACTATCGTATCCAAAGTAGTTTTTTAGAGTTTGGAACATATCTGTTTGTTATTTTAAAATGTAATCGGTTACAAAGGTAGTAAAATCTTTAGATTTGGTAGGAATCTCTGCCTAATAATAGTAAATAAGATATACTTTTATTCATAATTCATTTGTTTTGAAATTATTGCTTAAAAGAGAGGTTGGTTATTGTAGATTGGACAAATAAACTTTTTTGCCACTTAAAAAACAAAGTGTTGTGATTATTTAAGAAATAAATTAAGCAAAAAAAGTTGCATATGAAAAAAACTTTTCCCACATTTGTCCAAAATTAGATATTTGCATTTATATAACTAACCAAACAACGAAAAATTAAAAGAAAAATTAACTGATGAGCGACGTGGAAAAAAAATCAGAAACCCAGGAAGCGGCTCCTAAGAAAAAACCGTATAACCTGAGAGAAAAGAAAGAGAAAAAGGCTGCTTACAGATCTCTGATTAGAGCAGAACTTGCCGATGAATTGTATGATAAGATTTTGAACATTGTAGTTGTTCAGAAAAAGTACAAAGACCCTAATTATTCAGCAAAAGACTTGGCGAAAGAATTAAAGACAAATACTCGTTATTTGTCAGCTGTAGTGAATTCCCGCTTCGGAATGAATTATTCTTGTTTGTTGAATGAATATCGTATTAAAGATGCTTTGCATCTTTTAGTTGATAAACGCTATATGGATAAGAATGTGGAAGAGATCAGTGCAATGGTAGGTTTTGCTAATCGCCAATCTTTTTATGCTGCGTTTTATAAGAATGTGGGTGAGACTCCTAATGGCTATCGTAAGAGAAATCAAGAAAAGAAATAAGAGCATAATTTGCTACATTATAATTAAGAAAAAGGAAAACAATTGTTTTCCTTTTTTTGTTTCGGCTCACGAATTATGTATCTATAAAAAACGTTAATTGTAGAAATGAAACAGGTTGGTTGCAATGAAGTAGATAAAAGCATGAATGAAATGGAGGAATTTGATTATACGGTTGAACAATTTGCCGACTTACAGTTACTTCGATATAAAGTGTATGGATTTGAAGAACTGAGTTTGAAACAAAAAAAGTTGATTTACTATTTGTCACAAGCTGCTTTGCAAGGCCGTGATATTTTGTTTGATCAGAATGGCAAATACAATTTGCTTATTCGTAAAATGTTGGAAACCGTATATACAGAGTATCAGGGAGATCGTACAGATGTGAATTTCGTCAATTTGGAAACTTATCTGAAACGCATATGGTTTTCTAACGGAATTCATCATCATTATGCTTCAAATAAGTTCGTACCAGGTTTCACTCCGGAATTTTTTAGGGATGCATTGAATAGTGTGGATGCATTGAAGTTACCTTTGGGTAAAGGGGAAACAGTGGAAGAACTTTGTGAAGAAGTCTTTCCGGTGATTTTTGATTCTGAAATGATGCCTAAACGTGTGAATCAGGCAGACGGGGAGGATTTGGTCCTGACTTCGGCTGCAAATTATTACGAAGGGGTAACCCAGAAAGAAGCGGAAGATTTTTATCATAATTTGAAGAATCCGGATGATATGATGCCGGTAATGTTTGGTATGAACAGCCGTTTAGTAAAGGAGGACGGAAAAGTACAAGAAAAGGTCTGGAGATCTGGAGGATTGTATGGGCAAGCCATTGATAAGATCATTTATTGGTTGGATAAGGCTCTTGGTGTGGCAGAAGATGCACAACAAAAAATAGTTATCGAAAAATTAATTCGATTTTATAAGAATGGGGACTTGAAAGATTTTGATGAATATTCTATTGCGTGGGTGAAGGATTTGGATTCACGCGTGGATTTTGTTAACGGCTTTATTGAAAGTTATGGAGATCCGTTAGGACTGAAAGCTAGTTGGGAGTCCATTGTGAATTTTAAAGATCTGGAAGCAACCAAGCGCACGGAAATCATCAGCGCTAATGCTCAATGGTTTGAAGATCACTCACCTGTAGATCATCGGTTTAAAAAAAAGGAAGTGAAAGGTGTGTCGGCCAAGGTGATTACAGCCGCTATGCTGGGGGGGGATTTGTATCCTGCTACAGCGATTGGGATTAATCTCCCTAATTCCAACTGGATTCGTAGTGTGCATGGTTCTAAGTCTGTAACCATCGGAAATCTGACTGATGCCTATAATAAAGCGGCTCATGGTAATGGATTTACAGATGAATTTGTTTGCGGTGCCGAAGAGAAAGAATGGATAAAGAAATATGCAGATCTTACAGGGGATTTACATACTGATTTGCATGAATGTTTGGGGCACGGTTCTGGTCAGTTGTTACCGGGAGTAGATCAGGATGCTTTGAAAGCGTATGGATCTACGATAGAAGAGGCACGTGCCGATTTATTCGGTTTGTACTATCTGCCGGATGACAAAATGGTAGAGTTGGGGCTTACACCGGATGGAGATGCCTTTAAAGCAGAATATTATACTTATATGATGAATGGTCTGATGACCCAGTTAGTCCGCATCGAGTTAGGTAATATGGTAGAGGAAGCACACATGCGTAACCGCCAGCTCATTGCGCGGTGGACATTTGAGAAAGGTGCTGCAGATAAGGTGGTTGAACTGGTTAAGAAGGATGGGAAAACGTATGTGAAGATAAACGATTATCAAAAATTGCGCACTCTGTTCGGACAGTTGCTGGCTGAGATACAACGCATTAAAAGTGAAGGAGATTTTGAGGCTGCCCGTAAATTGGTCGAAAAGTATGCGGTGAAAATAGATCCGGTTTTGCACGCCGAGATATTGGCACGTTATGAAAAACTTCATCTGGCTCCTTACAAAGGTTTTGTAAATCCTGTATATGAGGCCGTGACAGATAAGGATGGAAATATTATAGATGTAAAAGTATCTTATAATGAAGGTTACGCGGAGCAAATGTTACGTTATAGCAAAGAATTTGCGAATCTTCCTTATAGAAATGAATAAGAATAAATATGGATGTACACGAAACAATAAAGGACATAAAGGGGCAATTCCGTTTGTTTATGAATGGGGTGGTTTCCCAAAGTATGCGTGAGAAGGGATTAGACTATAAACTGAATTTTGGCATCGAACTTCCGCGTTTGAAAGAAATAGCTGCTCGTTATGAAAAAAATCATGAAGTGGCGCAAGCTTTATGGAAAGAAAATATCCGTGAATGTAAAATTCTGGCGGGAATGTTACAGCCGGTAGAAACATTTTATCCGGAAATAGCTGATATATGGGTAGAAGATATGCGCTATCCTGAAATAGCGGAACTGACTTGCATGAGTTTGTTCCAATATTTACCTTATGCTTCGGAGAAGGCTTTTGAATGGATGGCCGATGAGCGTGAATATTTTCAGTTATGTGGCTTTATGCTGATGGCAAGGCTGTTGATGAAGGGAAATCAGCTGACTGAGCGTTCGGAAGCTGAATTTTTGGATCAGGCAATGGTCACTTTACAAAGCGAGGGAGTGCTGCCCCGCAAAGCAGCTGCTACTGCTTTGAAGAAGTTTGCTGTTCAAAGCAAGGAAAATGGCAAAAAGGTGAATCGGTTGTTGGCTCCATTAACCAAATCAGATAAGGTAGAAATAGCTTCTTTGGCTGGAGAAATAAAATTAGAAACAGAATATTGGCATTAAACTTTCATGTTATCATAAAAAGGCTTAACTTTGACGGCGGAACTGAAATCTGTGATGGAAGAGAATGTGAAAGATAAGGTAAAGCAGATCTTGACAGAATATCTGCAGGTTAACGGGCATCGGAAGACACCTGAACGATATGCTATACTCGATACTATCTATTCCATTAAAGGTCATTTTGACATTGATACGCTTTATAATTATATGGCAAATGAAGGGAAATTCCGGGTAAGCCGGGCTACTCTTTATAATACCATCATTCTTTTTATCGATGCAAAATTGGTTATTAAACATCAGTTCGGCAATTCTTCCCAGTACGAGCGTGCGTACAACAATGAAACCCATCATCACATGATATGTACGGAATGTGGCAAAGTGACCGAATTTCAGGATGAGAATCTGAAACAAGCCATTGCCAATACGAAACTGAAGAAATTTCATGCCTCGCACTATTCCTTATATATCTATGGTGTATGCAGCAAGTGTACTTGGGCCAAGCGTAGGAAGAAAAAAGATAAGTAACATAAAACGAAGAAACATGAAAGTAGATGTCTTGTTAGGTTTGCAATGGGGTGATGAAGGCAAAGGAAAGGTTGTCGATGTTCTGACTCCCCGTTATGATGTGGTAGCTCGTTTCCAGGGAGGTCCGAATGCAGGTCATACACTGGAATTCGAAGGCCAGAAATATGTGCTCCGTTCCATCCCTTCCGGAATATTTCAAGGAAATAAAGTAAACATTATTGGTAATGGTGTGGTACTGGATCCGGCTTTGTTCAAGGCTGAGGCTGAAGCTTTGGAGGCTAGCGGACACCCCCTGAAAGAACGTTTGCACATTTCAAAGAAAGCTCATTTGATTTTGCCTACTCACCGCATTCTGGATGCTGCTTATGAAGCTGCTAAAGGAGATGCCAAAGTGGGAACTACCGGAAAAGGTATAGGTCCTACTTATACTGATAAAGTGAGTCGTAACGGTGTACGTGTAGGTGATATCCTTCATAATTTTGAAGAAGTGTATGGAAAGGCAAAGGCACGCCACGAACAGATCTTGAAAAGTTTGAATTATGAATATGATATAACCGAACTGGAAAAACAATGGTTGGAGGGTATCGAATACCTGAAACAGTTCCATTTGGTGGACAGTGAACACGAAATCAATAATCTTCTGAAGTCGGGTAAGAGTGTGCTTTGTGAAGGTGCGCAGGGAACGATGCTTGATGTTGATTTCGGTTCTTATCCTTTTGTCACTTCTTCAAATACTATTTGTGCCGGTGCTTGTACCGGTTTAGGTATCGGTCCTAATAAAATTGGTAATGTATACGGTATCATGAAAGCGTATTGTACCCGTGTGGGGGCAGGTCCTTTCCCTACCGAACTGTTTGATGAAACTGGTAAGAAAATCCGCGATTTAGGTCATGAATATGGTGCGGTGACAGGTCGTGAACGTCGTTGTGGCTGGATTGATCTTGTAGCTTTGAAGTATTCTATCATGGTAAACGGGGTGACTCAGTTAATTATGATGAAGAGCGATGTGTTGGATGATTTCGAAACCATCAAAGCATGTGTGGCTTATAAAGTAAATGGTGAGGAAATTGATTACTTCCCTTATGATATTAGCGAGGGGCTGGAACCTGTATATGCGGAGCTGCCCGGATGGAAGACTGATATGACCAAGATGACCAGTGAGGATGAATTCCCGGAAGAATTCAATGCGTATGTCACTTTCTTGGAAGAACAGCTGGAAACCCCGATCAAGATTGTTTCGGTAGGTCCTGATCGTGATCAGACTATTGAACGCTATACGGAAGAATAATAGAGAAGAATCTTATAAGATAAAAAAGAGATACTGTTTTCCTTTGGAGTCAGTTTCTCTTTTTTTTGTATACATCTATCTGTTTCTATGTATATTTGATAAAATTGTAACATCTATAATGATACCCATGTAAGATAATATATCTTTCGTCTGTATATCTTTCCGGTTACTATTTTAAGATGTGTGTGGAGCATCAATTGTGCATTATTGCGTATTATTGTGCCAAATCGCGTCATTCCGTCTGGGTTTCTTTCTATATTTGTCATCAATAAAAATATCGATATGGCATTACAAACAACCGGATTGGAATTTTTCTACTTGAGTGTGGATTTCTCCGAGAATGATAAAATATTGTTGGTGGAACAAGAGTTGGGCTACATTGCTTGTATTGCATTTATTGGCACGTATTTACCACAAAGGATGTCTTTGCTGTTGGAGAGAGGATAGGTGTCTGCTTTTTACTCGCAGATTGTCCGAAGGATGTACGGCCGATTATGTACAGCAAGTAGTGGATGCACTGTTGGAACGTGGATTTTTTAGTAAAGCCCAATACGAAAAAATTGGAATTCTTACTTCGGAAAGTATACAGGACCATTACTTTGAGGCGGTACAACAACGGAAGTGTGTAGAGGTGAGTACTGATTACTTGTTGATAGAGATTTCAAAATACAAGAATTTGTATGTGGATGGTAGTAACGTAGGCATTTCAACGGAAAATGTGGACATGAAAACATGAAGTTACAAAGTAAAGCAGAGCAAAAAAAAGAAAAGGACTCCTCTTCATTTTGTTCTCCAGAAAAGAAGAGGATTTTTGCGGAGAAAGAGACTTTTTCTTCTATTCCTGTAGATGGAAAATGCAGAAATACTTCCGGATCAGTTGAAGCTTTGCAGCAGTGAGGGATAGGAGATAAGATAGTAGGGTACTGTGATTATGGTGTGATAGGGCATCCAATATGGCAAATATTAGCTGATATGCGTATGTCAGTTGGAAGGCTATACCAACTGTTAGCCTTTATTGGGGCGCGCCTGCGAGTTTGACCGATTAGAATTTAGTAGATTGATAAATACTGTAATTGTGTAATAAAGAAAACGATTGATCGTTTTATGGTTCATATAAGTAGAAAATAAATAGAATATTAAATAGATAATAGCCTGATTTTTAGAGTGCTGATTATGCTAATGGTAGAGTATAAGTAGAAAGTGACTAAAAAAATATTCATAATATATTGTGTATCAAGTAAAAGGGGGAAATAATATAAGTATGGTGGACTTAATGAATAGAGGAGAACGGTAAGCATAAGTTCTTTTGGAACTTAGTTCTATAAAAGAGGAAAGTACAAGAATTCATTTCTTATAAAAAACGCCTAAATATTAGTCGTTCCAAACGATATTCAACTGTTAAAAGAGTAATTTCACACAAAGGATAAATAGTTAAAGAAATAAAAAAAACAAGATACTTTATTTGGAACAAGATATCTGAAGAAGAAAATGATTATCTTGACAATTTTCATGTATTTCACATCATTTTATACTAAAAATAAAATAATTACCTTGCATCTAACAAATATCACAACTAAACAATACTTATGAATAAAAAAATATCATAGACAAAAAATAATAGACTTATTCTTTTATTTTTGATAAAATTTTATATCTTTGCAATATTATTAATAAAATGAGTTCCAAAAGAACTTGGATAATGTTTAATTAAAAGAGAGTGAGTATGAAAGAAAAAGTGTTAATGTTACTAGCTTGTCTGTGGTTGGGTATCGGCTTCTCTATGGCTCAAGCGCCTAAAACAGTTGCAGGAGTTGTAACTTCTGCGGATGATGGTGAGCCGATAATAGGTGCGTCTGTTTTAGTGGAAGGGACTACTATGGGAGCAATTACGGATGTGGATGGCAAGTTTGCTATCAATAATATTCCTACAGATGCCAAAGCGCTGATTGTTTCTTATCTGGGTATGATTACTCAGCGAGTTGGAATTCAGCGTGGTACTATTACTGTAACAATGAAGTCGGACACAAAAGTGTTGGATGAAGTGGTTGTAACTGCTCAAGGATTGAACCGTAAACAAAAAGCGTTGGGTTATTCTACACAAAAGGTGGCAGGTGAGGATCTAACTATTTCACGACAGACCGATTTGGGTAATGCTATGGCCGGTAAAGTGTCGGGAGCACGTTTTATAGGTGGTGCCAGTTCTGGTTTTGATGCAGGTACTATTATTTTGCGTGGTGCAGGTTCCATTCCTTCTTCGTCCCAGTCGGATAATCCGGCCAATGAACCTATTTATGTGGTAGATGGTGCTATCACTAACAAAAACTCTATCAATATGGATGATGTGGAAAGCATAAACGTATTGAAAGGTCCCGCGGCTACTGCCCTTTATGGTTCGCGTGGTGGTGCAGGTGCTATCATCATAACTACTAAGGCGGGACAAAGTGAGAAAGGGTTGCTTGAAGTAAGTCATACATTGCAGGCCGAAACTTACTATAATCATTTCAATATGCAGAAGCTGTATGGTGGTGGAGGATATGGAGGTACGGAAAAAGGTAACAGGGCTCAGGATATTTATGATTTGTATAGTGGTGATATTCCCGGTTTGCAAGGTGCTTATGTGTACGATTATAATGAGGACACTTCTTGGGGAGCTGCATACGATCCGGCTGTGAAATATGTCACTCCGTTGTCATTAGACGAAACCAGTGGTCATTATGGAAAACCAGCCACTTGGCAACATGGATTGGATTTGAGAGATCTTTATCGGACTGGTGTAACCAATACAACCAACGTTTCGTTTTCAAAGAGTGTGAAAGATTTTAATACCCGTGTTTCTTTCACCAATAGCTATCGTACTGGTGTGCAGCCCAATTCGGATGCTATTCGCCGTTTCTTAGGGTTCAAGACAAATTTCAAACCCACACCGTGGATGAATGTGTCATTGGATTATAAATATACTTATCGTCAGGATCATAATGCTGCCGAAAGTGGATATAACGGTTCACGTACCGTTTTGCAGGAATATACCCAATGGGGACAGACCAATGTCAATTTAAAAGATTATAAGGACTATAAACGTCCGGACGGATCATGGAGGACATGGAATATCAACAGTGTGAATAATCAAAGTGCTGCATTCCATGATAATCCGTATGCTTTATTTCATGAATATAATCATCGCACCATTTATCAATGGAATGTATTCAGTGGCGATGTGTCTGTGGACCTTCCTTATAACTTGAAGGCAGGGGTACGCGTAAATGGTAACATACGTGGTTACAAATTGGAACGAGAACGCCCTTCAGGATCTATTAATTTCCGGTCAAATTATCGTCAGGATCAAAGCAGTTTGATTGATTTGACCGTACAAGGACGTTTAACTTGGGGACAATCATTTTTTAAAGATAAACTAACGGTAGACGCAGCTCTTTTTGCAGAAGCACGTGATTATACGTACGATAATTTATATGCATACACCAATACGAATTATGATTTGTCTTTGGACGATTACTATAATTTGGCTGCTTCATCGGGTACTATTGCTTTAGCCTATAATGAGAAAACACATTACAAAGAACGTAGTGTTTATGCCACAGCTACCATGGGCTGGGATGATACTTATTTTCTTGACGCTTCTGTTCGTAACGATATGTCTTCCACATTGAGTCCTAATCATAACAGCTATTGGTATGGTGGCCTTTCCGCTTCTGTCCTTGCTCACAAATGGGTGAATGCAGAATGGCTGAACTTTTGGAAACTGCGTGCTAGTGCGGCTCAAGTAGGTACTACGCTCAATGCTTACAATATTTATCCTACTTATTCGCTGGATACCAGTTATGGTTCACATGTTACAATGTATGAACCTTCTTCTCAGAAAAATTATAATATCGAGCCGTCTATTTCCACTTCGTATGAAATAGGTACGGAATTCCGTTTGTTCAATAATCGTTTATGGGGTGATTTCAACTATTATACCCGGGATGACAAAGATCAGATAATCTCCGTAACCTCTGCTCCGCAATCGGGGTATTCCACTCGTAAGATGAATGCTGGTTTAATTCGTAATCGGGGTGTTGAATTGAGTTTGGGCGGGATGCCTGTTTCCACTAAGAACTGGAAATGGGAAATGAATTTCAATATAGCGAAGAATAGTAATAAACTGGTGGAACTAGCTGATGGAGTGGATTCTTATTCTATTTATTGGACTTCATTCACAACTCGTTTGTATAATTATGCTATGGTTGGTAAATCACTTGGTGTGATAACCGGTAATACATGGGAACGTGATGACAATGGCAATATAATCTTCCATGAATTGAGTGCTTCGCAGAAGGCGTTGTATGGTGGTGAATATGTACCTACTTACAATCAGAATACACTAGATGAACTGGGTAACTTCCATCCGGATTTCACTGGTGGTTTTAATACTAGTATCAGTTTTAAGAATTTCCGTCTGTCGGCTAATATTGATTTCTCTGTAGGCGGACAGATTGTATCCTATACTAATATGTGGGGTAGCAATAGCGGTATTCTTGATAAAACAGCTGAGCTTAATGACCGTGGCGTCAATGTTCGTGAACCGGTAAGCAAAGGTGGTGGTATCCACATGACTGGTGTGGATCAGAATGGCAATAAGGTAGATACCTATGTCAATGCTAAACTATATTATACCACAGCTTCCCGTGTATGGGAAGAATGGGTGTATGACCGTACTTACGTGAAACTTCGTGAAGTGTCATTGTCGTATGTTTTCCCGTCACAGACTTTGAAGAAACTAAATATCGGCCTGAGTCGTGCCAGTGTGGCAATTAATGCTTCCAATCCATGGTTGATCTACTCAGCTTGTCCTAATGTGGATGTGTCTGAAATTGGTATGGGATATTTTGAGGGTGGTAATGCCGCTGCAACCCGTTCGATAGGTTTTACCGTTAATCTTGCTTTTTAAACCATAAAATGAAGAATCATTATGAAATATATTAAATTATTATTTTTATCTCTGAGTTTTGCAGCAACATTCACAGCATGTGATATGACTGACTTTGGCGATATTAACAAAGATCCCAATGAACCGTCGGAGGCTAATACTGGTATGTTGTTTACATACGCTTGTACTTATGTGAAATACTTCTCTATGAACTCAAATTATTATTACCCGTGGACGCAAATGTATCCGGGGTATATGTCCGAGAAAAATAATAATCAGTATGGTGCGTTTGGCGGACCTACTATGAGTACAAGTTCTTATTATCTTTATCCGTTGAAGAACTGCCAGAAGATTATTGACTTTAATAGTGATGAGACTGAAAAAGGTAAACCTGCCATTGTGCAGTTTGGTGATAATGCCAATCAGATTGCGGTTGCACGTACATTGATGGGATTCATCTATATGCACCTTACAGATGCTCTAGGGCCACTTCCTTACACAGAAGCATTTCAGGCAGGTGAGGAAAATTTTACTCCGGTATTTGATTCACAGGAAACTATTTATGCTAAGTTAGATGCCGATTTGAGGGAAGCGTATAATCAGTTTAATGAAAGTGGCTCGTTGAGCACAGCCGACATCCTGTTCGATGGTGACATTCGTGCATGGAAGAAACTGAATGCTTCTACCCGTATGATGCTTGCTATAAAACTGGCAGATGTGGATCCTGCCGAAGGACGCTCGCGTTTTGCTCAAGCTTACGCTGATGGCGGTATTGAAGAAAATGCCTATAATTTGAATTATACTTTTGAGGCCAATACTGTGGGATATTTATATTATAATGGCGTAAACTATAATTATAATTTTGTTCCTAATAAGTATTATGTAGATCAGTTGAAGGAATTGAAGGACAACCGTCTGTTCTCTACTTGTTCGCTGATTCCTTTTGGCAAGACACAGGCAGAGACAGGCGTGACAGATGAAGACCTGAAGAATTTTGATAAATACCAAGGTATGCCTTTGGGTATTGAGTCTGCAGATGTGAACACGTGGAATAAAGTCTGCTGTTTTTATAATCCTTCGCTTACACAGGTAACCTCTACTTTCCCTATTATTACTGCTTCTCGTATGCTACTTATCGAGGCTGAAGCTGCTCAACGTGGCTGGATTCAGGCTGATCCTGCCCAACTTTATGCAGCCGGTGTGAAGGCATCATTTGAACAATGGGGAGCCGAAGGTGTTGATGAATATTTGGTACAGGAAGCAGTTGCTTATACGGGTACTGATGCTGATAAAATTAATAAAATTGCTCTTCAGCGCTGGATCAGTGGCTTCATGGCTGATGGTTTTGAGGCATGGTCTGACTGGCGTCGTTTTGATATTCCGAAACTAGAAGTCGGTCCGGTTTGTACAACGATTGATCACATCCCTTATCGCCATCAATTTGATAGCGAAATTTATCAAGGTAATCTTGAAAATTATGAAGCTGCCGTGAAAGCAGATTTGAATGGTGATGATAGCCGTGAGCAACGAGTATGGTGGAATAGAAGATAAGATTTGAAGTATATAATTCTCTTTAAAGTTTCGTTTAAATATAGGGGACATTCTCAGTGATGAGAGTGTCTTCTTTTATTGAAATAAATCAAAAAATATATAGGATAAACGTTAGTTAAGACTAGGTAGGGACATTCATTAAATATTACAAAATCAGCCAACTAATTCATACACAAAGTATTGCGAATTAGTTGGCTTTTTTG
>PPYF01371923.1_pt1 | contig 15160 bp, 13 predicted proteins | sample 1559871 | NCBI WGS metagenome assembly PPYF01 (sample SAMN08240021, study PRJNA423297) | Human gut metagenome, whole genome shotgun sequencing project. | reverse complement strand
TTGTCTGATAAATTGTTAAAGAGCAGTTGCGACGCGCTTTAGCGCTCTGTCGCGAGGTGGCGTATATTACGCTTTCCTCATTCAGAGTCAAGCGCTTATTTTGCTTTTCTCTGTCGGCTTTCAACGTCGATTTCCGTCGTTGAGTCCTCCTGACCCGGCGGCTTGTTTGCCGTTGTTCCGTGTCAGTGGAGGCGCATTATAGGGGGTAATTCTAAAGTGACAAGGATAAATTCAAAAAAAGAATTCAACCGCTCACTTTTCAACCAAATCAGGTATTGAGCTTTAATTCTTGCCTGGTTTTTAAACAAAAACGAGCCCGCTGGGCCCGTTTTTGTCGTTTTGTGATTTACTGCACTGCCACAATGCGGTCGTCTTTTACTACCAGCTCGATGGTTTTACCCGGAACCAGCTCACCGGAAAGGATCTGCTGGGCTAACGGGTTCTCAATCTGCTGCTGAATAGCACGTTTCAATGGCCGCGCGCCGTATACCGGATCGTAACCATTGGCGCTCAGCAGCTTCAGCGCCTCATCGGACATCTGCACTTCATATCCGCGCTCTTCCAGACGTTTATACAGACGCTGCAGCTGGATCTGGGCAATAGAGGCAATATGTTTCTCGCCCAGCGGATGGAAGACCACCACTTCGTCGATACGGTTGATGAACTCCGGACGGAAGTTCTGGCTGACTACCCCCAGCACCAGGTCCTTCATATGTCCGTAGTCCAGCTCGCCGAACCGTTCCTGAATCAGATCGGAACCGAGGTTCGAGGTCATGATGACTACCGTATTACGGAAGTCGACCGTTCTCCCCTGCCCGTCGGTGAGACGCCCGTCGTCGAGTACCTGCAGCAGAATGTTGAACACATCCGGGTGCGCTTTTTCCACTTCATCCAGCAGGATGACGGAATAAGGACGACGGCGCACCGCCTCGGTCAGGTAACCGCCCTCTTCATAGCCGACGTATCCCGGAGGCGCACCGACCAGACGCGAGACGGAGTGTTTCTCCATAAACTCGGACATATCGATACGCACCATTGCGTCGTCGCTGTCGAACATAAAGTTAGCCAGCGTTTTACACAGCTCGGTTTTACCGACCCCGGTTGGACCGAGGAACAGGAACGAACCAATCGGCCGGTTCGGATCGGACAGCCCGGCGCGGCTGCGGCGAATGGCGTTGGATACCGCTTCAACCGCCTCATCCTGGCCAATCACCCGATGATGCAGCTCCTGCTCCATACGCAGCAGTTTGTCGCGCTCGCTTTCCATCATGCGGGAGACCGGGATACCGGTCCAGCGAGCCAGCACTTCGGCGATTTCAGCATCCGTCACTTTATTACGCAGCAGACGCATGGTTTTCCCTTCGGACTGAGTGGCAGCCGCCAGCTGTTTCTCCAGTTCCGGAATTTTGCCATACTGCAGCTCGGACATCCGCGCCAGGTCGCCGACGCGACGCGCCTGTTCGATGGCGATTTTCGCCTGCTCCAGCTCAGCTTTGATGGTCTGGGTGCCGGAGAGCGACGCTTTTTCCGCTTTCCACTCTTCTTCCAGCACCGAATACTGCCGTTCTTTATCCGCCAGCTCCTCGTTGAGCATATCGAGACGCTTCAGGCTCGCCTCATCAGACTCTTTCTTCAGCGCCTGCTGTTCCAGTTTCAGCTGGATAATACGCCGATCGAGGCGGTCCAGCTCTTCCGGTTTGGAGTCAATCTGCATACGGATGCTGGATGCCGCCTCATCGATGAGGTCGATGGCTTTATCCGGCAGCTGACGGTCGGCAATATAGCGATGCGATAAGGTCGCCGCCGCCACGATAGCCGGGTCAGTGATCTGCACGTGGTGGTGCAGCTCATAACGTTCTTTCAGACCGCGCAGAATCGCGATGGTATCTTCTACCGAAGGCTCGGCGACGAACACTTTCTGGAAGCGACGTTCCAGCGCGGCGTCTTTTTCGATGTACTGACGGTATTCATCAAGCGTCGTCGCCCCGACGCAGTGCAGTTCACCACGCGCCAGCGCCGGCTTCAGCATGTTACCCGCATCCATCGCGCCGTCGGCTTTACCAGCGCCAACCATGGTATGCAGTTCGTCGATAAACAGAATGACGTTGCCTTCCTGTTTTGACAGGTCGGTCAGCACGCCTTTCAGACGCTCTTCAAACTCACCGCGGTATTTCGCCCCGGCCACCAGCGCCCCCATATCCAGCGCCAATACCCGACGGCCTTTCAGCCCTTCTGGTACTTCGCCGTTGACGATACGCTGCGCCAGGCCTTCGACGATTGCCGTTTTACCCACCCCGGGTTCACCGATCAGCACCGGGTTGTTTTTGGTACGACGCTGCAGTACCTGAATGGTACGGCGAATCTCTTCATCACGGCCGATCACCGGATCCAGCTTGCCCTGCTCGGCACGCTCGGTGAGATCGACGGTAAATTTCTTCAATGCCTGACGTTGGTCTTCGGCACCCTGATCGTTCACGCTTTCCCCTCCGCGCATTTGTTCAATCGCCTGAGTCACGTTGGCGGTTGTTGCTCCGGCGGATTTTAAAAGGTCGGTCAGCGTACCGCGTGATTCAAGCGCCGCCAGAACGAACAGTTCCGACGAAATAAAGTTGTCCTTTTTCTTTTGCGCCAGCTTGTCGCAAAGGTTGAGGATCCGCACTAAATCCTGAGAAGGTTGCACATCGCCGCCGGTGCCTTCCACCTGCGGTAAACGGCTCAAGGCCTGTTCGATGTCAGTGCGCAGTTTCCCGGCATTCACGCCCGCCGAGGTTAATAAAGGACGTACCGATCCCCCTTCCTGATTCAGCAAGGCGCTCATTAAATGAAGAGGTTCGATGAATTGGTTGTCGTGCCCGAGTGCGAGCGACTGGGCATCGGCAAGAGCAAGCTGGAATTTATTGGTAAGACGATCCAGACGCATAACTCCTCCCATAAACAGGTCAAATTTGCTACTGGAGATTAAATGAGGTCATCCCTCAATTATTCAAGGTTAAAGACCCGAACTATGTGAAAAATAAGTTTGCCTTCTGGATCGTCTTGATTCTCTAGGTTATATCAGCCAAATGAAACTTGCCATACGACCGGTGGTCTTGTCGCGCCGGTAAGAGAAAAAATCATCCTTTTCGCTTAGCGTGCAGCGATCGCCGCCGAAAATCTGCTCAACGCCGACGTTTGCCAGACGCTGCCGCGCCAGTTGGTAGATATCAGCAAAATATTTTTCGCCTGCCGGACGAAAAGCCCGGTGCGCATTCTCGTCCTTCGCCATAAAGGCATCCCGGACTTCCGGTCCCACCTCAAACGCCTGCGGACCGATGGCGGGCCCCAGCCACGCCATAATATTTTCGGCTTTATCGGCGAAACGAGCAACCGTCGCTTCCAGAACCCCTTCGCATAAGCCGCGCCATCCCGCGTGCGCCGCGGCGACTTCGGTGCCGTCGCGGTTACAGAACAGCACCGGCAGGCAGTCAGCGGTCATCACTGCGCAGACGGTCCCTGGCGTACGACTATAAGAGGCATCCGCGCGTTTCGACGGATAGGGTCCGCCGTCCAGCGTCAGAACCTCGGTGCCATGGACTTGCTCCAGCCAAACCGGGTAAGACGGCAAGCCGCCGGCGGCAAACATCCGCCGCCGGTTTTCTTCGACATCCTGCAGATTGTCGCCGCAATGGGCGCCCAGGTTGAGCGAGTCATAGGGCGGCAGACTCACGCCGCCGATGCGGGTAGAACTACAGGCCGCCACGCTGCCGGGCATTGGCCACTGCGGTACAATCAGTTTCGTCATAACCAGTCAATATCGTCCTTATGGGCTTCAAAATCGGCGCGCATCGCCTCGATGAGCTCGACCATATCCTGCGGGATGGGCGCGTGCCACTCCATTTCAATGCCGGAGATCGGGTGATACAGGCGCAGCATGGTGGCATGCAGCGCCTGGCGGTCGAATTTACGCAGCGCGGTGATGAACTCCTCCGACGCGCCCTTCGGCGGACGCGGCCGGCCGCCATAGACCTGGTCACCCACCAGCGGATGGGTGATATGCGACATATGCACGCGGATCTGATGTGTACGACCGGTTTCCAGACGCAGACGCAGGCGGGTATGGATGCGGAAATGTTCCATAATGCGGTAGTGGGTCACCGCCGGTTTGCCCATCGGATGCACCGCCATATGGGTACGCTTGGTCGGGTGACGGCTGATCGGCTCTTCCACTGTGCCACCGGCGGTCATATGACCGATCGCCACCGCTTCGTATTCACGGGTGATCTCGCGCAGCTGCAGCGACTCCACCAGCCGGGTTTGCGCCGGAATGGTTTTCGCCACCACCATCAGACCGGTGGTGTCTTTATCCAGACGATGAACAATACCCGCGCGCGGCACATCGGCAATAGGCGGATAGTAGTGCAGCAGCGCATTCAGCACAGTACCGTCAGGGTTGCCCGCGCCAGGATGTACAACCAGATCGCGCGGTTTATTGATCACGATGATGTCATCATCTTCGTAAACGATATTGAGCGGAGCAGGAACAGAGATTCTCCCGCATAAACATTTTGAGGAAGTCAAAACGTCATGACGCGCATGAAATACCTGGTGGCAGCCGCCACACTGAGCCTGGCTTTGGTGGGTTGCTCCGGCTCTAAGGAAGAGGTGCCTGATAATCCGCCGAATGAAATCTACGCGACCGCCCAGCAAAAACTGCAGGACGGTAACTGGAAACAGGCGATAACGCAACTGGAAGCGTTGGATAATCGTTATCCATTCGGCCCTTATTCCCAACAGGTACAGCTGGATCTGATTTATGCGTATTATAAAAACGCCGATCTTCCTCTGGCTCAGGCGGCTATCGATCGCTTCATGCGTTTGAACCCCACCCATCCGAACATCGACTATGTCATCTATATGCGCGGCCTGACCAACATGGCCCTGGATGACAGCGCCCTGCAGGGCTTCTTCGGCGTTGATCGCTCCGACCGCGATCCGCAGCACGCGCGCGATGCCTTCAATGACTTCTCCAAACTGGTGCGTGGTTATCCGAACAGCCAGTACGCCACTGACGCCTATAAACGCATGGTGTTCCTGAAAGATCGTCTGGCCAAATATGAGCTGTCGGTCGTGGATTACTACACCGATCGTGGCGCATGGGTTGCCGTGGTTAACCGTGTGGAAGGGATGATGCGTAATTATCCGGATACCCAGGCCACCCGCGATGCCCTGCCGAAGATGGAAAACGCCTATCGTCAGATGCAAATGAACGCTCAGGCGGACAAAGTCGCGAAGATTATCGCCGCGAACAGCAAGAACACCTGAGCCTGACTCATCGGGAAAGACAAGAGGTAAAATTTATGACAATGAACATTACCAGTAAACAAATGGAAATTACTCCGGCAATCCGCCAGCATGTCGCAGACCGTCTCGCCAAACTGGATAAGTGGCAAACTCATTTAATCAACCCGCACATCATTCTGTCTAAGGAGCCGCAGGGTTTTATCGCTGATGCAACCATCAACACGCCAAACGGCCATCTGGTTGCCAGTGCGCGTCATGAAGATATGTACGCCGCCATTAACGAATTGATCAACAAGCTGGAACGGCAGCTCAATAAAGTGCAACACAAAGGGGAAGCCCGCCGCGCCGCGACGTCGGTGAAAGAGGCAGGCTTTGTGGAAGAAGAAGAGTAATCCTTAACTTAAGTTGTGTCATGCCACGCGCCTTCGGGCGCGTTTTTTATTGACAGAGTGAAAACAGTACAGGTACTGTAATCCCCACTACCTAAAGGAATTTACCATGAAACTTGTCCCGTTCTTCTTCGCATTCTTTTTTACCTTCCCCTGACCGGGAGGCAATTCGTCGTATAAGAAAGAATGCGAAGACGAACAATAAGGCCTCCCACCCGGGAGGCCTTTTTTATTTGATAACAACAAAGGCAACATCTATGACCGAGGAAAACCCATTACTGGCGCTGCGCGATAAGATAAGCGCCCTGGACGAGAAGCTGCTTGCTCTGCTGGCGGAGCGCCGCGGACTGGCTGTTGAGGTTGGAAAAGCCAAACTGGCCTCCCATCGTCCGGTGCGTGATATTGACCGCGAACGCGATCTGCTGGAGCGCCTGATGACTATCGGCAAGCGCCATAATCTGGATGCGCACTATATCACCCGCCTGTTCCAGCTGATTATCGAAGACTCTGTTCTTACCCAGCAAACCCTGCTGCAGCAGCATCTGAATAAAATTAACCCGCATTCGGCCCGCGTGGCGTTCCTCGGTCCCAAGGGCTCTTACTCGCATCTGGCGGCGCGTCAGTACGCCGCTCGCCACTTTGAGCAGTTTATTGAGAGCGGCTGCGCGAAGTTCGCCGATATTTTTAATCAGGTAGAAACCGGCCAGGCCGATTACGCGGTGGTGCCGATTGAAAACACCAGCTCCGGCGGGATCAACGACGTCTACGATCTGCTGCAGCACACCAGCCTGTCGATCGTTGGCGAGCTGACGATCCCTATCGATCATTGCGTACTGGTGAGCACCTCGACGGATGCCGATAAAATTCAGACCGTTTACAGCCATCCGCAGCCGTTCCAGCAGTGCAGCCAATACCTGAGCCGCTACCCGCACTGGAAGATTGAGTATACCGAGAGCACCTCGGCGGCAATGGAAAAAGTGGCGCAGGCGAACTCCCCGGCCGTCGCGGCCCTGGGTAGCGAAGCGGGCGGCGCTCTGTATGGTCTGCAGGTGCTGGAGCACTGCCAGGCCAACCAGACGCAGAACATCACGCGCTTCCTCGTCCTGGCGCGCAAAGCGGTGAACGTCTCCGACCAGGTGCCGGCCAAGACCACGCTGTTAATGGCGACCGGTCAGCAGGCGGGCGCCCTGGTGGAAGCCCTGCTGGTGCTGCGCAACCACAATCTGATCATGACCAAACTGGAATCCCGCCCGATCCACGGCAATCCCTGGGAAGAGATGTTTTATCTCGATATTCAGGCCAACCTGGATTCGCTGCCCATGCGCAAGGCGCTGAAGGAGCTGGCGGATATCACCCGCTCCATGAAGGTCCTCGGCTGCTACCCTAGCGAAAACGTGGTCCCGGTGGATCCGGTTTAACATTCGCGGAACGGTAATTTCTTCATCCCTGCCACCGCTACCGGCAGGGTGAAGATGGCGCCTGACAGCGGATACTGCGCCAGCTCATCGTCCTCCATGTTTTCCCGGGTGGTGGTGATATAGAGCGTTTTCATATCCGCCCCGCCGAAGCAGACCATCGTCGGGCAACGAACCGGCATCGGGTAGGATCCCAGCTCCTCGCCCTGCGGCGAGAAACGGGCGATCCGCCAGCCGTCGAACATTGCGCTCCAGTAACATCCCTCCACGTCGATCGCCGCCCCGTCAGGGATCCCTTCGCCAGGCTGAAAACGGCGAAAGACTTCGCGTCGGCCAGGCTCACCCTGCTCATCCAGCGGCGTACGGTAGATCACGGCGTTCGGCGTATCAGAGGTATACATCCAGCGCCGGTCGGCGCTAAAGGCCAGGCCATTGGCGCCATGGATGTCACACTGGATCACTTTCGGCTGCAGGTCGTTATCCACTCGCATCAGCAGCGCGCCGTTGTAATCCCCAGGCCCCCAGAAGGTACCGGCATAAAAGCGCCCATCGCGATCGGTCCCGCCGTCGTTAAACCGCGCCAGCTCCGGGTTGCTCGGGTTATCGCAGACTTTCCGCCGCAGCAGGCCGTGGGCGTCGGTCAGCCAGATGCCGCTGCGCAATGCAACGATAAACCCGCCCTTCTCGCGCAGGGCAAAACAGCCGACCTCCTCTGGAAACTGCAGCACCTGGTGTTCTCCGCTGCGGATATCGTAGCGGTGAATTTCACATTCCATGATATCAGCCCAGTAGAGGGCCTGTTCTGCCTCGCTCCAGGTCGGGCATTCCGGCAGGTATCCGGTGTAGTCAAACAGCGGTTGTGGTTCAGCCATCGTTGTCATCCCTATAAAAAAAGCCAGCGGTCGCTGGCTTTATTGTATACATCTTTTTCGCTTTACTGCCGATTATCGTTCGCCTGACGCAGCAGCGTGCGGCTCTCGCTCTGGAAACGCTGAGCGTAATCGCCAAACCAGTGTTCGACTTTACGGAAGCTGTCGATAAACGCCTGCTTATCGCCCTGCTCCAGCAGGCCGATCGCTTCGCCGAAACGCTGGTAGTAGCGCTTAATCAGCGCCAGGTTGTTTTCCGATGACATAATAATATCGGCGTACAGCTGCGGATCCTGGGCAAACAGACGGCCTACCATCGCCAGCTCCAGTCGGTAAATGGGTGACGAGAGCGCCAGCAGTTGCTCAAGACGTACATTCTCTTCCGCCAGGTGCAGGCCATAGGCGAAGGTGGCAAAGTGGCGCAGCGCCTGAATAAAGGCCATGTTCTGATCGTGCTCAACGGCGCTGATGCGGTGCAGCCGCGCGCCCCAAACCTGGATTTGTTCGAGGAACCACTGATAGGCCTCCGGCTGGCGGCCATCACAATAGACCACCACCTGCTTCGCCAGGCTGCCGCTGTCCGGACCGAACATCGGGTGCAGGCCAAGAACCGGGCCCTGATGCGCCGCCAGCATCGCCTGCAGCGGCTCCGCTTTCACCGAGGCAAGGTCAACCAGAATGCAATCCGCCGGAAGGGGCGGCAGCCTGCCGATCGTCTCCACGGTGGTGTGAATCGGTACGCTGACGATAACCATGCCGGCATCGGCGACGATATCCGCCGCCCGGGCCCAATCGTTTTTTTCCAGAATACGCACCTGGTAGCCGGACAGCGTTAACATCTTCTCAAACAGACGCCCCATCTGCCCACCGCCGCCGACGATCACCACCGGCCGCAGATTCGGCTGCAGGGTTTTGAAGCCTTTGTCGTTTTCGCTGGAATAGGATTCCCGCATCACGCGACGCAGAACGTCCTCGATCAGATCCGGTGGTACGCCGAGCGCAGCCGCCTCTTCACGTCGGGAGGCGAGCATCGCCGACTCGCGCTCCGGGACGTAAATCGGCAGGCCATACTGGCTCTTCACCTCGCCGACTTCGGCCACCAGCTCCAGACGCTTAGCCAGCAGGCTAAGCAACGCTTTATCCACTTCATCAATTTGATCGCGTAACGCGGTCAGTTCAGCAACCATACTTTCCTCTTAAACCAAACGGGCCGCCAGGTGGCCGCGGAGATCCTTATCCAGTTCACGCAGCAGCGCCTCGGTAGTCTCCCAGCTGATGCAGGCATCCGTCACCGAGACGCCGTATTTCATCGCCTCACGCGGCTGTTCAGAGGACTGATTGCCTTCGTGGATATTACTTTCGATCATCAGGCCGATAATGGAGCGGTTGCCATCTTTGATCTGCGCGACCACGGATTCAGCCACGGCCGGCTGGCGGCGGAAATCTTTATTGGAGTTCCCATGACTGCAATCTACCATCAGCGACGGCTTCAGTCCCGCCTGCGCCATCTCTTTTTCGCATTTCGCCACATCTTCCGGACCGTAGTTCGGCGCTTTGCCGCCGCGGAGGATCACATGGCCGTTCGGATTACCCTGCGTTTGCAGCAGGCAGACCTGCCCGGCCTGGTTGATGCCTACGAAACGGTGCGGCATCGCCGCGGCGCGCATGGCGTTGATGGCCGTGGCCAGGCTACCGTCGGTACCGTTTTTAAAGCCGACCGGCATCGACAGGCCAGAGGCCATTTCGCGGTGCGTTTGTGATTCGGTGGTACGGGGTTTTTCAAAATAGACGCGCATCACCAGGTAGAGGCTATCGCTGACCTCTGCGGCAAGGGCTTTAAACCGACGAGCATATTCAATCGCAGCTTCCGGATCGTGAATGGAGCAAGGACCACATACCACCAGCAGGCGCGGATCGCGACCGGCGATGATATCCGAAATGGTCTGACGGGCGTGCGCGATCTGCGCTTCCTGCTCGACGCTCAGCGGGAATTCCGCCTTCAGTTGCTCCGGGGTCATTAATACATGTTCGTCGGTAATATGTACGTTGTTCAGCGCGTCTTTTTGCATGATTGCGATCCTGTGTAGCTCGTTTGCGATAAGGGTTGCCTCAGAGGGCATGACGTAACGATACCACACAAAGTAAAGAATTCAATCCATATTCCGTAAATTTTAATTTACACCAACGAATTAATTGCCACTCACAATGGCGCGATGCGTATAACAATATTTACACATAGAAAAAACAAGCCAAACTTGCGCACCCACGGTATCGGTACTACGAAAAATCCTGGTGAGAATTGTCCCAAAGCAAAGGGCGCATCTAATGACGGGTTTTATTAACAGTGGTATTCTTCGCCGGGCATCGGCAGCGGCTTTTCCCGCGCTATGGCGACTTTGACGGAAGCGTTAATGACAGTATTACACCGTCTTTTATTGACTGTATTTTTTCTCATCGCGGTATCTCCTGTTTTTGCTGCCGGACCTTCAGAACATGTTCGCGCTATTGTTTCCGGGATCGTGACCTACACCCGTTGGCCGTCATTAACAGGAGCGCCAAAGCTGTGCATTTTTGCCTCATCACGCTTCACCCATAGCCTGGCTCATGAAGATCCGGATGCATTACCCTATCAACCGGTGATAGTACGTAATCGTGAAGAAGCGTTAAAAACGACCTGCGATGGTTTTTATTTTGGCAGCGAATCGCCGACTGAACAGTCAGAACTCACTCGCCGCTATGGCCCGAGGCCGCTGTTACTCATCGCAGAACAAAATACGGATTGTTCAATTGGTAGCGCGTTTTGCCTGATCATCAATGACGACCGGGTCCGCTTCTCCGTTAATCTGGACGTTCTGACGCACAGCGGGGTTCGGGTTAACCCGGACGTCCTGATGCTTGCCCGGAAGAAACCACATGAATAAGGACTTTTCACAGACTCCGCGCCCGACTTTCAAACGCGCGCTCCGTCGCATTAGCGTGATAAGCGTGGTGATTTCCATGACGCTGGTCTGGCTGCTGCTGAGTACAGCCTCAATCTTCACGCTCAAGCAGTACGCGCAGAAAAATCTTGAGCTCACTGCCGCGACCATGGGGCGCAGCCTCGAAGCCGCCCTGGTGTTTGGCGACAGCGCGGCGGCAGAGGAGACCCTCGCGTCGTTGGGCAAGCAAGGGCAGATCTCCCAGGCAATCGTGCTAAACGGCCAGATGCAGCACTTCGCCGCGTGGCGCCATGAACCGCTGGCCAATAAAGAGCAAGTGAGCGGGCTTATCAGTAAATGGCTGTTTCCGGAGCCCACGGTGCAGCCCATCTGGCACCAGGGCAAACAAATCGGCGAGCTGAGATTGACCGCGCTTGATGAACTGATTAGCCACTTTCTCGGTATCTCGATTCTGGTGCTGACCGGCAGCATTCTGCTCGCCTCGTTCATCGCCCTGCTGCTGACCCACTCCCTACACCGGGGGATCGTCGCCGCCCTGCAGAGCATCACTGAGGTCGTGCATGATATACGTGAAAACCGCCACTTCTCCCGGCGGGTGCCGGAGGAGCGTATCGAGGAGTTCCATCTTTTCGCCCAGGACTTTAACAGCCTGCTGGGGGAAATGGAGGACTGGCAGCGCCAGCTGCAGGCCAAAAACGCGCAGCTGTTGCGCAGTTCGTTACACGATCCGTTGACCGGCCTGGCTAACCGCGCCGCCTTTCGTAACGCGCTCGCCGAGCTGATGCAGAATGAAGTCGATCATCAAACCTCGGCATTGCTGTTTCTTGATGGCGATAATTTCAAACTGATTAACGACAACTGGGGGCATGCGGCGGGCGATAAAGTGCTGATGGAGGTCGCCAGCCGCCTGATGACTTTTGCCGGTAAACGCCATCTGGCGTGGCGTCTTGGCGGCGATGAGTTTGCCGTTCTGCTGCGCGAGGTGCGCTCGGAAGCAGAAGTGCAGGCCCTGTGCCAGGCGCTAACGGAACAATTTCTTCCGCCATTCAACCTGCACAACGGTCATAGCGCCACGCTCTCGCTGAGCGTCGGTTATGCCCTGGCGTGGGAGCACGCCACCGCGGAATCACTGCAAGAACTTGCCGATCAGAATATGTATCGGATGAAAAACCAACGTATCCAGCAGACGCTGAAATAATAAAGGACTCATTATGATCAGAAAATATTTCGTCCCCGCCCTGATGGCGGCGGCGCTTTTGACAGGTTGCCAGGCTCCTCAGGGAAAATTTACCCCCGAGCAGGTGGCGGCGATGAAATCTTACGGCTTTACTGAAAGCAATGGCGATTGGTCCCTGGGCTTATCCGATAGCATCCTGTTTGACAAGAATGACTACCGACTACGTCCCGACAGCCGCCAGCAGATCACCACGATGGCCTCGCGGCTGGCGGCTACCGGGATCACCCATAGCCGCCTTGAAGGCCATACCGATAATTATGGTGAAGATAGCTACAATGAAGCCCTGTCGCTTAAGCGGGCCAACAGCGTGGCCGATGCCTGGGCGGAAGGCGCTCATGTCCCACGCAGTAATTTAGTCACCCGCGGCCTTGGCAAAAAATACCCGATCGCCAGCAACGACACGGCGGCCGGGCGCGCCGAAAACCGCCGGGTAACGGTGGTCATCAGCACGCCGTAAGTCTTCACTTAGTCGCTGGACTTCATCATCCTCATTGCCGTTGCCGCGCGCCAGCGCAGGTAGTCAACGGCAATGAACAGCAGCAGGCTGGCTCCCATTAACGGCATGGCCAATCCAAGGGTAAACGCCAGCCCAAGCACCAGGCTTCGGGCAGGCCAGGCGAGCGACAGCCACGCCTGCAGCAGCGAACGCGCCGGATCCCAGGCCGCCTGAGGCGGACGGCGGATCCACCATAACCGGTACCCCACCCCGATGGTAACGCACAGCGCGCAGCCAAATCCCACCAGCAGCAGCTGATTCGCCAGACCAAAGAGGATCCCCATATGGAAATCGACGCCCCAGCGGGTGAGCTTCGCCATCAGCGGAAAGTCGGCAAAACGCGTGCGATCCACCACCTGCATCGTGGCGCCATCGATCGCCACCGCGTCCACCTGCGTCGGCCAGCGACGGTCGATCTCATTCACCGTCCAGGCGCGGTCGTCTGACACTGGCGGACGGATCTCCAGCCGGCTGGCGTTCAGCCCCGCCTGACGGGCCGCCGCCAGCGCCTGGTCAAACTGGGCCAGCTGCAGCGCCGGCTGATGCTGGGCCATGGCCATCGCATCCATATGATGTCCGGCGTGGGGATCGTGCGTCATCTGCATCTCGCCATGCAGCTGGGTATTGACCTGCGGCGTCAGCCAGCCGAACGCTGCCCGCATTTTGTCCACATTGCCGCCGGCCCATTGCGACCAGGTCAGGCCGGTGGCGGAGAAGAGCAGCATACCCACCAGTAAGCCCCAGCCCAGCGTCACGTGCAGCCGACGATGGTTCTGCAGGGCGTTATTCAGCCGCCGTTTTGGACGCGTCATCGCCCACAGGGCAATGCCTCCGAGCGCGGCCACCCACATCCAGGAGGCGGCCAGTTCGCTGTATAACCTCCCGCTGTCGCCCAGCAGCAGAGAGCGATGCGCATAATCAATCCACTGGCGCAGCGGCAGGATGCCGCTGGTGCCGTAGACCGTCATATCGCCCTTCACCCGCAGCGCGATCGGATCGACAAAAATAGCCCGGGATTCCGACTCTCCGAGACCCGGATCGGCAAACATAATGCGCGTGGTCTCGCCCAACGCAGGCGCCGGACGCACCGCCAGCAGCCGCAGATTGCCCTGGGTCGCTTCTTCGGCCACCGCAATCTGGGCGCTGAGCGGCTGCGGAGTCCCCTCGGCAAGGCCATGCAGCGCGTCGTGATAGAGCCAGTTTTCCAGCTGCGGCGTCGCCACGTACAACGTACCGGTCAGGGCAGCGACAAAGATAAACGGTCCGATAAACAGACCAATATAGAAATGGAGGCGACGCAGCAGGTTCAGCCATGCCGCGCGCGAGGTGCAGGTTGTCATACTTTTCCTTTTTTAAAGCAAAAGAGGTCGTTGCGCGGTGCGCAGATTGATTTTTATTAAAGGGAAAAAGCAGACAGCCGCGGCGGGGCGCGGGTTTCGGGGTAGAGCCAGGGAAAGTAGTGCCAGTGCTTTAATACCGGGCGAGAAACCGGCAGGCGAATGCGCCGCAGGAGCATGGCGACGAACAGCGCCAGCGCGAAAAGGAGCCCCGGGACATGGGCTAACAGCACGCAATAGCCACACGCTTCGGCATGGTCCAGCGGCATTTCGTGTCCGGTATGCGTAGCGCCGTCTGTGCTGTGCATCATTGCCATCTTGTGCCCGGGCATCTGCGCCATGCTCGCGGACGAGCTATCCATCATCATGGCGTGGTGCATGCCGGGCATGGCGCTCATGGGGTCTTTTTGCAGGGAGACGGAGATCAGGGGGGCCACCAGGATCAGCAGGATCGCCAACAGCGCCAGCCAGGCGGCTCGCCGTTTAGGTGTCGTTTGCTGAAAACTGTTACTGACCACCGCCCCTCCGTATAGAGGGCGTATTGTAAATGATTTACATCACGATGGTTACAACAAAGATAAAAAAAGGGCCATCTGTTCTTGTTCAAGTTGCTTAATAATGTTGCTCATAATTTAATCTCTTATCCTGGGTAAACTGATATTGGGGGCTCACGCCTGCCCATCATGTTTATGCTGCTGTTGCGCGTGTTCAGTTTTGAACTCCGACAGCAGCTTTGCTTGCTCTTCAGTCAGAGCCAGGTTTTCCAGAAGTTCAGGTCTTCTAAGCCAGGTGCGGCCCAGCGACTGCTTCAGACGCCAGCGACGTATCTCAGCATGGTTTCCCGACAGCAATACTGGCGGTACTTCCATCTCCTCTAACACTTCAGGACGGGTATAGTGGGGGCAATCCAGCAACCCATCAGCAAAGGAATCTTCCGTTGCCGATGCTTCATGGCCCAGTACTCCCGGAATGAACCGGGAAACGGAGTCAATCAGCGTCATTGCCGGTAACTCACCACCGCTGAGAACGTAATCGCCGATTGACCATTCTTCGTCAATTTCGGTTTGGATTACGCGCTCGTCTATCCCTTCGTAGCGACCGCACACCAGAATCAGTTTCTGATTCGTTGCCAGTTCGCTGACGCCCGCTTGATCAAGCTTGCGTCCCTGAGGTGACAGATAAATCACCTTCGCGCCTT
>PPYF01638943.1_pt1 | contig 15161 bp, 19 predicted proteins | sample 1559871 | NCBI WGS metagenome assembly PPYF01 (sample SAMN08240021, study PRJNA423297) | Human gut metagenome, whole genome shotgun sequencing project. | reverse complement strand
GGCGATCTGGGCGTGGAGATCCCCGCCCACGAGGTGCCCATCCTCCAGAAGAAGATGATCAAGGCCACCATCCGGGCCGAGGGCATGTAAGCCGGCCGCACCAGAACCCGAAACCCAAAACGCCTGGATTCCGAAACGGAATCCAGGCGTTTTTTGCGTCAGGGCCAGTGGGCGCTAGGAGGCGTGCTGGGACACCCAGAGGCAGGCGTGCTCCAGAAAGCGGGACACGGCTGGGGAGAGGGGGCCGGGGCGAACCGCGGTCGCGATATCCCGGTACTGGGGCGGATCCAGCGGGATGCAGGCCACCCGGTAGGGGATGCGCCCCAACATGAGTTCGCTCATGATGCTGACGCCCAGGCCGCTCTCGACCAGAGAGGCGATGGTGTAGCTGTCCTTGGTGTAGTAGCGGATATTGGGCTTCACATTGCAGGAGGTGAATATGTTGGTCATGTCGCGGTCGCGGGTCTCCTGAATGGGGATAAAGTCATCCTGGGCAAAGCGCGAGATGGGATAGCAGTCCGCATGGGCCAGGGGGTGGTCTATGGGCAGCACGGCGCAGAGGGGATCCCGCTTGAGAAAACGGGTGCACAGGGGCGGCTTGGTGTGGAGGTTCAGCGGGAGGGTGAGGAAGGCGCAGTCCACCTCGCCCTTAATGAGCATGGACTCCACGGAGCTGTATTCCAGATCAAACGTGAGCTGAATATCCATCTTGGGATAGAGCTCCAGAAAGGAGCGGATAATCTGCGGCAGCCACTGGATAGCGACGCTGTGGAAGGCGCCCACACGGATGGCGCCCCCCTCCAGACCCAGCAGCTCATCCACAGAGTTTTCCAGCTCCCGCTGGGCGGCGCATACGGAGCGGATGCGGGGAAGCAGGTGCTTGCCCTCGGGCGTGAGACTGACGCCGACCCGCCCGCGGATCAAAAGCGGAACGCCCCAGTCGACTAGGTCGGGGCGATTACTCGCCCCTTCCCGTCTAAGAACCGTACGTGAGCGTTTCCACTCATACGGCTCAAGCATTTCATCACGCTTTCGCGCGGCGCTCAAAGTAGAGTTGGTTACAGTATTTGTGGACATAGGCCATATTGCGCACCTCCTCTTTGCCGCCTTTGGATTTCGGGACCTTGAAAAAGATTTCTCTTTCGTCCTGAATGTCCATCGGAAGCCCACAATGATGGCAACATCCGTTTTGATTCTTCCAAATCTGTTTGAACCTGCCGGTAAAACGCTTCATGCCGCGGCTGAATTGCCTGGCATGAAAATATTCCGGCTCCAGGTAGGGATTGGCGTCCATTCGTACTTTTGTATGTCGGATAATAGGAATGTGATCCACCCGCAGAAGTTCTTTGTCCTCCGTGGAGAATACCCAGTTTCGGTTTCCTCTGCGGTGCCAGTAGTTTGTGGATACCCACCATTTCCCCTTGTGGGGGTGACGGCGTTTGGCCCACCTCCACAGCAGTTCATAGAGAACATAGTCGATGTGCGTAAACGCCTCACTGGCACAGACCGATCGATGATAGTTCGTCCAGCCCCGGATTTGTTGGTTCAGCTTTTCAATCAGAAGGTTCTGTTTCCAAGCCTTACCGCGTCCAAGGATGGTTTCAGACAAGCTGGCCGTGAATGCTTTCAAAGACTTTTTTGACGGCTTCACAATGAGCTTTCCGTTAAATTTCCGGAAAGTCCAGCCCAGCATATCAAATCCGTCATCAATGTGGGTGATGAGCGTTTTCTCCTCAGACAGTTCCAGACCTCTGGTTTTCAGGAAATCACGAATCAGTTCTTTGGCCTCTTCGGCAATTTCCTTTGTGGCCGCCGTTACGATAAAATCATCGGCATACCGCACCAGATTTACCTTGTGGGCGTTGCGGAACCGATTGTCCACTTTGCCCAGCCGGTTGGTATGGAACCGGTCGGAGAGCAGCTTTTGCATCCCATCCAGCGCCATATTCGCCAGAATCGGAGAGATAATGCCGCCTTGGGGCGTACCCGCCTCTGTGGGAAACAGCTCACCCTGAAATACAAAGCCGGCTTTCAGGAATTGCTTCAAAATTGACTTGTCCATGGGGATGTTGTCAATCAGCCACTGATGGCTGATATGGTCGAAGCAACCCTTGATGTCACCTTCCAGTACCCACTGTGGACTGACGTTTCTGCGGCTCATGTCCGCAAAAATATATTCACAGGCATCCTGACAGCACCGTCCCTTTCTGAATCCGAAAGAGCGGGGATCTGCCGCCGTTTCTGCCACGGGGTCCAGTGCCAGCGCATAGAGCGCCTGCATGGCCCGGTCATACATCGTGGGAATCCCAAGAGGGCGTTTCGCCTTTTTGTTCTTCTTGTCGATGTATACCCGGCGGAGGGGACTGGCTTTGTAGTTCTTATCCGTCAGGGACAACACCGCCCACATCTTTTGCGCAGGTGTGCTCCACCGTTGTTTGTCGATACCGGGTGTGTTTTTCCCTTTGTTGGTGGTTACTTTTTGGACCGCCAGCAGTTTTGCGTAGTACGAATGCGTAAGCAGATATTGCAGTCGTTTTACTGTGTTCCATTTCTTTTCTTTGGTCGCCTTAGCAATCCGGGCTTGCAGCCTATTAACCTCGGCCTCGGCTTTTTTCCAATCTACATGATTCCACTGGAATGCCAGCTTTGCCGCGTTCGGCAATCTCTCAGAGCGTTTCCGCTTCGTCGTTGAACAATTACCGTTCATAGGTTTACCTCCTTTTCTTGCTATGAAATACCGTGGGATAAGTCAGCACCCTTTCAGGTCAGGGCAGAGCCCCTATGCTCCACCATTACAGCAGAGCCGTTCGCTTTTTATCCCGTTCCTCTACCCTCTGTGTCATTTCTTCCCCTTACGGGGTCGATACCTCTCATTGAATTAGAGGAACACATAGGGTTTACCACGTTCCGCGTATTGAATAATTGTGCGTGCTTTAGGAGCCATCTTTGAGCCGGGAGGAATGATGTCCATTTGCCGGGGGATTGCGAAAGTTCCCACGGCCACCTCCGCACCTTTTGGTGTAGGCGTGTCAGCCTGATTTCGCCTATTCCCTGTAACGACCCTTGCGATGATTCACGTTACGTTCTCCATGGCACACTTATCCTGGCAGTACGGCTACGTTAGGCTCGCAGCTTTCCCACGTTGTCCCACAGGCTTCCCACCCCGCCGTTACCAGCGACGCAGGCTGTGGTAGGATTACCCCAAATGGATAGGGCAGCTTGTTCAGCAATTCAATTACGCGACTTCGTGTCGCACTTCGCGCTCCAGATCGGCGATGACCCGGCTCACCGCGGGCTGCGTATAGCCGAGAAATTCGGCCGCCTGCGTGATGTTTCCCAGCTCTACGGTTTTCAAAAAGACCTCATATTTGGATAATTCCAAACAATCCCACCTCCATACAGAATGCTTATGGAAGCAATACAGATGTTTAATTTGTCAAACAGATAGCTAAATCGTACAATGGTGATGAAAAAAAGTCAAGAGCAGATGGCGAAAATGACAGGAGGAGAACCATTATGCTGGAACACATTCAGAAGAGTGCGGAGGAGGTGGCTGCGCGGGTGGTCGCGCACCGCCGAACGCTGCACCAGATTCCGGAGGTCGGTCTGGAGCTGCCCCAGACGGCGGACTACGTCCGGAAGGTGCTCACGGAGCTGGGATACCGGCCGGAGAACATCGGCATCTCCGGGGTGGTGGCCACCCTGGGACAGGGGGAGCGCACCCTGCTGCTCCGGGCCGATATGGACGCGCTCCAGGTAGAGGAGTGCAACACCCTTCCCTTCCGCTCCACCAACGGGAATATGCACGCCTGCGGCCACGACATGCATACGGCGATTCTGCTGGGGGCGGCCGAGGTGCTCAAGCGGCATGAGCAGGAGCTTGGGTGCAGGGTGAAGCTGGTATTCCAGCCGGGCGAGGAGCTGGGAACCGGGGCGGAGTCCCTGGTGAAGGCCGGCCTGCTGGAAAACCCCAGGGTGGACGCCGCCGCCGCCCTCCATGTGGACTCCACAATCGAGGTGGGCGAGTGCTCCTACTGCACCGGCGTGGCCACCTCCGACATCTACGACATCTTCATCCAGCTCCGGGGCAAGGGCGGACACAGCTCCCGGCCGGAGGAGACCGTCAACGCCCTGGCGGCGGCGAACGCGGTATACAACGCCATGAGCGGGCTGGTACAGCGGGAGGTCAGCGGCTTTGACACCGCCATTCTGGCCCTGTGCTCCATGCACGCCGGCAGCCAGAAGAACCCCAACATCATCCCGGAGCTGTGCGAAATGGCGGGAACGCTGCGCTGCTACGACCGGAAGCTGGGGGAGCGCCTGGTGGAGCGCATCCATGAGATTGTGGAGCGGGAGGCCGCCAGCTACCGGGCCGAGGGGAGTGTGGAGACCCTGCTGACCCCGTCCTTGACTGTGGATCCCGCGCTGGCGGAGCGCCTGGATCCGGCCCTCCGGTCGGTCTTCGGCGCGGAGCATGTGACCCACACCTCGCAGCCGCTGACCGGCAGCGAGGACTTCTCCTACATCGCCCAGGAGGTACCGGCGTTCTTCTGCTGGGTGGGGGCGGGCAAGCCGGGCAATCCCCCCCTGCACAACCCCAACGTCATTCTGGACGAGCGGGCCCTGGACTATGGAGTCAAGACGATGGCGAGCCTGCCCTTCTTCTGGGCGGGAGGCCCCGCCACCTGACCGTACCTACACCACACCAGAGAGGAGATTTGAGATGAGATTGGATCAAAAGAAAAAGAAGTCCTTCCAGCTGCCCCACGTGATGGTTATCCTGATTGGCATCATGCTGGTGGTTACCATCATGTCCTTCTTCATCCCCAGCGGACAGTTCGTCCGGGACGCCAACGGCGCCGTGGATCCCACACAGTTCAGCTATGTGGAAAATGAGAATCCCATTTCCTTCTTCGACTTCTTCTACGCCATCCCCCACGGAATTGTGGAGTCGGCCAACATCATTGTCTCCATCATGGTGATCTCCGGCGTGCTCTACGTGATTGAGCAGACGGGCGCCATTGCGGCGGGGCTTCAGTGGCTCACCGTGGTGGCAAAGGGGAAGGAAATTGTGGTCGTCCTCTTCCTGACCTTCATTTTCGGTATCCTGGGCGTGATCGGCTGGGGCGAGGACGCCCTGCCCTTTATCCCCATGGTGGCCAGCCTGGCCCTGGCGCTGGGCTATGACCGGATTGTGGGCGTGGGCATTGTCCAGCTGGGCGTCTGTATCGGCTTTACCACCGGCGCCTTCAACATCTTTACCACCGGCATCTGCCAGGAGCTGGCGGGCATCAGCATTTTCTCCGCCTGGGGCTTCCGGCTCATCGAATTCCTGGTGTGCTTCGTGGTGCTCTCCCTCTTCCTGATCTCCTACTGCCGCAAGATCAAGCGCGCCCCCTCCAAGAGCGTCATGCCCAACTTCCTGGAGGAGCAGCAGCAGGAGCAGAAGATCATGAGCGAGCGGGTTCCCATGACCGCCCGCCGCATCGCCACCCTGGTGGTTCTGCTGCTGGCCTTTGTGGGACAGGCCGTGGGCGCGGTACAGTTCGGCTGGGACATGGAGGACATCAGCGGCCTGTATATCATCGTGGCGGTGGTCGTGGCCATCATCAACGGCATCAACCCCAGCAAGGTCTGCGTGGACTTCATCAAGGGCACCACCACCGTGATCTCCGCCGTCATCGTCATCGGCGTGGCACGAGCCATCTATCTGCTGATGGAGCAGGCGCAGATGGTGGACACCATCATCCACTCCCTGGCGACCCTGTTCGAGGGGAAGAGCCCCTTCGTTATCATCCTGCTGCTCTATCTCTTTGTCATTGCGTTCAACTTCTTCGTGGTCTCGGCCAGCGGAAAGGCGTTCATCCTCTTCCCCATGCTCAAGCCCCTGGCCGATATTCTGGGCATCAATCAGCAGGTGGTGGTTACCACCTTCCAACTGGGCGACGGCTTTACCAACTACATCTTCCCCTCGGCCGGCGCGCTCATGGCCTCCCTGGAGCTGGGCGGCGTCACCTATCAGCAGTGGCTGAAATTCGCCGGAAAGATCATTTTCACGCTGGTTCTGGTGGGTGCAGGCTTCTCCTTCCTGGCCCAGATTATAGGGCTTTCCTGAATCGGATGTTTGGCAAATAATGAACCGATCCAGTAAAAATGAACAGTGACAAAAGGCCCCCTGATGTAGGAAAATAAACTACAACAGAGGGCATGTCATGGAGAAAAGAAACTACACACACGTTCAAGTACTGCTGTCAACAATCAAGGCCATGTTGGCAGAGGGGAAAAGCCAACGAGAAGTTGCAGGATACTACGGCTTTCATGATAAACAGGTGGTAAAAAGGCTGCTTGAGCGTGAGCGGAGAAAAGAATGCAAGCTGTAGGCCGGAATCGTTCCGTGGCCCAAAGGACGACCGAGGAACGATTCCGCACCAAGAAACATTGTGGCAGAGCAGGCATATGAGATTCAGCGCTTGCGGATGGAGAACAAATTGCTGCGGGACTTTCTGCAGTTCACAGGAAGTAAGTGAGAGCAATTTACATATATTTCTTGATGCTTGCAGTTCTATTGGGATTTGATGCTTTCTGTTTGCCAATATGCCCAACGGGCCACAGGGTAGTGCTGTGATCTTCAGTATGATTGAGACGGCGAAGGAGAACAGGCTGGACCCGTACCGCTATCTGGTGTGGGTGCTGCAGAGTGCGTCGGCAATGGCGGTCTCCGGATCCGGATGGGCGGAGCAACTGCTACCGGAGAAAGCGCCGGAGGTGTGCCGGGTATATTGATCTGCCATTTGTTCATACTGAGGATGAGGGGCGCTATTATGCGCTCCTCGTTTTTTGTATCGGCATTAAGCGAAAACAGCAAACTTTTGAGCATAGAGCGGATTTGTCATAACGGACAAATCCGCTCTTTTGCTTTTTTGACCGGAATTATAATCCGTATGTAATTTTGCCTTTCTTTTGTAGAATTTTGTTACAAAAGGAGGTAAAATACATGCCAGAAAAGGATCAAATTGCAGCGCAGCTGCCGCAATTTCGCATGAAAAACATGAAGTTCCAGTCAGAACTTGCCGCAGAATCTCATGTTTGTGAGAAAACGATCCGCAGTCTGGAGAAAGCCAACGCAAATCCACGCTTAAAAACACTTAAACGTATCGTTTCTAATTTCGGCATGTCGGTTTCCGCCTTTTTGAGGCTTGACCCATCCCCATCTCTCGTGGTTGAGCTATCCCCAAATTACGAGGAAGACGATTTTGCGAACATTACAGATGAACTCTTTACCCTCTCCTGCTGGCTCAAAGTTTTCCTGTCTTTCTCCGGAGAAACACAACAGGACTTTTCCCACTATTCTGGCGTTTGCCTCGATACAGTTAACCGACTCATACGCCATCTGCCCTCTTGCAATCCAAGGCTTTCTACTCTGCAGAATTTTGCAGCTTATATGTCCATTACAGTTTCCGAACTTTCGGACACGACCTTAAGCGAATACGATATGAAGAAGCTGTTGGAAGAGAGGATCTGCTTATGATCGACACGAATATGGGACTATTCCACAAAAATTACCATGAGTTTCTGTACCACCTTGGATTATCCGCCAATTATAAAAGACTCTTATATGCTGCCTATGCGGTAACCTTATGTATGCAGCAGCAAGAACGCCTCCTTCTGGTGACGAAATGGCTCTACCCTGACGTTGCCAGGCATTACGGCACAAGTTGGAAAGCTGTGGAACGAAATATCCGAACAGTTTCTGCCGTTGCATGGGAACGGAATCGTGCCCTGATAGAAACTCTTGCTCAAAGACATATTGAGAGATGTCCGTGCCCCGTAGAATTCCTTGCGCTCCTTTTCCATGCTGCTCAGCCTAAAGAGTTTACGACAGGAGGGCAAGAGCAGTCATGAAATTGACGCAGAATAAAACACTTTTTCATCCAGCGCTCTTCTGGAATCTTCTGAAACTCCTTTCCAGCTACCGACTGCAAATGCATGTCACGGAAGTGATGGTTTTCCCAGATGGAAACGGATATTATGTTTGTCCCAGATGCCACATAACCGTGGAGCGTGAGTTTATGTCCTTCTGTGACCGCTGCGGTCAGCACCTAGGTTGGAAAGGCTACAAAAAAGCAAGAAAAATCTATCCTGGATAACATGACATAGTACAGCTCTAAATCCTTTTATGACACAGAGGCGAGGTTTTCCCTCGCCTCTGTGTTTTTATTTCATTTTACGCTTACAATAGAGGGGCGCTGTTACTGCGGTTAGCCCTTATAGATCAGTCAACACGCTTTTGGGCCTATGTAAACCAGCAGCCATGTGAGTGTTAGCCCCCGGTTGCCGCCGCTCTTGACTTCTGCCCACCGTTTGGTATAATATAAATAGAGGGACGCTGTTACAACAGTCGGCCCTAAATAGTGGCTAAGTAAATGTTAGCCGTCCGGGGTCGAGCCGGGCGGCTAACACGCTTTTGGGGATATGTAAATCATCACCATTAGGATGACGATGAAGCATACCACGAAGCGCAGGGCTTTCACCCAGCGCGCGTTTCCCATCAGCATCACCTCCCTTCTTCGCAGGGAAGTGGCCAACCGCCTTTTTGTAACAGCGCCCGCCCCTTATGGGGCTTTTTTATTTTACCAGCCGGGCGCTCGGCTGTCAATTTGCATCCAAAGTTTTGTCGCTTTCAGTCAGTGTCAATGCCTGGATGATCCCTTCCATCTGCCTCCGGATCAGTCTTTCCACACTCGGCTCAATGGTTTTGTCCGCGTTAAGTGCTGCGTACAGCTCCTCCGCCAGCGCCAGCACCTCCCCGGCCGGCCGATACTTGCGGAGCAGCACCCCATCTTCCACACCAACGATCTCTATCATGTCCCCATCGGCTACTCCCATATTGGTACGGAGCTCCTTGGGGACAACAACTCGGCCAAGCTCATCCATTTTCCGTGTGAATACTGCCATACATTCGCGCTCCTTCCTCTTCACTTCATATCTATCGAAAAAAGGACGCCGACATTTCCTGTCGGCGTCCTTTCTGCTTTCAGCCCTATAAATCTCTTACCCGTTTGTAGATACCGGGAGCGATCTCCACAATGGGCTCCAGCTCCCACAGGGGAGGCATCTTGGGATGCCACTCCCTCCAGAGTTTGTATAAGTGATATCCGGTGACCAGGACAACTGTGGCCACCCAAAGCACCACCATCGCTGTCTCATAGACCGGATAGATCTCAGGGTAGTTAACCGGCGTCATTTCCAGCTTTAAGACCTTGCCCACAAGCAGCGTGTCTATCAGAAGCACTTCAACGGGTAGAAGCCAAAGCCCTGTAAAGCGGATGAACTTTATGATGTACGGGAAAAATACTATCACACCCAAGATGATGAACATGCCTACAAAGAGCGAGGCCCCAGGTGGTAGTGACACTTTCATTTCCCCCTATCTTACTTCTCTACGGGGTATGCAGGAATTTCCCAGCCAGGATCATACAGCAGATCATCGTCCCTCTTGAGATTGCTGTCTATAGCGGTCGGCTCTTTATATGGGGAATCGTACTCTATCCCTCCGCTGGTTCCGTGGGCCTTAACCGTGAAGGAGCGGTCATCTACCAAATAAAAGTAGGAGTTGTCCACCGTTACTTCAAACGAAAAGAGGCCCTCTTCATCCGTCACACCAGTACCCAGTAAAATTCCTGGCTCACCTGCACGGTATTGCTCTTGTGTCATGTAATAAAACTCTACTGTGATGCCAGGGAGTCGGGCCCCCTTGACATATTCATCATAGCTCTCAAAATCCTTGGAACTAAGAGTTGTGTCACTTACATCCCCTTCGACCATGAATGAGATAGAACCATCTGGATGGAGTGTAGCCCAGTCAGGAAGCCCTATCGGATGGGGATTGTACTCCTCCGGCGGGATGGTCTCTGCCGGTTTCTCCGGCTTCTCCGTCCCCCCGCTCTCCGCCAGCGTCAGCAGTCTGGAAATCACAGTAGCTGCCTCGGCCCGGCTCATGGCAGCGGCTCCATTGAAGCATCCGGCGTTGTCTCCGGTGATCAGGCCCAGGGCGTAGACCTGGGCCACCGCCCCGGCGTAAGCATCTGGAACCTGCGCATAGTCTGTAATCTTGCTTGTATCCGTGTCTACCTCCGGTACTCCAAGCAGCTCCGCACAGTGGGCCAGGACAACCGCCATGTCATAGCGGCTGACCTCCTGCTCAATCTTTGCGTCCGTGATGGTGGTGCCCTCCAGCACCCCCTTGTCCTTGGCCACCCGGAGATAGGCGCTGTACCAGCTATCCCCGTCGGTGGTGGCCGCCGCCACATCATCTTCGTAGGTCACCCGGCCTACCAGCGTAACCAGCATAGCCGCGCTCACCTTCTGCTCCGGGGCGTAAGTCGTGGCGCTGGTGCCCTTGAGCACCCCCGCGTCTGCCATTGCCATGACATAGGGGTATGCCCAGTGGCTCGGCGGCACATCGCTGAAGTCCGGCGTGCTGTAAGCCAGGGCCGCCGGCAACGCCGTCCCAGCCATCACCGCTGCAAGCGCAGCCGCAGCGGCTTTCTTCATTAGCTTCATTGCTCGACACTCCTTTCCGTCGCTACAGGGATGATTCCGTCCACTGCTCTACTCCCCCCTATCCAAGAGATCAGCTCAGATCTGAGCCGATCTTTTTCCCCTGGCATTTTATTTGAAGTAGTTTGCCAGGAACTCAGACGCCAGAAGAACCAGGGGTTCGTCTGGCGGAAAATGCTTGCGGTTTCCTGTCACCAGAGGGGCGGAGCAATACCGGGCCACCTCCAAGAACTTTTTATCGGACTCGTCATCGAAAGGGATTTCCAACGGCTCCGGCATTACATTTACCCCGACAGCCTCAATCTGCTCCAGCAGATCGTTCACCATCCAGGACGGGAATTTAAACTTGGGCCGGTTAAGCACATCACGGTACTCCTCCATGATCCGGTAGTCATAGCATGGGCGCACCGTGCCTTGCAGCACCAATCCCAAAATCTGCGCCGGTGGGCCGCCTGGCGACCAAAGGGCCGACACCAGGATGTTGGTATCAATGACTGCAAACATTATCCCTGCTCACCCTTCTTCTCCCGCCTGGCTGCCGCTATCTCGGCGTCAATTTCTTCTGGGGTCATATACCCTTCCTCAGAGGCTTTACGCCTCATTTTGGCAAAGGCCATAATGGCACGGGCCTGGCGCACCGCTTTCAAGGTTTCGTCGAAATTATCCTCGTCCACGTCAATCATCAGCGCCCGAGGTTTGCCGTTATTGGTGATCACAACCTCATTCGAGCGGCCCAGGCTGTCCCATATACCGCCTTTTCCAGCTCGCAGGTCACGGGCGGAATAAAATGATAATGACATTCTGGTACACCTCCTTCTAGGGATAGTATACCCTCATTCGTTTTAAATTGTCAACGATTTGCGCTACATTTTGCCGACATATATTAAATTTTCAAGGTGCAGACCGATTTTATTTCAGTAAATAAAATCTTTGACAAGGGAAACCGCTGCGCGCTGGAAGCGAATCGCTCTTACTGTGCGGCCCTGCACCGTCGTATTCACGACGATTTCCGGCTCCGCTTCTACCAGGCCCGCAGCGGCCCACACCTGGAGCATGTTCTGTGCCTGCTCCAAAGGCTGCTCCTCCAGCAGCTCCTTGACCGATCTGGCCGGCGCAATCTCATACGCCTTGGAGTTTGAGGTCTGCCGCTGGTAGGTCAAGAACTCCCTCCGGGCCACCAGTTGGCCTACCACCCGATAAAAGCAACGGTAAACATTTAGGTATTCCTCCACTCTTTCGCCTCCCTTCTTGTATCTTTTTGCGAAATAGTGTAAAATAAAACTGACACTTGACGTTCCCTCCTACTTTGCGAGGGTTTATCGCATTTTTCGAATGTACTATAACATACTAATATACAGCGTTCACCGGCATTTAATTTTAGGATATCATATTGCCATTGCACAAAAGGCGGGGGTGCAGTTATGGCAAGGTCCATCTACACTGAGCAAGAAGCTCAGTTCTTAAAAAACATTGGATACCGGGTTCAGTTTTTTCGTAAAAAGGCGGGACTGAGTCAGGAGGAGCTTGCAGAAGGATGCGGTATGAGCTATTCTACCATCAGCCATATTGAGTCAACTTCGCCCTATCCCATATCGATTGTCGCACTTTACAGGATCGCCAATGTTCTCGGCATATCACCATATCACCTTCTAAGATTTGACTAAGCAGCAGGCGGCAGTATGCCGCCTGCTGCTTGTTTCCTTATTCCGTTTTGACATCATGCAATAATAGAGGCGCCATTCCATCTAAAGCCCAACGAATCTTAGTAATCCATAATATAGAAACGATATAGCTGTAAACACAAAGACCATCGGCATGGTCTTCACAACCATGGCCGACAGCGGAACCCGGTAATCCTCTGCGCAGAGCGTCAGGCAAATGTGAACCGGTGAGACCTGCATCGCAACATAATTGATGCACATGAGCAGGACGAACAGAGACAGGGCCGCCCCGCTGTTTACGGTCGCCATGGCCATTGGCATACACAGCACGATCATAGCCTGGCTTCCAGCCACAATGGTGCCAAAAAAGAAAATAAGAGTAAAGACCAGGAAGGTCGGGATCGGAAGGGCGGAGAAGAATTCCGGCAATAGTTCAATGACCCCCGTTGCGGCCAGGACCTCCTTGAAGATCATAACCAACCAGGTGCTGACCAGAAGTCTGGCCTCAAAAGCGGTCTTGAAGAATGGAACTAGCTCTTTGGGGCTAAAGCGGTTTACAAAGACGTTGATGATAATACATATCAGTACCGCCAGTTCTACAGGGAGCTTGAAAATGAGAATAATCAGGATGGCGAGCGCAATACTCCAGGCGCTCTGCGCCAGCAGCTTCCAATAATAGGCTTTGGGATGATCCGGAACCATGCCTGTATCCTTGGGGATCTTACGCAGGTACACCAGGTAGCCGGTCACAAACAGAGCGGCTACCATGGGCAGCATCGCCAGGACAAAACTGCTGACGGACACAGCGCCATTTGTCAGGCCCACAGCAATAAAAATGGTGGTATAGGTTGGCAGGAAGCTCTCGGAAATGTGACGGAAATAGGAGGTAACCGCGGCCTTCTCAGGGGTGGACAGATAATCCCCCACGCTGTCTCGGACAATAGGGCCGCAGATCAGAACTGTGCTGGCTGCCGGAAGGCATCCCAGCAGAAATGGCGCGATGGAAGCGTTGATGCGGCGGTTGTTGAACAGCCCGTTCAACGCCACCTGACAGTTGCGCAGATTTTGCCGCTTTTCCAGCATCCGTTGAAGGAACGTAATCGAGTAAAAGACCAGGAGCGCCTCAATGGTGGTCCAACTGGTCGCTCCCTTGACCATAGCGGAGCAGGCGGCGGCTATCGGCAGACGGTAGATCAGGATGGTGACAACTGTGGCGGCCAGTACCGCAATGGATATTGGTTTTTTCAGCCACATGACCAGAATGATGACGCAGAAGACGATGAACAGCTTTAGAATGTCCATGGTGTGCAGTCCACTCCTTCCCATTATAAAAAAAGCAAGCCCTCTCACCCCATGGTGAGAGGGCTTGTCCTATGCTGCAGGAACCAGCTTACTCAATCACAACCTTGCGTGCAGTTGCCATTGCCTGTTCGCTCATTTCCTGGCCAATGCCGGGGAGCTCCGGCACCTCATAGAAGCCGTTGACCGGGGCGTGGTAGTATTTCCCGGATTCCTTGAATATCTTCAACAGATTGGCATTGTGCTCCTCATGGATGACGAAGTTGGGAATGGCCGCCTCCACCTGCAGGGCCGCCGCCGTGGCGATGGGGCCGCCGCAGACATGAATCTGTACGCCCACGTCGTACACCTGGGCCATGTCGCAGATCTTCTTTGTCTCGGTGATGCCCCCCGTGTTGCACAGGTCGGGCTGAATGATATCCAGCGTCCGGTCCTCAAAGAACTGTCGGAAGCCCCAGCGCGTGTAGCTCCGCTCTCCGGTGGCTAGGGGCAGCTTGCACCGCTCCTTGATGTGCTTGAACACACCAGGATTGCAGGGCATGGTGGGCTCCTCATAATACATGATGCGGTAAGGCTCCAATGCCTGTCCCAACAGCGCGGCGGTGTTGGCGTCGAGCAGCGAATGGATCTCCACAATGATGTCCAAGTCGGGGCCGCCCGCCTCCCGGGCCGCGGCAATGCGCTCCACCGAGCGAGTCAAATCATGCTCCCGGTAGCAGCCCCGGATCTGGTTGCCCTGCGTAGCCATGACCTCTGCCATGGGCCTCTCCTCCAGCGGAGCAAATACGGGGTCGATCTTTACGGCGTCATACCCCTCAGCCATAGCGTCCTTCACCACGTCGTAGTAGTCCTTGGGATCATAGAGCAAGGTGAGGGCGTCGTTCTTTTCGATCAGCGTGCGCCACCCGAACTGGAGCTGGCTGGCATAGGCCCGCAGATTCTTGTTTGTCTTGCCGCCGATGAGCTTGTAGACCGGCAGGTTCAGCGCCTTGCCTTTGATATCCCAGCAGGCGGTGTCGATGGCCGCCATGGCAGATGTCACCACGACGCCGCCGCCCATGCCCCAGAAGGTGTGGCGGTGCAGATGCTCCCAAATCTCTTCCGTATTGAAGGGGTCCATACCGAGCACCATTCTGGCAAAATCCTGACACTGTCCAAAGGCGGCTTCGGAGCATTTGCCGTAGGCCAGCCCGGCCTCGCCAAAGCCGCTGATGCCCTCATCCGTGTTTACCTTGACCGTGACAAAGCCGCCAAGGCCCTTGTCACCCAGATAGCATTCAACACTTGTGATTTTCATGCCGCGTTCCTCCTTAAAATTTTTGTTATGGTCTTATATCCCTGCTTATTCCACTGTGTACTTGGTGGAGTGCTCCATTGCCCACGGGCTAATCTCAGCGCCCAGCCCCGGCTCCTCCGGCACCTTGAAGCGGCCGTTCACCGGCTGGAGATCCACGGTGCAGAGTTCCCGGTTGTAATTGTGGAGGTTGAAAACATGATGCTCATGGATGACAAAATTAGGGATGACTGCCTCCAGATGGAGTGCGGCCGCGGTGGAGAGCGGACTGGCGCAGACGTGGGCCTGGACGCTGATATCGTAGACATAGGCCATGTCGCAGATCTTCTTGCCTTCCGTCAGGCCGC
>PPYF01196080.1_pt1 | contig 15162 bp, 10 predicted proteins | sample 1559871 | NCBI WGS metagenome assembly PPYF01 (sample SAMN08240021, study PRJNA423297) | Human gut metagenome, whole genome shotgun sequencing project. | reverse complement strand
CGGTTATAGTCTGTTATTCCCTGATAAAACGTAGGTAATGTGAATATATTTTGTTACTTTTGTGACAGTAAAACAGAAAATTATTTGTCATGATAGAATTCAAAATACGTGCTTATGGTCGTATGGAACTGGCACAGCTTTATTCTCCCGAACTTACCGGCATTGCCGCTTACCGCAAAATGAATAAATGGATCGTCCGCTGTCCCGGTCTTCAGGAACGCCTGTCCGATTTAGGTTATCAGCCGCAGCACCGTTCTTACACTCCTCTGGAGGTAAGGGTGATCGTGGATGCGCTGGGAGAACCATGAGCAGGTAATAAGTATTAGATAACAGGTAATAAGTGTTGGAGACTGCGAGGGGAGTTTTGTATTAGCTAAAGCTAAGCTTTAGAGGCCATAAAGCACCGCTTTAGAAGTCGTAAAGCATAGCTTTAGCCTACACAAAACGCTATACTCTGATTTTCATAAAATAACGATAAAAGACGATGTTATCAACAGGTACAGTAGGTACACTTTTCCGGCCCTTCCCTAACACACGCACACGCGTGCGTGCGCGTAAGTACCTTTACCGTCAAGATTGACAATCAGTCCCTGTTTTACCAGTCGTTTCAGCCAGGTGAGGGCAGTGTTGGGCTTGATTCCCATAGTCGTAGCCTGCTCCAACAACTGTGCACGGGTAAATTGGATACCCAGTGCCTCAAAGAATGCGTCACGGTCGGCATTGGCCCTATGGCTGACTTCTGAAGGAGGAAGGAAAGACAAGATATGCGTGGCATGCTGATAGAGTGGTTTCACAAGGTTCAACACAGCCTTAAAATCTTCGGGAGTGATCGTCATATCCCAACGGGTAATGATACCGTCTTTGATATTATCAGTGGCGATTTCCTTGTCCGGTGTAAGCAGGGGATGAGAAGATGCCTGGTATTGATACGGCTGAGGATTTTCAAGAGCACGAAGCATGGCCACTACTGACATGATACGGCAGATGTTGACAGCCATTCGGGCGATGGAACTGTTCATTTCTCTGCCATTGGCAATCGTTGACCGGGTGAACAGTTCGGAAAAGAGATCATTGAACTCCTGTTTCTGTTCATCCGTGAGCCGGAGTGTGTGGAGACCATGTTCCTTGAGTAAGTTCAAGAGCTTTTTCCATTCCAGACCAATGGAGGTGAAGATGGCTTCCAAGTCCGTTTCATTCTCGTCAAACTGATTGATCCATTGATAGATACCGTGCATATAATAGAACAGCTGGCGTGAAAAAAGTCCGTTCTCTACTGAAGGAATGAGTGGTTTCACCTGTGCGGGTGTCCCCGAAAGCAGGAGAGAGAGAGAGGTAACTTTTCTTGTTTTCCCGGTACTCCTGATTGGTACGTCGGTTGTATGCTAACCAGTCATGGTCGAATGCTCTGCGAAGCGTCTCACTCCAGTGACCGTATTCCGAACCGATGGCGGTAGAGATCGTATCCGCCTCGGTTTCGCAGATGAGGCCTGTTCCGTTGTTATCCATAATATTTTGAAGGATACCGGTACCGGTATTGTTGCCGGAGATGAGGAACATTCTGTTTAAAGGCATTTCGGGGATTTCCGCTTTGGCACGCTCTTTGCCCATCATTTCGTAGGCGACTTTTGCCTTTTTATAGGCATTCATCTCTTTTTCCACTTGTTGACGGATATCATCGTGGATAGGCATAACGAGCAGGCGGATGAGTGATAGTACTCCCTTGCCCGAGGCTGCCGGAGCTACAATGAAGGATTGCATGCAGGGCGATTGGTATTTGCCGGCATAATGACATCTCACGTATCGTTCCATGGTGGCACCCAGAGCAGTCAATGCTCCGAGCAAGAGTACGTCTTTTTGAGTGACGGTAGTGCCATAACTTATGATGCGTAGCAGTAGCTTCGGCCAGTCTTCTAAGGTGAAAGTGGGTAATGGGTGATGCGGGTCGCTGCCTTCCAGCAGCTCTTCTGATTCACTCTTTTCTTCTTCTACTTTATTATATACATGCGCGTGTGTGGAAAAATTGTGCGGTGAACTTTCTGTACCTACTGTACCCGTCCGGTTGTTCATAACTTTCTTCCGGTCTTCCCTGCAGATTTTTACTCCTGTTGATTCAGCGAGGTGAAATGCCGTTCCGAGATGTATTGCTCCCTGCTGTTTCGTGAGTGCATTGGAAAACATTCGTTCGGCATGGGCGGATTGATACTTGGCGGAAATCCGGCACAGGCGATGAAAAAACTCCCGTCCTGCTTCACCACAGTCCGTTGCGATGGCGAATGCTAATTGTACGTACTCGGCGTAAGTGGGTGCAATGTCGGCACCTGCTGTTTCGACTGCTTCGGTGAGGAGGCGTAAAGATTCAATATCGGTCATTTTTTGATAATTGACAATTGACAAATGATAATTGACAATTGAAGTTTGATCATTCGTGATTATAATTTAATATTCTCTGAATAGTGCTTGTGGGTCATGGCTGAGGAAGCAGGCTCTTACGATGTCTTTGCCGGAGGTGTCTACGGCTTTTTGAACTGATTCGATGGAGTTGTTCATTTCTGATCCGTAGGTCATTTCTACGTATTCCATTGCCCAGCTCATACTCTCTCTTACATTACGGCTCTGATCGTCTGTGTACAGGTTGCTGTAAGGTACGAATGTTTTCACACCCCGGTTGCTGGGACTGATAAATGAGAGTACAGGGTGGAGGAAAGGATCGTCGAACAGTGTACGACGCATTTCTACGGCTTTCTGATAGGAGTCGAGGTTATCTATATCCACCACTACGAGTCCGGAAGGAGATGCGAAGAACTTACTGTTCCGGCGGATGAATGTGCCGCACGGAGTCACGTATGGCAGCAAGGATGTTTTCGCCATTCGTATATCTTCGGCGCTGCGTACCTGTGTGGTCAGTGCTTTAAGATTTTCATTGCAGGTGATCATCTGATATACTTGCTCTACTGAGACTTCGCAGAAGGGAGTGAGAGTGGCGGGTGTAACGGTTTGTCCTTGTTCGTTCCTGATGGGAGCAATCGGGGGCATGAAATAAGACATTCTGAAAAAGTTTTGCATAGAATACTTCTATTAGGACGTTTAATAAATGACTTTGACTTTCAAAGCATGGTGCGAAAGTAAGACAAATAAAATAAGTCGAGTTCAGATATGTCTGAAGTAGTGTGAAAATGTTTAATATATAAGACGTGTTTTTAACTAATAATAAGAAAAATGGAAAATAAAATTGTGCATCCTAAACTCGGTGAGTTTATTGAAAAGGTGCTTAAAGTAGCACATGTGAATCTTTCAAAAATGTGTCAAGAGATACATATGGGACCTGCTACTTACCAAAAGGTAAAAAAGGGGAAGAAAAAGCTCTGATTCATTATGAGCGTATTCTTGAATATTATTATAGGACTCGCACCGAAGATGAGTTTTTGGAGAAAGTGAATGAGTGGGCAAAACTGTATATTCGATATAAGAAGGAGAAGAATGACATTTGAATATTGGAATTTTTTAGTAGCTTTGTGAAAAAGAAAGTTGTTATGGAAGATTTGCAGAGATTATATCCTATAGGGATACAGACATTTTCTAAGATTCGTGAGGGAAATTTCCTCTATGTAGATAAGACAGAATACGTTTACCGGATGACGCATTCTGCTTCCAGTTATATGTTCCTGAGCCGTCCGCGTCGTTTTGGTAAATCATTGTTAACCTCTACGTTGCATAGCTATTTCTCCGGTCGTGAAGAACTGTTTCGTGGATTGGCGATGGAGAAGCTGGAGAAAGAATGGATACAGTATCCGGTTCTGCACTTCGATATGAGTATGGCCAAGCACGTGGACAAAGATAAACTGATGAATCTTTTAGACTTCATGCTAACAGAACACGAACGTACACTAGGGATTGATGCAGCAGGTACAGACCCTAATTTGCGCCTGACTAATCTGATAAAACGTGCTTATGAACAGACTGGCAGAAAGGTCGTGGTCCTTATTGATGAATATGACGCTCCTTTGCTGGATGTGGTACACGAACGGGAGAACTTGGGGGTATTGCGTGACGTTATGCGTAACTTCTATAGTCCGTTGAAAGCCTGTGATCCTTATTTGCGCTATGTGTTTCTTACAGGTATCACTAAATTCTCACAGCTCAGCATTTTCAGTGAACTCAATAACATCAAAAATATCAGCATGGATGAACCTTATGCTGCCATTTGTGGCATAACGGAGAATGAGATACTTACCCAAATGAAAGAAGATGTGGATAGGATGGCTGTCAAATTGAATATTACTGCGGAGGAAGTACTGGCTAAGTTGAAAGAGAATTATGACGGCTATCATTTCACTTATCCATCGCCCGACATCTATAATCCATTCAGTCTGCTCAATGCTTTTGCAGATGGGAAATTTAATTCTTATTGGTTTGGTAGCGGCACTCCTACCTATCTGATAAAGATGCTGGATAAGTTTGGAGTAGAGCCTTCTGAAATAGGAAATAAATTGGCGGCGGTCGAAGAATTTGATGCTCCCACTGAAACGATGAGTAGCATTACTCCATTGCTGTATCAAAGCGGCTATGTCACTATCAAGGATTACGATAAGGAATTGGAACTATATACGTTGGATATTCCTAATAAAGAGGTGAGGGTGGGATTGATGCGAAGCTTGTTGCCTTATTATGTAACCAATGACACACGTGAGGCGACGAACATGGTGGCTTTTATTTCCCGTGATATCCGGAAAGGTGATATGGACGCGGCATTACGGCGTTTGCAAACCTTTCTGTCTACTATACCTCAATGCGATCATACAAAGTACGAAGGTCATTACCAGCAGGTATTCTATATCATATTCAGCTTGCTGGGATACTATGTGGATGTCGAAGTACGTACTTCCCGTGGTCGTGTGGATGTAGTGTTGCGTACTGAGGCCACATTATATGTGATGGAATTGAAACTGGATAAGAATGCGACAGTTGCTATGGAACAGATAAATTTAAAGAATTATCCGGAACGCTTTGCTCTATGTGGACTGCCAGTGGTGAAGGTGGCTGTTAATTTTGATAGTGAAAGTGGCACACTGGGGGATTGGATGATTGAAAAATAGAGATTGATAAGTGAATATAAAAAGTGTAAGGACGAAGGCCATTTTCTTTAATTATCAGATTAATAACATTTTAATAACTCCCTAAAATAAAAAGAGCCCCTCAAGGGGCTTTTCCTTTGTCTTTTTAATAGACATGCAAAGAATAATGTGTTTTTTCTTATTGTAACCTTACGATTTATACTTTTTTATTCCTCTCTTAATTAATTTTATCACAAATATTTGGTATTTTCGGACGCTTTTTGGACAAACGACTTGAATTACTAATAGTTTATTATATGGAAAATATCGAAACAGCGATCCTGCTGATGGTGGTCGGCATGGCTACCGTATTTGTTATTCTGCTGATTGTGATTTATTTAGGTAAGTTACTGATTACTCTTGTCAACAAGTATGCTCCCGAAGAAGTGGTTCCTGCGAAGAAGGAAGCGCCACAAGGTCCTGCGCCTATTCCGGGTAATATAATGGCGGCTATCACAGCAGCTGTGAATGTGGTGACATTAGGAAAAGGAAAGATTACAAAAGTAGAAAAGTTATAAACCTATCAAAAGTATATCATAGAAAAACATGAAAAGAGAAGTTAAGTTTAGTCTGGTTTTCCGAGATATGTGGCAATCTGCCGGAAAATATGTACCTCGTGTAGACCAACTCGTAAAGGTAGCTCCTGCCATCATTGAAATGGGCTGTTTCGCCCGTGTAGAAACAAATGGCGGAGGTTTTGAACAAGTGAATTTATTGTTTGGTGAAAACCCGAATAGAGCCGTGCGCGAATGGACGAAGCCGTTCCACGAAGCCGGCATACAGACACACATGCTCGACCGTGCATTGAACGGACTCCGTATGAGCCCCGTTCCGGCAGACGTCCGCAAGTTGTTCTACAAAGTTAAGAAAGCACAAGGCACAGATATCACCCGTACATTCTGCGGATTGAACGACGTACGCAATATCGCTCCTTCCATCACGTATGCCAAAGAGGCAGGCATGATCTCACAGTGTTCACTCTGCATCACCCATTCGCCGATCCACACGGTAGAGTACTACACCAATATGGCGTTAGAACTTATCAAGCTGGGGGCGGACGAGATTTGCATCAAAGACATGGCAGGTATCGGTCGCCCCGTTTCATTGGGCAAGATCGTGGCCAATATCAAAGCGGCACATCCTGAAATTCCTATTCAGTATCATAGTCATGCCGGTCCCGGTTTCAACATGGCAAGCATCCTCGAAGTATGCGAAGCCGGTTGCGACTACATTGACGTAGGTATGGAACCGCTTTCATGGGGTACGGGACACGCCGATCTTCTCAGTGTACAGGCTATGCTGAAAGATGCCGGATATCAGGTACCGGAAATCAATATGGAAGCCTACATGAAAGTGCGTGCGCTGATTCAAGAATTTATGGATGACTTCCTCGGCTTGTATATCAGTCCGAAGAACCGTCTGATGAACTCGCTGCTGATCGGTCCGGGACTTCCTGGCGGTATGATGGGTAGTCTGATGGCTGACCTCGAATCGAATCTGGAATCTATCAACAAGTATAAAGCCAAACATAACCTGCCGTTTATGACACAGGATCAGCTGCTGATCAAGCTATTCAACGAAGTGGCGTATGTATGGCCCCGCGTCGGTTATCCTCCATTGGTAACTCCGTTCAGCCAGTACGTGAAGAACCTTGCCATGATGAATGTGATGGCAATGGAAAAAGGCAAGGAACGCTGGGGAATGATTGCCGACGATATCTGGGATATGCTGCTGGGTAAAGCAGGACGCCTGCCGGGTACACTGGCTCCCGAAATCATCGAGAAAGCCGAACGTGAAGGACGTAAATTCTTCGAAGGTAATCCGCAGGACAATTACCCTGACTCACTCGACAAGTATCGCAAGCTGATGAAGGAAAACAAATGGGAAGTGGGAGAGGACGACGAAGAACTCTTCGAATATGCCATGCATCCGGCTCAGTATGAGGCTTACAAGAGTGGAAAAGCGAAGGAAGACTTCCTGGCAGACGTGGCAAAACGTCGTGCCGAGAAAGATAAATCGCCGGAAGAAGATGCAAAACCAAAAACACTGACTGTACAGGTGGACGGACAGGCTTATCGTGTGACGGTAGCATACGGAGATGCCGAACTGCCTGCTGCACCTGTAGCTGCAGCTCCGGCAGGAGAGGGCAAAGATGTTCTTTCTCCGCTGGAAGGTAAATTCTTCCTGGTGAAGAATGCGCAGGAATCTGCCTTGAAAGTTGGCGATGCGGTGAAAGAGGGCGATGTGCTTTGTTATGTGGAAGCAATGAAGACTTACAACGCTATCCGTGCCGAATTTAGCGGTACGATAACTGCTATCTGCGCTAATCCGGGAGACACTGTTTCAGAAGATGATGTATTAATGAAGATAGGATAATGAACGAGATATTTGAGAACTTATATGACATGACTGCGTTCAGCAATATCATTGCCGAACCGCAGTTTCTGATAATGTATGCCATCGCGTTCGTCCTGCTTTATCTGGGTATCAAGAAACAGTACGAACCGCTGCTGCTTGTTCCGATTGCTTTCGGTGTGTTGCTTGCCAACTTCCCCGGAGGAGATATGGGAGTGATACAGGCAGACGAGAATGGTATGGTGATGATAAACGGTGTGATGAAGAATATCTGGGAAATGCCTTTGCATGACATTGCGCATGAACTGGGAATTATGAACTTCATCTATTATATGCTGATCAAGACCGGTTTCCTGCCTCCGATCATCTTTATGGGGGTCGGTGCGTTGACGGACTTCGGACCGATGTTGCGTAATCTGCATCTTTCCATCTTTGGAGCTGCTGCACAGTTAGGTATCTTTACTGTTCTGCTGGTAGCCATCCTGATGGGATTCACTCCGCAAGAAGCTGCTTCACTGGGTATTATCGGTGGTGCGGACGGACCGACAGCCATCTTTACAACGATCAAGCTGGCTCCGCATTTGCTGGGTCCGATCGCTATTGCCGCTTATTCTTATATGGCACTGGTGCCTGTGATCATTCCGTTGGTAGTGAAGCTGTTCTGTACTAAGAAAGAACTGAGCATCAACATGAAGGAACAGGAAAAGAAATATCCTTCGAAGACGGAAATCAAGAATCTGCGTGTACTGAAGATTATTTTCCCGATTGTAGTGACTACGATTGTAGCTCTCTTCGTCCCAAGTGCAGTACCTTTGATCGGTATGCTGATGTTCGGTAATCTGGTGAAAGAAATCGGAAGCAATACTTTCCGTCTGTTCGACGCTGCTTCCAACAGTATCATGAATGCTGCTACTATCTTCCTCGGACTTTCGGTAGGTGCAACCATGACGGCTGAAGCCTTCTTGAACTGGACGACAATCGGTATTGTCATCGGTGGTTTCCTTGCATTTGCTCTTTCTATTACCGGTGGTATCTTCTTTGTGAAGTTAGTGAATCTATTCTCCAAGAAGAAGATTAATCCGCTGATCGGAGCGACCGGACTGAGCGCTGTTCCGATGGCAAGCCGTGTGGCGAATGAGATTGCGTTGAAATACGATCCGAAGAATCATGTATTGCAGTATTGTATGGCAAGTAACATCTCAGGGGTAATCGGCTCGGCAGTAGCTGCGGGTGTACTGATCTCCTTCCTTGCATAATAAAAAGAACAACCAATAAAAATTAGGCACGGATTACGCGGATAAACACGGTTTTTAGTTACTCAACTCTTAAAACCGTGAAATCCGTGTCATCCGTGCCTAATTTTGTTTTTATCTATTCGCTGGTCACCTTCTTGTATTCAGCCACAGCCATCTTCTCTGCCAGATAAGCATTGATCAGATTGGTGTGTGCTTGCGTCCATGACAACTGGGCGGAAAGTACATCTACCATGCTCGCTTTTCCTTCATTGTAGGAGAAAGTGGCCAGATCCAGATTCTCATTTGCCAGACTCATGTTTTCTTTCGCTGTTTTCACCTGAGATTCTGTTTCCGTCAGTTTGGTGAGAGCTGCCGACAGTTCTTCGTTGATATTGTCCGTCATATAACTCTGTTGCAACTTTTGTATTCCGATATATGCCTTCTGCTGTCGGTTCGTCTTGAAACGGGCTCCCCAGCGGAAAATGGGAATATTCAGATTGACTCCTACGATGGGATTAAAAGATACGTCGTATCCCAAGTTGGGTGTGGCCGTTGCCCAGCCACCGCTGAAATACATGTTTAATTGGGGATTGAACTGGCTGAGAGCCGCTTTACGTTGTGCCTGGCTCTTCATGATGTTTACTTCCGTACTGGCATAATCGGCACGTCGTTGCAAAACATCTTCCAGAGGCAGTATCCGGACAGGAGCGGAGATCATTCCGATGTTGTACAGGCTGTCTACAGGAGTATTCGGTGCTTCTCCCATCAGAATATTCAGCTGTTGCAGCGCTAATGTATAATTCTGGCGGGCTTTGATATACTGCAGTTCCGCTTCTTTCAGCCGGGTGGAAATCATCAGAAGATCTGTACGGCTGATCATTCCGTCATCGAAACGGTCCTGAATAATGTCATATTGCTGTTTGACAATGCTCTGGTATTTGTCGGCTGCTTGTAGCATGGCTTTTGAAGCGGAGGCATTCCAGTAGACAGCATCACTTTGATAGTGAATCTGGTCTAATGTGAGTTCCTCGTTCAGCTGGTTCAGCTTTTCGTCTGCCTTCGCTATCTGATGTTGGGCATTGAGCGCACCGCCTGTGTAGAGTGGCTGTGATACGACAAATACTCCCTGGTAGGTATGGTTGCGGTATTCGCCCACCGGTTCGTTCCATGCGCTAAGGTCGCTCATGTTCAGGGTACCGTCTGCATTTACGTCGATTTTCGGCAGGAAACCTGTATGGGCTATCTTTCGCGCCTCCGAACTGGCCAATGTCTTTAGTTTTTGTTGTTTCAATATCTGGCTGTAAGCCTCCACTTTTTCGCGGTAGGCGTCCTGACTCAGGCAGGGCTGTTGCGCCCAGGCTGTGGAGCCAAGGAGCAACAGTGAAAATAGTATGAGTTGGGTTTTCATTTCTTTCATGGATAATCTTTTAATGGATAATGGATAGTTGATAATGGATAATTATTGTTCTCCTTTGATCCGGTGGATGGCGCAATAGGCTACAGGAAGGACGAATAGTGTCAATGCCGAGGCTACTAACAGTCCGCCCATGATGGTGGCGGCCATTCCGCCGAACATGGCGTCGAACAGTAGCGGCAACATACCCAGAATCGTTGTTCCGGAGGCCATCGCTACCGGAATGATGCGACTGGTTGTGGCACTGATGACTGCGTCCAGCGGTTTTTTGCCTGCTGCTGTTTCCAAATCGATTTGGTCTACCAGTACGATAGCGTTCTTGATGTTCATACCAATCAGACCTAGCAGACCCAATATGGAGAAGAAGTCGAACGACTTGCCGAGTACGAGCAGTCCCAACACGATACCGATGAAGATCAGCGGCAGCATTAACAGGATGACGGTCGGCTTGCGATACGTCTTGAACAAGAAGAGCAGCGTCACAAACATCAGGAAGAATGTCAGCGGTAAGTTTTTGGCCAGCGCTTCATTCGATTCCACCTGACTTTCCTGTTCGCCGAAATACTTCATGGTATATCCTTCCGGTATTTTTATCTCTTGCTGTACTTGCGACCATACCTGGTTGAAAGCGGAAATCGCATTGGTCCCGCGACGCGGGTCGCATTGTGCCATCATCACCATCTGCCGGTTATAGTCTTTCACGTTCGAGAACCGGTACTGGAAGTCAAATTCAGATACTACCTGTTCCAGGCTGGTCGTCTCGTTGCCTGTCCCGAATACGGGCAGTGTGCGCAGATCATTGATCCGGAATGAATCCAGCTGGTTATTTTTCAATAGGATAGGAAGTACCTGATCTCCCTGCCGGTATTCTCCCAAAGTCATTCCCGTGGTACCGATCTGAATGCTCTGTGCCATTCCCTGTCGGGATACACCCAGCGGTTGTGCCCGTTCCGGGCTGTAAACCGGTTTCCAGACGGGTATCTTGTTTCCCCACGAATTGCGGATATTAATTAAATCCGGATTCTGGTGCATAATGGCTATTGCCTGATTGGTAAGTGATACAAGCGTATCCACATTCGGACCGATAAAGCCGATTTCGATAGCCGCATCCACTGCGGGGGACAGTTTGAACAAGCTGGTCCGTGTGATTGCACTCGGATAATTGGCTTTCATATATCCGTCAAAATCTTCTTCGTATTCTTTCGTATATTTACTGTCTGTCAGTTCGACGAGTACATTGGCAAAATTCGGTTTCGGACCTACGGAAGTGGAGGCAAGGTAATACCTTAGCGGGGTGCTGCCGAATGTGATGGATACCTTTTTTACTTCCGGCTGCTTCGCCAGGTGCTCTTCTACCGATTTCATCTCTTTCACTACGTCATTGATGCTGTATCCGTCCGGATAGAATACATCCGCCCGGAAATAAGGCTTATCGAGCGACGGGAAGAAGTTCTGCGGCATCGTTCCCATAATAATGAGCGAGATGATGAAGAGGATCACCATGGATACCAGTGTCACTGCTTTCTTGCGGATCAATACTCCGAGAACGGAAGCGAACTTATGATAGAATGGCTTGTCGTATGGATCTTTCGTGCTGTCGCCTGTTTTGGCTTTCAGAATGAAATTTCCGAATACGGTAGTCTGCGTCAGGGCAAGTACCCAGCTCAGTCCTAGTGAAATGGCAAGTACCACAAACAGCGGTTTTACGATTTCCGCTACAGCAGAGGGAGCAAGGTAAAGCGGCAGGAAGGAGCAGATGGCAATGAAAGTTGCTCCGAGCAAGCCCCATTGTGGTCCGGTTGCTCCGTCTATCAGGGCTTTCCGTCGGTTTATACCTCGGGCAATGGCTATTTGGGCGTTGTCCGTCACTACGATGGCGTTGTCCACCAGCATACCCATGGCGATGATAAATCCTGCCAGGGACGTTCTGTTGAGTCCGACGCCGAAGAAAGACATGATGAGCAGTGTACCTCCGATAGAGAAAATCAGCGAAGAGCCGATGAGCAGACCGGCACGGAGTCCCATCACCAGCATGATAATGACAATCACGATCAGGATGGATTCGATCAGGTTGATGATAAATCCGTTGTTGGCTTCGTTGGCGATCTCGTTTTCGAGGTAGAGGCTTTGCAGTTCCAGTCCCACAGGCATGAGGGGGAGGAGCTCGTTCAGTTTTACTTTTACGTTCTCACCCGTCTGCACTACATCTCTTTGCGGGTCGGTGGAAACACCGATGCCGATAGCCCGTTTCCCGTTCACATGCATGATGTTGGATGGAGGATCGAGATAACCTTTCTCGATCACGGCTATGTCGCCCAGTTTCACCTGTCCGGCTTTGGTGGTGATTACCTGGTTGCGGATATCGTCTATGTTGGCATACATTCCGTTGGCTGTTACCCGTAACTGCTGTACGCCTGCACGGATTTCTCCGGTGTTGATAATCTGGTTCTGCGATTGCAGAAGGTTGGCCAGCTGTTTGGGATCGATTCCCATTCCCACCAGTTTGTTGGTAGAAACGAAGATGTTGACTACTTCCGTCTGTACGCCGAACAGTGCTACTTTCATCACGCCGTCTGCTGTGACAACCTGCGTCTTGATCCTTTCCGCCCAGTTACGCATTTCCTCATAAGTGAAGCCGTCATCTGCCGTCAGTCCGTAATAAATGCCGAATACGTCGCCGAAATCATCGGAGACGGTCGGGGTGGAAGCACCGCTGGGCAGCTGCGGCTGAATATTGAGCACTTTGCGTCGCAGTTCGTCCCATTTCTGAGGGATGGAACTGGCGGAAAGTGAGGGTTGCAGTTCGAACGTGATTTTGGAGAGCCCGTACATGGACTCTGATTTTATCTTGTACACGCCGCTCATACTTTGTATCTCACGGGAGATAGGCTCTGTGATCAGCCGTTCTACTTCTGCCGGTTCGGCTCCCGGATAGCGTGTCATGATGACCGCTGATTTGATAACGAAGGGGGCATCTTCTTTCTTGCCCAGCTTTCCGAAGGAGGTAATACCTCCAATCAGCAGTACGGCAAGGAAGAAATAGATGATCTTCGTGTTATCCAGTGAATATTTTGCTAAGTTCATTTGTCTATTGATTTAATACTTTCTCCTTCTACCAACTGGTATACTCCTGCTATGACGATTTGTTCTCCGGGTTTCAGTCCTTCGGACACGAGTACTTGCGCCTCTCCTGTGGGGGCATTGACGACGATTTTGCGTTTGTGCACTTTGTTGTCCTCTACTACCCAGACATACATGTTGTTTCCGTCACTTTCGCCGAAAACAGCACTGAGCGGGATGATTGTCCAGCTATCCTGCACCAGTGGGCCTACATCGGCTGTGAAACGGATGCTGCAAGTGAAGCCGGGCTTCACGGCATATAAGTCCCGGTCGAATGAAGGGTCGTCGATAGTGATGCTGACCGGAATACCCGTTCCTTCGGTGGATATGTCCAGATATTCCTCCAGTCTCGCCTTGAACACATGGCCCTTGAAGGTATCAAACTCTACAAGGAAACGGGGATCTTTGGCACGGAGGAGATAAAGATATGCATCCGGTATGGTGAACTTGATACGCAGGTTCTGTGTGTTGACCAGTTGTACGATCCCTTCTCCTGAATTGACACGCTGGTAGTTCTCCACCAGCCGCTTCTCGATAGAACCGTCGAAAGGGGCCGTCAGTTTGGTGTCACGCATGTTGTTGCTGGACAGTTCGTACTCCGATTTTGCTTTCTGATAATTGGAAAGGCTGATTTCATACTCCTGCACGGAGATCGCTTGCCGGGAGAGCAGGCGCTTGTTGCGTTCCACTTGTGCGGAAGCCGTTTCGTAGGCAGACTTGGTGGCAGCATACTGCAATGCGATATCTCTGGGATCGATAGCTGCAATCAGTTGCCCTTTTTTCACTTTCTCTCCTTCGATAACAGGCAGGCTGATGATCTGTCCGCTGACGCGGAATGCCAGTTTGACATACTCCACTGCTTCTACAATGCCGGAGAAGTCTTTTCTGATTACTGACCTTGATTCGACAATAGTTGTCTTAACAGGTCGGGTGGCGGGTGCCGTCATCTCTTTTTTTTGCCCGCAGCCTTGAAATAGGATGGCTGCGAGTGCAATCACATAGATATTTTTCATAAGTCGTTCATTGTTTGGGAAGTAAACAATTTGATACTTGACTATGTTCAGTAGAGACGGGTATATTAGAAATGTGAAATTAGTATCAACATTAAAGGAAAATGATTGTTTATAGATAAAAAATGCCTTTTCTGTTGATTTTATCAGAGATTATTCCCACTTTTGCACCGCACTAGTATTACAGTCGCGGAATGCGATATGAGAATTTAATTCTCGAATTTAAGCTACGAGCATGTGGGAATATGCTCGTGGCTTCCTTAGATATACGGTTCTGTCCCCCGTGTGGAGCGTTAATGCGCCCACTGTATCTCATCCCTCGTGGACTGTAATATGTAGTGCAACGGGTCAGCAGGACCGTCTTTTTTGCCTGCTGAATATTATTATATATAATAGGAAGTATTTCTCCTGAATAGTACTATTTAATAAACCATCATTTTTCAGGAGATCAGACAATATAATGGTATGGTATATTCCCTTAACTATACCATTTTTATATTACCTGGTAATAGTTCCCCTTAGCCAGTTAATATACGGACCGCACTACTCTGTGAAGAATGGTGCGGTCCTTTAGTTTATCTATGAAACGAAAAAGAGGAAATTTCCAACCGGAAATCTCCTCTTTTTTCATCTTAACGAAAGATTGAATTATTTCTTCTTACGGTCACCGTAACGGCTCATGAACTTATCAACGCGACCTGCAGTATCTACCAATGTAGATTTACCTGTATAGAACGGGTGAGAAGTGTTAGAGATTTCAATCTTCAGCAACGGATAAGTTTCACCTTCGAATTCGATGGTTTCTTTAGTTGCTACAGTTGATTTAGACAAAAACATATCACCATTTGACATATCTTTGAATACTACCGGACGGTATGATTCTGGATGAAGGCCTTTTTTCATTTCAGTATCTGTTT
>PPYF01654433.1_pt1 | contig 15166 bp, 14 predicted proteins | sample 1559871 | NCBI WGS metagenome assembly PPYF01 (sample SAMN08240021, study PRJNA423297) | Human gut metagenome, whole genome shotgun sequencing project. | reverse complement strand
CGATAACACTTTGAATGTACTCATATTGATCACCGCCAATCTCTAGAAGATTAGCAAAGGCTGGACCCATTTAGAGGCCTCAAGTTCAATATAGTGTTGTGAATAATAAAAGTAAATAGATTAGAGGTTCCTAATAGTCACCTAGGTGACCAATAGGAACCTCTTTCGTTTTGTAATTACTATCATAAAAACGAATTAACTATGTTACAATACAATTAATATTAGTGTTTAGTGGGGGAGATATTTATGAAACGTTGTATTACATTACTAAGTTTAGGTTTGTGTTTAGCGGCACCAATGCTTTCAAACGCTAACGATATTAGACCTCTAATACATGTTACGAATATACATAATGGTCAATATGATGAGGGTTTAGATGCTATTACAGAAACCAAGTTTTTTGGTCCGTATCAGTTCCGTGTATTGAAGGGCTCTGTGGAGACTAAAGGGGAAACTAAAGATATAGATGGCAGAGCCTTTAGAACCTCTGATGGTGTCTTCATGCATGTGAAGGCTAGATCTATCGATAATACAAGTATTTCTTTAGATAAAGAGATTGAAAAAATTGTTAAAGATAGAACGGTTCCTGAACCTACTGCAAAGATGGTATTGCCTATTAAGTATGATGTAACAGAGGTCGATAATGATGGTGTGCGTAGTTTACTAGCCGAATTTATGTATGGCTGGCCATTACATAATAGGACGGATATGGTATTAGTTACTGATTATGAAGACACTCGTTACTATTATAAGTTGCAGTTTTATAGAGACAAGTTACCAAATGGTGTTCGCATTGAGCAGTTGCGCCAGATGATTATGGATGCGCAGTTTAGTTATAAATAAGGTGTTTTTGATCAGACTTCCATATTTGTGTATCCTAATGTATTTAGTCAGTCTGTAATATTTAGCTGAACGGGTATAGTAAAAGTAAATTAAAAAGAGGTTCTTATGAGTCAACTTGTGACCATCAGGAACCTCTTTTGTTGCGCAAGAGTTTATATAGTTTTCAAACTATTATAATATGCTTTTACCTAAAGGAAATTATTATTTATTTAAGCTTTCAACAATGCTTACAATATCGGCTGCTTTTCGGGCAATATGTGTGACGCCTAGTTCTTGATGGAGAGATTCCTCTCTAAAGCCCCATGTAACACCGATGCAAAGTAGGCCGGAGTTTTCTGCAGTAGCTACGTCAACTTCAGAGTCACCTACATAAATAGATTCATTCGGTGTAGAGTTTAGTTCTTTTAAGGCTTGTAGTACCATATCTGGTGCTGGTTTACGTTGTAATCCTGGTCTTTCACCAATGGCAACAGGTAAACGATCGCCAAAGTACTCTTTATTGAGCGGTGTTACACCTTCTTGGATTTTGTTGGATACGATGGCTAATTTATAACCTTGTTCACGCAATACATCAAGCATATCTAGGATGCCTGGGTAAGGCGCTGTTGTGTCTTTTAAATGCTCACTATAGTAAGCTTTGAACTCATTGATATATGGCTCTAATTCATGATCAGCTACTGTACTTGGGAGACACTGACGCATTAAATAGGTTACTGCATTACCCAGAGCTGCTTTTACCTCTGCTAGCGATTTTTCAGGGAAGTTATGTGTACGTAGTACATGATTTACAGCATTGGCTAAATCTGTAGCTGTATTGAGCAATGTGCCGTCGCAATCAAAAATGATGGTAGTATATTTCATAGGGGCCTCCGATATTAAATCAATATGTACTTTTTAAGTATATGATAAATATGTAGAAAATCAAGAGAATAGACCTATTAGTTATTATAATTGTGTTACAATAATAGAAGTAATAAGTACAGTGTATAGGAGGCGTAGTATGACTGAAATACAAGCTCTTTTATTGATAAAATCCATCCTTGAATCCGCAGATATTCACGGTATTGAACATATTTTGAGTGAAGATTGTGAGTACATGTCTACAGGCCGTGGCATCATTGGGCGAAATCGTAATGAAACGGTTGAGTTTTTGTCTTCTATGACTGAGTCCATCAAGGCTGATAATGTTCCTGTTACCTGTAGGGTCATGCATATTACTGATGTGTACGAGGAGGATGCGCTGTTCCACGAGGGGCGTCATGGTTTAACTGTTTCTTATGAAAGCGACGATAATTACGTGTACATGATTTTTGTAGATGTAAATGATGAGGGTCTTGTAGACCGTATCGTTTCTAGTCAGGAGAACTACAGTATTGAGTATGACGATCTTCGCTTTGGTGATGATGAAAGTGAGTATTCTTTTATAACGCCGCTAACAACTGTGAAAGACTGGATTACAGCCCTCAGCATATGGTTAGAAACAGCCAATGTTGATGTTGATGATTTCTATCAATATATAGATGAAGACACACGTGTTGTGTTCCAAAAGGGTGATGCTGAATCTATTACCCTTGAAAGCGGTCTTGATGTAGAGGATTATTTTGATCAATTAATGAACCAACACTTTGATGCGGTGCCTCATATCATTCGAGATGAAGAAGATGGATTAATTTTAACCTACGGCCCTATGAGTGCCATTGCAACCCTCAATGAAGAGGGAGCATTAGCTCTTATCAGTATCTATATCGACACCCGTGATGAAGACGAAGCAACGGATGAGATTGGCTATATCGAAGAGGACTTAACGAAGGAAACTATAATTGAAGAGGATCTATATTAGTCGATACTACTCATTTGATATATTTAATCTAATTAGAATTAATAGATAAAATAAAAACTACCAGTTAAACATATATCTTTTAAACAGATCTTCTACTATGGAAGGAGAAGCTACTAGATATTATGAATAACTGGTAGTTTTTTGTATTATTTACATTTCGTCATGGTCTTTAATAAGCCCAGCTTTTTTCTTTTTCCAATAGGAATAGTAGAACGGCAAGATTACGATACAGCCGCCTAGACCCCATAGTAATTGGTTGGTTTGTGCTTGTGCAAGCATCCAGAGGGATGTGCCAATGGCGATGACTGGGATTAAGTAGCCACCAGGGATTGTGTAGGAACGAGCTTTGTCTGCCCATTTACGACGGAAGATAATAACAGCCAAACACGTTGGTAGATATTGTGTAAAACGAGATACCGCACTAATAGCTGCTAGTGTTGTAAAGGAACCGGACCATGCAAGTAATACACTGGCAATGGCAGTAACGATAGCTGCTATATATGGTGCATTATAACGATTACGTTTTGCCAAAGCACTTGGTAGCATACCATCTTCCGCCATAGATGTTGCCACACGAGGCGCATAGTAAGCTTCAGCAAAGTTGATACCGCCCATAGAGATTAAGGTACCTACTAATACGATATACATGCCAATAGGACCAACGATCACATTGAATGCATCTTGTACTGGAGCTTTAGTATTTGCTAAATCTGTACCAAGTACACCAATGGATACGGCAAGGATTGCCATATATAGAACCGATACGAGAAGCATACACATGATAATCGCACGTGGTAAATTCTTTTTAGGATTTTTCATATCCTCTGCAGCAATGGCAATAACTTCAAACCCTGTATAGGCAAAGAATAGAAGAACTGCAGCTTGGGCAAATGATCCATCTACATAGATGTCTTGAGGGAAGACTGGTGTAAAGTTAGCTCCATTTATAAAGAAAATACCAATTGCAATAAATAGGGCAAGAGGGACTAGCTTAGATATAGTGATTAAGTTGTTAACGAATTTGGATACATTAACACCAAATATATTTACAATGGTAAGACCTACAATTAAGATAAATGAAATGACATCCTTTGCAAAATCACCACTTAAAGCTGGTACTGCAGCACCTAATGCTGTAGCAAAGCCAACGGCCATAGCCGCCCATGCAATAACGGTTACGATCCATTTTAGAACGCCCACTTCAAAGGCCCAGAAATCACCTAAAGCATGTTTTGCATATAGATAAGGGCCTCCATTACGTGTGAATAGGCTAGCTGCCTCTGCAAAGCAAAGGGCGATACAACCTGCAATAACGGCGTCAAATAAGAGGACGCCTAAACTAGCGGAACCAATTATAGAATATGCTTTGTTTGGTAGTAGGAAGATACCTGTTCCTACAATACCATTTATTCCTAGGAGTACAATACTCCAAAAGCCAAATTTTCCTGTTTCTTTCATGATACAATCTTCCTACTATTTAGTTATATTTTCTTGAGTTGCTTTTACGAATGCAGTAAATAAACGCTTTGCATTTTCGTCATTTGTAGACATCATTTCCGGGTGGAATTGACAGGCGACTAACCAAGGATAGGATGGATCCTCTAAACCTTCTACGGTACCATCCTTAGCTCTTGCTACAACTTGTAATCCTTTACCGACATTTTTAACTGTTTGGTGATGATGGGAGTTCGTAATCCAAGTGTTACAACCTATAGCACCAGCCAGTTTTGATTTGGACTCAATATCTACCGTATGGGTACCAAGAGAAGGCGTTTGATTCTGAGAGTGTTTTATTGTACAGTTTTGATCATATTTTAAATCTTGGAATAAAGAGCCTCCACGATATACGTTTAAGATTTGTAAGCCACGACAGATACAAAAGATAGGAATTTGTTTTTCTTCTGCTGCTTTGATTAAAGCAAAGTCGAATTGATCGCGCTCTGGAAATACATCGCCAAGACCTTGTAAAGGTTCTTCTCCATAGTGGAGAGGGTATACATCATGGCCGCCGGATAATAGTAAGCCATCAAGCTTTGCTACCGTTTCACGAGCTACATCAAGATTTTTGGTAAACGGAATTATAACAGGGATGCCACCAGTTTCCTCAATAGAACGAGGATAATCTTGGTTTACGTAAGAACGTAACAAATCTACGTAAGGACCACCATTATCTCGTAAGATATTGCCGGATATGCCAATAAATGGTTTCGTCATAATATCACCTCATATGTGTAAAAATCTGTATAATCTTATGTTAGTGTATCAGATTTTCAGGGATAAAAACATTACTAATAGATATAATTATAAGCCTTATAATAGAGAAAATATGTTAAAGTTGATACATTTTACTATATTTTATTTTAAGATATAGTTGTATCTGTTTATTGCGAAACATGGTATGATAAACTACGAATGAACTGTGCGGGAGGTTTACTATAGTTTTTCTAACATCCTTACAAAGTATCATACCTATTGTACTGCTTATTTTGTTAGGATATATATTAAAAGGGCGGGGCATGTTTAACCCTACCTTTAGTGGTAATTTATCGCGATTTATCATGTCGGTTGCATTACCAGCGGGAGTATTTGTATCTGTATTACATCACCTACATACTTCAGATATATGGAATTTACGATATGGCATGTTAGTGGTTGTCTTAACATATGTTATTGCATATATCGTAGCTTTCATTATGATGAAAATGCTGAAAGTTCCTAAAGGACGACGTGGTATTTTTATCAATATGGTAGTAAATGATAACTGCTTATTTATTGGGTTACCAGTGCAAATTGCACTCTTTGGGCAAGATGCGCTGCCGTATTTCCTTTTATATTACATCGGTAACACTATTTCCGTATGGATGGTAGGGGTATTCCTTATAGAACTAGATCCACTACCAAATTCTGAAGTAGATTTTAATAATGGTTCCCATAAGATTGATAGTATAAATAATAGGTTAGTATCTACTAAAGGTAAAAGTAAGAAGCCTAAATTTGATTGGAAGAAGTTATTACCACCACCTTTGATAGGTTTTTTTGTGGCATTAATCTTCTTGTTCTTTGAAATTCCTTTACTTCCAATTTTGCATACTACCTTGAATTACTTAGGCGATATGGTAACCCCATTGTCGTTAATCTATATTGGTATTGTGCTTCATGATGCTGGCTTAAAAAGTATGCGTTTAAATAAAGACTCCATCGGTGGGATTGTAGGACGATTTGTCATATCCCCGATTATCATGTTCTGTTTGATTACGGCTTTACAATATGGAGCAGGCATTGTTCTAGAACCAATTGCAATCATTACCTTTGTTGTACAATCAGCAGGACCTGTTATTGCAGTATTGCCAATTGTAGCTAATGAATCAAAAGCTGATTTACCATTTGCTACAGGTTTAGTTATGATTAGTACCATACTATTTGTTGTAGTAATTCCAATTATAATGGAAATTTTAACAATGATAGGTATACAGGCTTAAAATAAGAAGAAGATTAAAATAAGTAAATAAAAAATAGGTTCCTAATGGTCATATAGGTGACTATTAGGAACCTATTTTTATGTAAGTATATATAGCTTATCTAAAGAATCTACCAACGAGTGGCATGCTAGCACCATCGTTTTTATTGAGGCCTTTTAAAAGGACCATGATAATAACGTAGAGCAATAAGCCTTCGATACCAGTGAGTATAAAGTTAGCCCACATTGGTAAGATATCTGTTAAATAGTGGTAACTCAAGAAGATGAGTATACCCATAACACCGGCACTGACCACGTTTTTCCAAAGAAGGGAAATATCGAGGAAGTAGCCTGTGTATTTTTTGATATAAATCAAGTTGAGTAATGCGGCAAAGCCTATATCAGCAACGGTTGCCCAGGCGGCACCGCCGATGCCTAGCCAAGGAATAGCAGTCAGTGTCCAGTTAAGGATAACCTTGATTATGAGGGAAATTCCCATATTTATGACTGGAATACGTGGCCTGTTGAGCCCTTGTAAGATACCTGTTGTTACTTGATGTACACCTAGGAAGAATATAGAGAACGCCGTGATTTGCGTTGCTAGTTCTGCCTTAGGCGCATTGTAAATCAGTGTAACGGTGGGGGCAGCCAGTACATACAATAGCACTGTAAATGGTACGGTTGCCATAAATGTTAGTCGCATAGAGCCTGCAGTGCGATCATAGATACCTTGATGATCGCGTTTTGCAAAGGCATGAGAGATAGCTGGTACAATGCTTGTTGCAAGGGCTGCGGTAATGATGGTAGCCAAGTTGATGAGTGGCACCGCCATCCCAGTAAGGTAACCGAAGAGCTCTGTTACTTCGTTCATCGGGAACCCAGCATCTAATAAGCGACGTGGTACGATAAGCAAGTCGAGATTCGCCGTCAACGGTAACATGATACTTGCTAAGGAAATTGGTATGGACAATGTTAAGAGTCGTGACAAAATTTCTTTAGCTGATTCACGAGGGCCATCATAGCTTTCACCAGTATTACTAGCCTTAGGTAATTTGTAGTAATAATACAACAGCACCAGGAAGGCTCCAAAAGCACCTACACCTGCACCCAAGCTAGCGCCACCTGCTGCGGCTGGTAAACCGTAAGGTAATAAAATAGCAGCAGCACCGAGCATAACGATAACCCGTAGCAATTGTTCTACAATTTGGCTAATCGCTGTGGGCGTCATCATTTCATAGCCTTGGATATATCCGCGGAAACAGGAAATCCATGTTAAAATAGAGATGGCAATCGGCACACCTGCGCTCGAAATTTGTAATAGTAACAAATAGATAGGAAAGGCCATCTGGTAGATACCGATGCCTTCACCACCCAAGATGCGAGATAGAAGAATCCAGTTGATACTACCGATGGCTTTCACTACGAAACCGGCAATTGTTAAAATTAAGGTTCCTTTTAAAAATCCACTAGCCATTGATTATAGTTTGTTAGAGGAACCTAATACATTTTTAATTTTGTGAGCTACCATGCCTTTAATAGCATCACGAGCAGGTCCTAAATATTTGCGTGGGTCAAACTCAGATGGGTTTTGAGCCAAGTATTCGCGTACAGATGCAGTCATAGCAAGGCGAAGGTCTGTATCAATATTGATTTTGCAAACTGCCATTTGAGCAGCTTTGTGAAGCATTTCTTCAGGTACGCCTTGTGCACCAGGGATGTTGCCACCAAATTCATTACATTTTGCTACGAATTCAGGCAATACGGAGGATGCCCCATGCAATACGATTGGGAAGTTAGGCAATAATTCGCCAACTTTTTTCAAACGATCAAAATCGAGGTAAGGGTTGCCTTTGAATTTGTATGCACCGTGGCTAGTACCAATAGCGATTGCTAAGGAGTCTACACCTGTGAGATGGACAAACTCAGCAGCTTGTTCAGGATCAGTGAAGCGAGCATCTGCATCAGATACGTTTACATCATCTTCAACGCCTGCTAAACGGCCCAATTCTGCTTCTACTACAACGCCGTGAGCGTGAGCATATTCAACAACTTGTTTTGTGATTTTTACGTTTTCATCGAAATCATGATGCGATGCATCAATCATAACGGATGTAAAACCACCATCTACACAGTCTTTACAAATTTCGAAGGAATCGCCGTGGTCAAGGTGAAGAGCGATTGGTAGATTGCTGTCTTCAAGAGCGGCTTCCACAAGTTTTACAAGGTAAATATGTTTAGCATATTTACGTGCGCCTGCAGATACTTGCAAGATAAGAGGAGATTGTTCCTCTTTTGCTGCATCTACAATACCTTGTACGATTTCCATGTTGTTTACATTGAAAGCGCCAACAGCATAGCCGCCTTCATAGGCTTTTTTGAACATTTCTGTAGTAGTAACTAATGGCATGTTGTCCTCCTTGGCCATAGGGCCTGTTATATCATGTTATTAATACCGTGACTGCTAATATTTCTAGCTCGTAAGAACTAGATGCATTTCTGTTATTGCAATCATATATCAATTCAAGTTAAGTATATCAAGAAACACTATAAAGGGCCAATATTTTTTGTATAACTTATGCATAAATTTCGTCTTATTTTGTGACCCATGTGGGTTGTTTTTGTGCATTAGCATTTATTTAGTGGCTTTAAATTTGCTCAATCGTTTAGCAAGACTTTCATATCTTCTGGCATTTTTGCATGCAGTTCAAGCCATTCATCTGTTATGGGATGGTAAAAGCTTACGTGCGATGCATGCAGTGCTTGGCGTTGAATAAATTCTAGATGACCACCGTATAAGTCATCACCAGCTAGTGGATACCCTAGTTGAGATAAATGAACTCGAATCTGATGAGTGCGCCCTGTGTGTAATAAGCATTGCACATGAGTAAAGTGATTATAAACTATTATAGAGTTGTCAGCTGGACATATACTACTATTATTAATCATATCATCAGAGTTGTTTTTACTATAGTTAATTTTGCTTGTATTTTTACTAATTACTGTTATATCTGTGCGAGCCAGCTTTCCTTGGTCTGTACAACAACGCTCAATGATACTGCCTGGTTTACGACCTATAGGCCAGTTAATGCTTATAGGTACAGAAGGGAGATGCCCTTCTACAATGGCGTCGTAGATTTTGTAAAAATGGGTGTGTTTTTTATCAAAAGCATGTTGGACCACCGATGTTTTAGCAATGATGACAATACCTGAGGTATCCTTATCTAATCGGTGTACAGGATGGAAATCATAATGCTGATTTGTTTCTTGGTAGTAATGAAGTACACCATTTGCCAGCGTATGATCTCGGACGATAGAAGTAGGGTGCATAAGAATACCAGCCGCTTTATTAATGACTAAAATATATTCGTCCTCATATATGATATCTAAACTCATAGGGCTTAGGCTAAACTCTTGCTCTGGAGTTAACTTCATAACGAGATGATCGCCACCGTGAATGAGCGTATTCCAGGTAGCAAATTTACCATTAACTGTTATGATGCCTTCATTTCGTAAACGGCGTCTCATGCGCTGGGAGATATGCTGTTGTTTTATAATATGATTTATAGATTGTGTGTGTACATCAGAATCTACAATTAAGTCGATTATTGTTGCTGTTTTCATACGTATTATTATAGCAAATAAAATAAAAATGAAGAATTTTTCATAATTCGTTGTATTTGTGAAGGTCGATATAGTATAATTTGAATTGCTGAATTTTATACATTATTTATGTGTGAACTTTTTACTATAATACTGTGTGTTTAGTTCTAACAGTATATTTTATGAACTATATATGTATGTTAATGACTGTATGGTTATAGCTTATTCTATAAAAGGAGAGGTTTATGAATATTAACAAGAAATCTTTATTAGTTGCATGTGTGTTAGCGGCTATGTCTACAACAACTTTCGCGGCATCTACTACAACATCTACTAGTAGTACAACGGTAACAAACCACGATACACCAACATCGACTAGTACACGTGTAACCCGTGAGCAACATACAACAACTACATCAACTTCTACTGTGCGCACAGAAAGCTCTAGCTCCACTAAAAGCACTAAAGCTAGTGTAGGCGTAATGACTCCTCAAAAACTTGAAGAACGTAGTGCACTTTCTGGTTATATCGCGGCTGATGTATCAAGTGCATTAAACCCTTATCGTGATGCACCAAAATCTTTGAAATCTGGTAAAGGTACTACTTTCAAAAATGATGAAGTTCTTGAGCATGGTGTATTAGCATCTATGAAACAAGGAGGTAAATGGGGTATTATTCGTCCAGATGGTACTGTTGCTATTGAACCTAAGTACAAAGAAATTAAAGATGTTGATTATAAAACAGGCAATGTCTTAGCTCAAGTAGATAAGAAAACAGAAACTTGGGTTACACCTAAGGGTGTGGAAATCTCTGAAGAGGAAGCTTTAAAAGAACGTGTTAAACAAGAAGCAACTCAAGAGTATCCAAGCGATTCCTATGTAGAGTTTAAAGAAAAAGGAAAATACGGCTTTAAGACTACTGACGACAAAGTAGTGATTGCTCCACAATTCCGTCAAATTGTGACTGGTTTTAGCGAAGACCGTGCTTTTGTTAAGAATGCTAAAGGTAAAATCGTAGCTATTGATGGTACTGGTAAAGAATTATTTAATGCTCCTTCTAAAGAGGTATATGCATTCCGCAATGGTCTTGCTGAATATCGTCGCTCCGTAAGTGGGTTTAACTTAGGTGGTCTTGTAGGTGGCTTCATCGTGGGCGGTATCCTTGGAGGTGCACTTTTAGGTGGTCAACATTATCACGTAGGTGGTTTTGCCTATGATGGTGCAAAACGTGGCTATATTGATCGTTCTGGTAATATTGTAATCGATAGCAAAAAAGATAAAGTATGGCCTATCACAGCTTATGGTACAGTAATCAAAGATGCTGGTAACTTATACTTTGTGAACCGTAAAGGTGAAGTTGTTATTCAACCAGGCGATTACGATGCAGGTGAAATGGATAAATTAAATGGTCTATTAGCATTAAGAGACAATAAGACTGAGAAATGGGGCATTTTCGATGTATCAACAGGTAAGCAAGTGGTATCTTTTAAATATGATTCTATTTCCTTTGCAGGGACTGATCGTTTAGTAGTTGTGAAAGATCATGTTAAAAACCTTATCGATATGAATAGTGGTAAATCCTTGTACTCTGCTCAAACAGAAGCAACTATTGAACCGTTCAACAACGATACTGTAACATGGGTTCATACTGGTAAAGAGGGCTATACAATCATAGATAATAATGGTCATATTTTATTTAGAGATACCAACAAACTTATTGAAGATGCTAAGTCCTTTAATCATGGTTTTAGTTCTGTTAAGTCTAAAGGCAAATGGGGAATTATGAACTCCAAAGGCGAATGGCTTGTACAACCTACATATGATGCGGTAAACGTTTTATAATATAATTGGTTGTAGAATTCTTTTGAATTTGTATTGTCTTTAGTTTTGGCTTAATTATTATTGTTTAGTTATAGTTCTTAGCTATAAACTAAATACAACATAATATCGTTATACAGAGACTAGCAATGTACATGTATTATGTATGTTGCTAGTTTTTTATATTATTTGCCTTGTGTATTGTATTGCATAATCGTATTAGAGAACTTCCACTATACTTATAAAAGCTTCATTAATACATAGCTAACAATTATAATTAAGAAAATCGATTTACCTAGAAAATAAGCCTGTTTTAAGGTATAATTATAGAGATGTATTCCGTTTTGGTGTAGTTTTACACTTTCACTTGGAATATGAGGATGATGAAAGTAATGCTATGAACCTTATGCCCAACAGGTTCAGGTGTAGGAGGTATAAAATGGCTAAAGATTGTTCCTTTGACGTTGTGTCTGAAGTGGATATGCAGGAAAAAAAAGGCATTACAAAAGAAAATGCTAAAGAAGTAGTAAAAGCAATTAAAAACATGAAAATTAAGGTACAAGCATCTATCCAAGAGGATCAAGTGCGCGTATCTGGTAAGGATAAAGATGATTTGCAAGCAGTAATCCAAATGTTAAAACAATTGGATATCCCTGTAGAATTGCAATTCGTTAACTTCCGTTCTTAATACTATATGTCCATAGGATAGGTTAGTTAGACTCGTTTGAGTTTCTAATACTATCAGTGTAGGAGGCCTTATGAAAGTGGAGGACATGAAGGGTGGATATACCACAGGTTCATGTGCTACGGCAGGTATGAAAGCTGGTTTATTGGCCCTCTTAGATAAGAATATTGTGGACCAAGTGGTCATCGAAAACCCTCAAGGTCAATATATTGAGGTTCCTATTAAAGCGGTAGAGGTTATATCTGATATAGAGGCGAAGGTAACCGTCATGAAAGACGGCGGCGACGATCCTGATGTAACTCATGGTAATGATGTGGAAACGACAGTGACCCTTGATGATACTGGTGAACTGCGATTTCGAGCTGGCTTTGGTGTAGGTACTGTAACGAAACCAGGTCTTGCTATGCCGCCAGGAGAACCGGCTATCAATCCAGGGCCCCGGGCAATGATGAAAATAGTTTTTGAAGAACATTGTGTCCATGGTCAAGGTGTAACGGTAACCGTTAGTGTTCCTAATGGTAAGGTATTAGCCAAGAAAACATTAAATCATACACTTGGTATCGAAGGTGGCATTTCCATTATTGGTACCACCGGTATTGTTAAGCCTATGAGTGAAGAAGGGTTTAAGAACTCGTTAGTGCCACAGTTGAAAGTTATGAAGGCTAACGGATGTGAAACAGCTGTTCTCGTACCGGGGCGTATTGGTCAAGATCTTGCAGAGCAAGTATTGGGTATCCATAAGAACCAAATGGCAGAAACGAGTAACTTTATCGGATTTATGCTTGAAAAGGCTGTACAGATTGGATTTAAGCGAATCTTAATTATCGGTCATATCGGTAAGTTAATCAAACTAGCTAGTGGTAGCTTCCATACTCATAATCGCATGAGTGATGGCCGTATGGAAAGTATCGTGGCCTATGCTGCTTTAGAAGGAGCATCCCAAGAGGTGTGTGAAGAGTTATTTAATTGCCAAACCACAGAGTCTACATTTCCTATCTTGGAGCGAGAAGGATTGACTGGTGTATACCAACGAGTTGTAGATCGTGCATCTCTACGTAGTGAGCGCTATATTGCTAACGAAGCTGAGGTAGGGATCATCATTACGACCTTAAAAGGCGAGATTTTGGCAATGGATAAGCATGCAAAAGAGATAGGAGAACTTGAACATTGGCACATACCTTGTATATCGTAGGCATTGGTCCGGGAAACCCTGATTATGTGGTGCCTAGAGGCCTTACTTTAATTAAACATGCTACAGTATTGGTAGGCAGTGAACGGTCTTTAGAGGACTTTCAAGAGCCTGGACAAATTACATATCCTGTAACGGGTAAACTTAGTTTATTAGCCGAACAAATTGAGCAGGAGCTCAAGAGCCATGACGTGGTGGTCATGGTTAGTGGCGATACAGGCTACTATAGCTTATTGCCCTATTTAAAGAAAAAATTTACTGCTAACCCTATTGAGGTGGTGCCAGGCATTAGCTCTATGACCTTTGCTTTTGCCCGTCTTAATGAGGTATGGCATGATGCGGATTTAATGAGCTTTCACGGTCGTCAACCGGCGCCCGAAAAACTCGTATATGAAGCAGGTAAAAAGATGGGATTCTTGACGGATCCTGAATATAATCCAGCGCATATTGCGCGTATTTTAATAGATGCAGGTTGGCCAAAAGAAACGAGAGCAGCAGCCTTAGAGCGTTTGAGTTATGATGATGAAAAAATTGTAGACTCCACGCTAGAGGTGTTAACTGAGCTTGAAGGCTTTGGTCATTCTGTAATGGTGGTACTAGGATGAGACATTTTTTCGGAATTCCCGATGAGGAATTTATCCGCGGCGACGTGCCGATGACAAAATGCGAGATTCGCAAAGCCGTTATGAACGAGGCACGCATCGAGGAGGATAGCATTGTCCTTGATGTAGGCGCTGGTACGGGCTCTATTTCTATTGAAGCAGCCTTGGCGGCTCCTAAAGGGCATGTATATGCGATTGAGCGATTTGATAAAGGCATCGATCTTATCAATGAGAATATGAAGAAATTCAATGTTAATAATATGACTGTCATCAAGTCTAAAGCTCCTGAAGGCATGGAAGAATTGCCTGAGCTTGATGCGGTTATCATCGGTGGTAGCGCTGGTGGCATGACAGGCATCATGGACGAGGCGCAACGTCTGTTAAAAGTAGGTGGCCGTCTAGTTGTAACTGCTGTAACGATGGAAACTGGCTATACAATCCTTAAAGAGTTGAAAGGTCGTCCTTTCACGTATGAAGGTTACCAAATGTCCATCAGTCGTTACCGCAAGGCTGGTCCCTACCATTTGTTAGACCCATTGAGTCCAATTTTCATTGTATCTGCAACGCGTATCGCAGAAGGAGAGTAATATGGTTGACGTATATATTGTAGGCGCAGGCCCTGGGGATCCTGAGTTAATTACTCGCAAAGGGTATCGTTTAGTGCAAGAGGCAGATGTTGTAATTTATGCGGGTTCCTTGGTAAACCCTGCCATTTTAGAGGCTTGTAAACCAGGCTGTGAAATTCATAACAGTGCTACTATGAACCTTGATGAGGTATTGGCTGTTATGAAAGCTTCTGTTGAGGCTGGTAAAAGCGTAGTTCGCCTTCACACAGGTGACCCTGCTATTTACGGTGCTATTCAAGAGCAAATGGATGCACTTGCTAGCATGGGGATTTCTTATGAAGTCGTACCAGGTGTAAGCTCTTTCCTTGCTACAGCTGCGGCATTGAAACAAGAATATACATTGCCAAATGTATCTCAAACAGTCATTATTACGCGTATGGAAGGTCGTACACCGATGCCTCCAAAGGAAAAATTGCGCATGTTAGCATCTCATGAAGCGACAATGTGTATTTTCCTTAGCGTTCAAATGTTAGATAAGGTTGTAGCTGAACTCATCGAGGGCGGTTA
>PPYF01188417.1_pt1 | contig 15170 bp, 9 predicted proteins | sample 1559871 | NCBI WGS metagenome assembly PPYF01 (sample SAMN08240021, study PRJNA423297) | Human gut metagenome, whole genome shotgun sequencing project. | reverse complement strand
ACGGAACGGTCTGCGTTGTCGGGAAGATGCGTGATCTGATCCTTCAACTCAGCAAAAGTTCGATTTATTCAACAAAGCCCCACTAATGCCAAAAATTATTTTTTGGGGAGAGTCTGTATTTACTTTTTTAGGTTTGAAAAGTATTCTTTCTGATTTTTATCCTATATTCGATGTGGTTCATGTGCCTCTGTCTAATAAAGGTTTTATTTATTCATTTATGGAATTCAAAAATTCTGATTTTGTAATTGCATCACCCGATGAAAATAGTCTTTTGCACTATGTAAAAGTAATGCGTGAAATGCCGGTTAATAAAAATAACGTTATGATTTTTGCAGAAGAGAAGATTCATAAGTTGTTCGAAATCATGTGTGGTAGAAGATTTTATTTTGTTAACTCTGATTCTGCATTGTCGGTGATCTTTGAATCAATATCTTCTTTTCTGAATGGTCATTCTGTGATTACTAATAATCACAGAAATAAATTATCTGAAACGGAATTTCAAATAATTTTGTTGATGGCCAAAGGCTGGAGTCTGACAAAGATAGCGTCTTTTATTAACCGTAGCGTAAAAACAGTGAGTGCACATAAGATCAATATTATTAAAAAATTGAAATTAACGGATGGCCAATTTAAATTGCTTGTTTCTAAAGGAGAATTTTAGCTTAAAAAGTCATGGTGCGTTGTCGTTTGATGCGCGTTTTTCCACCTGTCCACAAGTTAAAAAAGGCATCACGAATGAATAAGATTTATAGTGTAGTCTGGAATTCTGCTCTTGGAATATGGACGGTCGCGTCTGAATTGACGAGAGGGAAGAAGAAAAGCAACTCCCGGAAGACTCTCGCAGCAATGACGGCCATGACATTGCTAAGCATGCCACATCTGGCATCTGCGACCATTACCACTACGGGTACACGTAATATTTCTGCTGATTATTCGCTGATTCAGCCAGGGACAACGGATAACGTCTACAACGATAGATTCCTCTATAGTAATGATACCCTTTTCGGAACATTAACGATCTCTGGCGCTTTACCGACGATAGAGCACGGCGTAGCGGGTGTTGTAGACACCACGACCATTGCCGAGTTATTAGATCAAGATAAAATTACGCTGACCTCAACGGTCAATGGCGTTCAAACCAATATTACCGCTGCCGATTTGGATAATTATTATTATAATAGTATTGGCACGCTTCCCTCACAAAACGTTCAGTCATCACTCATCGATCCCGCAACAGTAAGCTCGGCCCCTATCTTGGTTTACGATACCACTGCGCTTAACAATTATCTGACACCGACCCTGATAGGAAGCATGGTGTTAGATACGTACAATGCCACAGTTTCTAAAATTTATAATAATTTTGGCATCGTCGAAGCCAGTAACGGTGCGACAGTGAATCTGAATATTGGCGATGATAGTAAAAACGCCCGGGATGTAGCCAATACCATTAGTCTGCTGGCTAAAAATAGTTCGCTATTAAAGAGCAGTGGCTCCCTCAGTGCAGTAAACTGGATTTCTGATAACTATATTTCATTTGGTGTCGCACCCGTTGTCCCGCCGGAAGAATTTAAAGGTTCGCAGGCGACGAGTCAGTTCGGTACAACATTAACTGTTGATACTTATGGATATGATGAAAGCGGTAATGCAATACAAACCGGCACCAAGACGTTCACTATTACTAACACCCAAGAACTTGGCGCATTTAATGATTGGTTGCTGGGGCAATCCGCTGACGCAGTGACTAACGTGGATGGTGAGAAGGTGAGCCAGCTTCAACTGAAGCTGGATGCCGAGAAAGGTACGGCGTCAGTCCAGACTGTTCAAGATTGGTATTCAGGCATGATCCAGCAGGTTTTGGCCTCCAATACGACGGATGCCGGAACGGTTGACTGGGATTATAAAGTCTGGACGGATAGCTTATCCCATACCAATAACGCCACGCTGGCGAATACCGAACTCCATGCGATTTACGCGGATGGTCTTTTGGCAACAGGGACATTGGCCGCGGGCTCAATACTGGCGGTTGATGGCAGTATTGATGGCGCGATGAAAGGCCAAGATGGCGCGGTAATTACTAACCAGGGTTCCCTTAACGTATTACGGACATCCACAGGGCAGGCGCTGGCAATCGGTATGCAGGCGGAAAATGCGGTGGCAACAAACACCGGAACGATCAACTCCGGCCTGTTTATTGATAAAGATGGTCGACAGACGGTGAACAGTTACGGCGCTGTCGGTATGCAGGGCACCGGAACCAGCATTATTACTAACAATGGCACCATCAACCAAGCGATAACGACCAATAATTATGGCGCCGCCGCCGCTGCCAACCCCTGGGCAGAGACGACAACTTCGTCGACGCCAACCACCCTGGCCGTCGGCATGCAATTGTCAGATAAGTCAAGTGGTGTCAACAATAAGACCATCAACGTTGTTGATGGTAATCTCGGCAGCGCATCCTTTGGCAAAGGCTCGGCGTATGGCGTTCAGGTTAGCGGCGCAGCCACCTTCGACAACAGTGCGAATGGCACCATTTATTTAGGGCTTAAGGGCTCAGATACCAGCCAGGATGTCAAGATGGACGGTGGCTCAAGTTTGAGCGCGGGTATCTATGCCGAGGGGAGCGGCGCTGTGACTAACGCAGGGAATATTACCCTTGGTTCGCTGGTGCGTAATGCGGCAGGTATGCTGATTACCGGGGCAACCGGTAATGTCGTGAACAGCGGGAAGATTTCGGTTACCGGGAATACATCAGGGCTGTCAAATTACGGCATTCAGGTACGTAATAGCGGCGCCAATAACAATCAAAAAATCGAGAACGATGGTCAGATTGTTGTTACAGGCAGCAACAATATCGGTATTCAGGCGCTGGCAAATAGTGACAATACGAAAGTGACCACCAGTGACACCGGGAGCATCGATGTTACCGGGACAGGTGGCGTAGCCAACCGTAATTATGCGCTTTGGGTAGAAGGTTCAGGAAATAATCAGGCGGTCGCGGATATTTCTTCTGCTATTACCCTGAATAGTGTCGGGGATATTGGCGTTCATGTGCGTAATAATGCGATTGCTAATATTGATGCCAAGGGTAGCCCCGTCTTCAAAAACGGCGATCAGATCGGTTATTACTTATACGGCAACGGGGCAACAGCCAATATTGGCAAGACGATTATCGATGATAATGGCCAGACTAACACCACTATTTTCCGCGTGGCGCAAGGCGCGCAATTTTTGGGGAATACGCAAGATCCAGAAACTGGGGTCACCTCTGATATTCAGCTTACACTGAATGGCGAGGGTTCTGTCGGTGTACTGGGTACCGGATCTGGCACCGTGGTTGACACCGGTGAGGCGAGTTTCAACGTCGCAGGAACCGGCGCCTCGGCGATTATTATTGAGGGCGGCGCCATCGGTACCATTGACCAGCAAACGGCGATTAACCTCAGTGGCGAAAATTCCACCGCCGGAACCGTTGATGGTCAGGCGCATGATATCAAAGGGGCTAATTTAGGGAGCGCCGTTAATACCACCCTGACCTCGAATGCAACTATTACGTCTGATGCGGGGGATAATTCGGTCATCGCCTATGTGGCGAAAAATCTGGGTAATCTTGTTCTCGACACTCTGGCGGTTGTGGATCTGGTAAGTACCGATAGCATCGGTGTTGATGTGCAGCAAGGCGGGGAGTTTACCAACAATTCCGCCAATGTTTTGCATGTCAGTGATGGTATTGGTGTGCGGGTATCTGGCGCCAATACACAAGTTAATAAGGTGGGCAAAATTCAGGTTGATGATGGCACTGCCGGTATTTTCCTGACCAACGGTGCACAATTAACTGTTAACGGTGACGGCAGTGGTTCCGATGCAATTACCAGTAATGGCACCGCTGACGGCATTCGCCTCGATACTGGGGCAAAATCGCTTACGGCGAAAAATGTCACCATCAGCGCGTTGGGGAGCGGCGCTGGCATTCAGAATGATGCCAACAGATCGAACATCACCCTCAATAACGTCACCATCAATGCCACTGATGGCCCAGGCATTCGTACAAGTGTCGCGTTAAACGTGAAAGATGGGGCGAATAATGTCCTGAACGTCTCGGGCGACGGCACTGGTTTTGCCTTTGAGACGCGAGATGGTGGCGCCGTTACCGGTGATTTGAATATTGGCACCGGGTATACCGTCAATGTTACGGGTAGCGACGGTAGCGGGATTCGCGCCAATACAGACGGGAAGGTGACCACGGCCGCCGATATTAACGTAAATAATGCGGCGGGCAGTTCGGCGATCATCGCCAAAAATGTCAGCGCATTAAGCAATACCGGCAAAATTATTTCCGCCAGCACCAGCGCCCCGGTGATTGATGCGAGTGGCGACAGCAATAAAACGATCACCAATACCGGCACTATTCAGGCCACCAACAACACCGCGGTTGCTATTGAATCCGGCAATGGCAATGACACCATTGATATCAGTGGCGGCACCACCAGTGGTGTGATTAACACCGGTGGCGGAACCGATACCTTCAACTGGAATAGCGGCACTTTCGCCGGTGAGGTGAATTTCGCCGGAACCAATAGCAATAATCAAGCCAATATTGGTGATGTGTCATTAGCGAATACGCGCCATATTACGACGGCATCCGGTGCAGGCAATGCGCTCACCTTTACTAATACCCACGGCGATAACGCGAAAATTGGCACGCTGGCCAGTGATGATCTGACTACTGGCACCAATATCGGCACCGGTTGGGGCACGCTGACCATTACCGGGCCACAGGCCGATATGCGGATTGTCGATAGCCTGCAACTGGCCAGTAAAAATATTGCCGTTAATAATGGCGCCACGCTGCGTTCTGGCGACCGCGGTGACCCGACCAGTACCGCCGCTTCTATTGGCAACTACAATGTCACCACCCAAGGCGCAAATAGCAAGGTTATCTTTGATACCACCGGCGATGACACGCTGGCGCAAATTTATAGCGGCGTGATTAGCGGCGATGGCAACTTTGAGCGCGCCACCGGGGGAACGACAATTTTCACCGCCAACAATACCTATAGTGGTTCCACCACCATTGATCAGGGTGGCACTTTGCAGTTAGGCGCAGGCGGCACCACCGGTGAAGTCAATCCGGATTCGCAGATCATTGATAATGGTATTTTGAAGATTTTCCGTTCTGATAAAGTGCTGATTAATGGCGTGATCTCTGGTATTGGCGCATTAGAGCAAATCGGTAGCGGAATTACCCGACTGACAGGAAACAATACCTATAAAGGCGCGACGACCGTTAGCAACGGGACGTTGCTGGTCAATGGCGACCAGTCGCAAGCCACCGGCAGCACTATTGTCAGTGGTACGGCGACGTTAGGGGGTACTGGCATTGTCGGCGGCGATGTCCAGATGAATGGTCCCTCCACCCTCAGTGCGGGCGATGAGGGTGTCGGCACGCTCACCATCAATGGTAATTTACAACTTGGCAGTAATAGCACCTCGGCATTCGAACTCGGCCAGGCCTATACGCCAGGCGGTAGCCTCAATGATCTTATCAATGTCAGAGGCGATCTGTTGCTCGACGGCACACTGGATGTGATGACCTCGCCAAACGGCACCTTTGGCCCTGGCGTGTATCGTATTTATAACTACGGCGGAACGCTGACCAACAATACCTTAGACTTGGGGGATATGCCGCAGTCGCAGGATAAAAGCAACATTTTCGTTCAGACCTCGATTGATAAGCAGGTCAATTTGGTCAACGCTAACGGCGTGACGTTGCAATTCTGGGATGGTGCAGCAGTCGGCGAAAGCCATGGCGCATCAGGCATTGAAGGCAATAATAAGATCGATGGCGGTGATGGCAAATGGATGGCGATTGGCGATGCGGGCGATGATAACTGGACGACGGCGACCGGCGTAGGCAATGCGCCATGGGCGCAGAAATCGTTTGCTGTGTTCACGGCAACGCCAGGTACGGTGATGGTGGACGCCGCCGCCGGTGCGGTCACCTTCTCTGGTGCGCAATTTGACGCCGATGGTTACCTGATTAAAGGCGATGCTCTGAACGCATATGCCACGACAGAAGGTGCAACCTATGCCGGGCAAACCCCCGGCACCGGTGAGTTGCTACTGCGCGTTGGCGCTGGTGCGGCAGGGCAAGACTATAGCGCGACCATTGCGTCCGTTATCCGTGAAGCCAGCACGGCAGACAAGTTAACGCTGGTCAAAACCGATTTAGGCCGGTTGATTCTGAGTGGCGATAATGAATATCGCGGCGGCACCCGCATTGATGGCGGCACGCTGCAAATTTCTTCTGACAGCAACCTCGGGCAAAGCGGCACCGGCCTGGCTATTAACAACGGGTCAGTCTTGCAACTGGGCGCAGATTTGAGCACCGATCGCACGATTACCTTGGGTGCGTCTGATAGCGCGGAAGTCTTTGACCTGAATTCGCACCACTTTACTCCAGGTGGGGATATTACCGGCGATGGCAAACTGAAAATCACCAGCAGTTCCAGTGATGCAGTCAGCACGCTGACCCTTGACAGGGCAAACAGTTACCAGGGCGAAACGGAAATTGCCGGTACCAGCGAGAGCAATAATGTCACCGTCAATGCCAGTAAAACCGGTGCTTTTGGCAGCAATGAAAGCAGCACTGTTAGCGTCAATAACGGAGCGACGCTTAATGTGAACGGCATCGGCACCAGTCTGGCCTCGCTGACCATGAACATTGCTGACAGCTTGTTGACCTTGGCTGATAACGTCACTGCCGCCAGCGCTAAGATCAATCTGACAGGTAGTGCGCAGGCGATATTCCAGCAGAACGCCACTGGTGGTAATGCGACGATAAATGTTGGCGAACAAAGTCTCCTTGCGCTGACAGAAAATGCCAGCGGCGGTAATGCCGAAGTGACTAACAGCGGTTTGATGACCTTTGCTGACCAGACGATGGCGGAAAATGCCGTTGTCACGAACTTGGCTGGCGCCAATGTCGATATCAGTGGTGTCGATAGCGTCACCGCCATTGGCTCGTTGTCCGGCGCAGGGGATGTTGAGCTTGCGAATAAGCAGCTTGCGCTGGGACATCTCGGCCGTGATGACCTCATCAGCGGCATTATCGGCGGCGATAACGGTAGCCTGGTGAAAACGGGCGGCGGCACGTTGACATTAACCGGAGATAACACCTATACCGGCGTCACCAATGTAGAACAGGGCGTGTTGCTGGTGAATGGCGATCAGTCGGCGGCTACCGGCCTGGTGACCGTGAACTCCGGGGCGACATTAGGCGGGGACGGGATTATCGGCGGCGCCGTCAATGTGCTGGACAACGGCCATATCACGGCAGGTGCTGATCTTGATAGCGTCGGCAAACTGACCACCGGGGCGTTGACGCTGAGCGATAACGCGCAACTGGATTATCAGTTTGGTCAGGCGTATACCCCGGGCGGCCCGCTCAACGATGTGATCGATGTTAATGGCGATCTTACGCTGGACGGTAAGCTGAATATTGTCACGTCGCCGGGCGGCAGTTTTGATGTTGGCGTCTATCGCGTCATCAATTACAGCGGCGCATTAACCAACAATATCATGGATATCGGTTCCGCGCCGGAAGCCACAGACAGCCTGTATGTGCAAACGTCGGTGAAAAACCAGGTCAACCTGGTCAACCATGCTGGGCTGACGCTGCGTTTCTGGGATGGAGCTGGCGGTGAAGATGGCGTACTGAAAAACAACAACGTCATCGATGGCGGTGATGGTATCTGGCAATCCAGCCGAGGGAACGATAACTGGACCACCGACGAAACCACGCCAGAAGGCGCGCTGAATGCGCCCTTTACCGATGCCGCCTTTGCGGTCTTCGAAGGCGCGGCAGGTAACGTTACCGTTGATAATAGTAAAGGCGATGTGATCATCAGCGGCGCACAATTCGCCAGCGATGGCTATCGTGTTGGTGGCGAGGCGATCACCACCAATACGGCTGACACGCTGATTCGCGTGGGTGATGGCACGGTGGATGGCGCGAGTTATATCGCCACCATCGACAGCGTCATTCGCGGCAGCGGGGGAATCAATAAGAGTGATCTCGGGACATTGATCCTCACTGGCGACAATACCTACACCGGTGGCACAACTATCACGGCCGGTACGCTGCAAGTGGCGGGCGATAACAATCTTGGCGCCATAGATACCGGTATTACCTTTAATGGCGGTACCCTGAAATATGGCGATGCGTTCAATACGGCGCGTCAGGTCACTCTGGAATCGGCGGGTGGGACGTTTGATACCAACGGCTATGATGTTGCTCTGCTAACAGCTGTCGAAGGTAGTGGTCAACTGAGCAAAACTGGCCTGGGAACATTAACGCTGACCCAGGATAACACATACACTGGCGGTACGGTTATTGAACAGGGGGTATTGCAGCTTGGTAATGGCGATAAGACAGGTAATGTTCAGGGTAATATCGTTGATAATGGCATTCTCGATATTAATCGCTCCAATACGCTGACAATAAATGGTGATATCAGTGGTACAGGCCAATTGCAGCAGATTGGCAGTGGTACGACGGTATTGGCGGGTAACAACAGCTACAGCGGCGCGACACTGATTGCCAGCGGGGTGTTGCAAGCTGGCGGCAATAATACCCTGAGCGCAGCGTCCAATCACAGTGTTGCGGCGGGCGCCACATTGGATACTCAAGGGTATAACCAAACTGTCGCCGGGTTGACCAATAGCGGTAATGTCTCGCTCACCAGTCAGAACGCAGGTTCTGCATTAACGGTTAAAGGTAACTACAGTGGTGAAAACGGGACGTTGAAAATAGCAGCCAAACAGAATACCAGCGGCGTGGGTACTGCGGATCGTCTGGTTATTGATGGCGGCCATGCCAGCGGCAGTACGTTACTGGATGTTGATGGTTCTGGCTTGGGTGCGGCGACCGTGGGCAATGGTATCGAAGTGGTGACGGCCCTGAATGGCGCCACCACTACAGCGCAAACGTCACGGGATGCCTTCCATCTTGCCTCCACAATTATGGCGGCGGGCGCGTTTGATTATCAACTGTATGCAGGAGATGCGCAAGGTCAGGGCGATAACTGGTATCTGAGAAGCCAATACCGTCCGGAAGCGATGCTGTTCTCTGGCTTGCCGAGCGTGGTGCGTCAGGGGGATATCAGCCTGTTAGGCAATATGCATCAGCGTATGGGGGATGATATCAAACCGGGTATTGATGAGGATAATCGCGCCTGGGCCAGAATGATCGGCTATTCCGGGAAAACCAAGCTGGATGATGCCGCTGGCACGAAAACCGATTCGCATACAATGGGTATCCAGGTCGGTACGGATCTGTATGCCAATAAAAACTGGAAAGCGGGGATGTATACCAGCATTCTGGACATCGACAGTAACGTAACTGGTTCGAAGACCGGCAGTGCGGGTAAAGGCGGCGACATTGATGACAACGCGTTTTACGTCGGCGGCTATACGACATGGTTCTCTGGCAACGGTATGTATGTTGATAATGTCCTGCAATATGGTCGCCATAACTCCCGTTTATCGGCATCTGGAAATACTAATTCATATACTGTCAACGGCAATACACTGGCGGCCTCTACGGAAGTGGGCAAAGCATTCCAGTTAGGTGCCAGCGCCTGGAGTCTGGAGCCACAGGCGCAATTGATTTATCAATATAGCGACTTTGATGACAGTACAATCGATGGCGTGACAAAGACCAAGGTGGACCTGAAACCGGGCAATTCGTTTACCGCGCGTCTGGGGGTTCGTCTGGTTGGCGATTATGATACCAACCATGGCAAAATCCAGCCTTATGGCCGGGTTAACTTGTGGCAGGGACTGGGGTCGAAAGACAAAGCGCATTTTACCAATGCGGTGACGGCCACTACGCTTGACTCCTCGCAGCAGTACTCCAGTACTGAAGTGGCTGCCGGGATGACCTGGACTGTCGCCAGAGATGTACAGGTTTACGGTGAGTTGGGGACTCAATTCAGTAATGGGGGTGATAAATCCCGGGTCTCCGCGCCAATCAATGCGTCGATTGGATTTAAAAAGATGTTTTAACAGCAATAAAACACACAAAGGCCCTTAATATAAGGGCTTTTGTGATTAGTGTTAAAAACAAATATCAGGTGTGAGTTTCATTTAATATTTCATTTTACTTTGGTGTTTTTTATATGAACAATATAGAAACAGATTTTATGCGAGATGTTGGCACAAAATTTATTTATCCTGTATATCAGCCAATAGTAAATGGCCATCGCAGAATAGTCGGTTTTGAAATGCTGATTAGGTGGTGTGTTAATGGTGTTGAGAAACAACCTCAGGACTTTTTACCCTATTTTAATGAAAAAAAACTATGGCTTGCACTTACAGCCGTGATGTTAGAAACAGCAGCAAAGAAAGTAAATTATTATGGTGGCAAGATCTATTTTTCTATCAATATCCCAGCCGTTTTGCTGGGTGATGAGCAACTGTATGAATTGCTTGATATAGCAAAGCGATTGTTGGTTAAAGATGATTGGTATGACTGTTTGGTCCTGGAAATTCCAGAAAATATTTGCCTTGAAAGTAAGGTGCTTGAGAGTATTAATCATTTGTACTCTCAAGGATGGCGTCTGGAGTTGGATGATTGCTTTTCTGTGAGCAGTGGCACCTTCCCGATAAAAACAGTGCGCTTTAGCGGTTATAAATTAGACCGTTCTATCATTGCAACATTTTTGGCCGATAGCTATGAGGCCAGTTTAATCCGCGCATTGAATTATTTTTGTGTATTAACGGGCAGCCGTTGTACGGCGGAGGGTGTGGATGACCACCAGAAATTTTCAATGTTAGCTAAATTAGGTATTGATAACTTTCAGGGATATGAAATCTCGAAACCAGTACCGGATGCAGAATTAGATGACTTAGTACGATTCCATTGCTATCAACAGTTTTAGTTTTATTAATGATGTTAAATTTAAGAGATTTTCGCATATGAATATATCATTCCGCGGCTGGGTTTGGTTATTTTGCATTACGCTAAGCATTCTTTTTTGGTATGGGATTTTTATTATTTTAAAATATGTCTTGTAGAGATAATGAATGAGGGAAAGTGGACTAAATAACTTCGCCAAATAATAGCTCACCAGAAAGGAACTCAGTCCGGATTGAGCGATCTGATCAATCGCCAAACATCACAAACCACCAACCGGACTGAGCGATGCCAATCATAGCAGTAATTCCTGATGAAGAACGACGACTGATGCGTAAAGAAGCCCAACTGACTCGTGATAAAAACCATGCCAGACGACTCATTGCCATACTGATGCTGCATCAGGGAATGACCGTTACCGACGTCGCCAGACTACTTTGTGCTGCTCGCTCATCCGTCGGAAGATGGATAAATTGGTTTACTTTACATGGTGTTGACGGACTAAAAAGCTTCAAACCCGGACGCGCGCCTCGCTGGCCGGTCGCAGATATCCTGCACATCCTGCCGTTTCTGGTGCAACGTTCTCCACAGGATTTTGGCTGGCTTCGCTCCCGCTGGAGCACCGAGCTGCTGGCGCTCATCGTCAACCGACTTTTTAATGTGACGCTTCATCCCGCCACCTTGCACCGATACCTGAAACAGGCGGGTATTGTCTGGCGCAGAGCCACGCCGACGCTGAAAATCAAAGACCCGCACTATGATGAAAAACACCTTGCCATTGAGCAGGCGTTGGCTCAGAAGCAGACGGAACATCCTGTGTTTTATCAGGATGAAGTCGATATCGACCTGAACCCGAAAATCGGCGCGGACTGGATGTTGAAAGGGCAACAGAAGCGCATTGCAACGCAGGGACAAAACCAGAAGCATTATCTGGCCGGCGCACGGCATTCAGGTACAGGGCGAGTTCACTCCGTCACTGGCAGCAGCAAGAGTTCTGATTTATTTATCAATCTGTTAGAAACGTTGCGGCACACATATCGGCGAGCGAAAAGTATTACGCTGGTAGCAGATAACTACATCATCCACAAAAGCCGCAAAGTAGAGCGCTGGCTGGAGAAAAACAAGAAATTCCGGTTGTTGTTCGTGCCGACGTATTCGCCGTGGCTGAATCCAATAGAGCGATTGTGGTTGTCGTTACACGAAACCATAACGCGAAATCATCAGTGCCAGTACATGTGGCAGTTACTGGAACGGGTAAATCAGTTTATAAATGCCGCCTCGCCGTTCCCCGGCAATCAACACGGGCTGGCTAAAGTGGAGCGGTAATATGCAAAGTTATTTAGTACAAAAAATTAAATAAAAAAACAAAGTAAAATTAGATGAAAAATCATACGAGAAGTTGAACGATAGCTGAAGAAACCGTCCTAAAATCTTCATAACCAGAAAGACAGGCTTTCTAACTATGAGGATTTTGAGTTATAATGGATAGTAGGAAGAAGGGGTTTACATGAATCTTTGAGTCATTCCGCAAACCGGACATGTAAATATTTCTGTTGTAAGGTATGAGACTGTAATTAAAATTGTGTAATTGCCTGTTTTTGATATGTTCACTCCAACAACGGAGACAGGTAAACGATGGACGAAAAGAAACTCAAGGCACTCGCAGCCGAACTGGCTAAAGGCCTTAAAACTGAAGCCGATCTCAATGCGTTTTCCCGCATGCTGACGAAGTTAACCGTCGAAACGGCTCTCAATGCAGAGTTGACTGACCATTTCGGGCACGAGAAAAATGCCCCTAAATCAGGCTCTAATACCCGAAATGGTTACTAGTCTAAAACCGTGTTATATGACGACGGTGAGATTGAACTGAGCACGCCACGTGATCGCGAAAACACCTTCGAACCTCAGTTGATCAAGAAAAACCAGACGCGGATCACGCAGATGGACAGCCAGATTTTATCCCTCTACGCCAAAGGCATGACTACCCGCGAAATCGTCGCCACCTTCAAAGAGATGTATGACGCCGATGTGTCACCCACACTGATATCTAAGGTCACCGACGCTGTAAAAGAGCAGGTTACTGAGTGGCAAAACCGGCAGCTGGATGCGCTCTATCCCATTGTTTATATGGACTGTATTGTCGTAAAAGTCCGTCAGAATGGCAGCGTGATAAACAAAGCTGTCTTCCTGGCGCTGGGTATCAACACCGAAGGTCAGAAAGAATTACTGGGTATATTGCTGGCCGAAAACGAAGGGGCAAAGTTCTGGCTGAGTGTGCTCACTGAGCTTAAAAATCGCGGCCTTCAGGACACCTGATTGCCTGCGTGGACGGCCTGAAGGGCTTCCCGGATGCGATAAACAGCGTCTATCCGCAGACCCATATCCAGCTGTGTATCATCCATATGGTGCGCAACAGCCTGAAATATGTGGCTTGGAAGGACTACAAGGCCGTCACCAGCGGCCTGAAAACGGTGTATTAGCCTCCGACCGAAGAGGCAGCGCTGATGGCGCTGGACGCGTTCGCAGAAGCATGGGACGACAAATACCCGCAGATCAGCAAAAGCTGGAGTGCGCACTGGGAAAATCTCAATACATTCTTCAACTATCCACCCGATATCCGTAAGGCAATCTACACCACGAATGCCATAGAGTCGCTGAACAGCGTGATCCGTGCCGCGATTAAAAAACGCAAAGTGTTCCCGACGGATGACTCGGTGCGAAAGGTTATTTATCTGGCGATCAAGGATGTGTCGAAAAAATGGAGTATGCCGATCCAGAACTGGCGACTGGCAATGAGCCGTTTTATTATCGAGTTCGGTGACCGCCTCAGCGATCACCTTTAACGAGTGGGCAGTTACACAGAATTACTGACAGGCTCGAAGAGCGCAGGATCCCTTAGATTTCATCGCTGATTATGGTGATAAAATGCTTCTGACCGGGGACACCCTGCGCGGGGTGGATATCATCCCGGCTTTCATCAACAAAGCTGATCCGGAGGTTTTCGGCGTCAGAATCTATTACTTCCCCCCATAACTGAAGGGCGTCATTATCCATGGTTCCGGAAATGAACAGTTTCCGAGTGGTTGCCTGCTGATCTTCCGTGAGCACCAGATCAGATGCGCAGCGTGAGCAGTCAATTGCCTTACCGATTTTTTCCAGTATCGATGTCATCTGTCACCAGCCCTGCAGTCACTATCACTATACGTTTTCGCCCGTCTTCCATCGTTTGGATATCCGGTGCATTATCCTCATCGTAGATAACAATAACATCTTCCAGAGTTTCCAGTTTTCTTTTCCGTGGCTTAGGAATGTTCTTAGAGGTGATCCGGAAAGATTCACCTGAAATTCCCAGGTCTTTTATTTTTCGGGTAAAGGATTTGACCAATGGATGATCTTCTTCCATTGGTCCAAAAATTTGGTTCAGCAGGGAAAGGGGTTCATCGGTGTTAAAATCCTGCGCCCCGTGATGTAACGTTTCATAAATCTTGTTAATACCGCTGCGTCTGATGTCGTCCGGTAACAGGTCTCGATGCTTATTGAAGACATCCTTGAGTGCGGCAACCAGTTTGTCGCTGAGATCGGTTGTACTGTTGACGCGCTGTACCTGTAAAAAACGCTCAAAATAAACGGAGATATTGGTTCGTTTACTGCGATCCCGTACGACAACCCGCCCTCCCTGAGAATCTTCCGTCAGGCGGACCAGAGCAATTTTCTGCATGGCTTCAGCTTTCTTGACGAAGCTTTCGCGGAAACGTTCGAGTCTGGGAACCTGAAACTCGTCTCCCTCCGCATCCAGCACGTAACGTACCACATCCTCGTTATCATATTTAATGAGGGCAAACAGTTTTTCATCGTTGAGGGTGTGAAGCTCAAAAAGAAAAAATACCCCCATACTGGCATTTTTTGTGTGGTGGTGAGACTGAAAATCGTTTGCCAGAAAGGTGGACTGTTCGGTGAAGCAGCTCGCGTCGGTATCGGCATTGTTCCTGATGAGGCACAGAATACGCTCGGTACTGGACAATTCCGTAAAACGGAACATGTTACCGCTTAATGCAGATTTAATCCGTTCCAGGAAAAAATCGACGTGTTCAGGCGGTGATATTTCACTGAGCAGCACGGGGATCTCCAGTTCCCCACCAACGACATGAAAAATCATTCGTTTTATTGTTAGTGCGGCTTTGTTGAATAAATCAGATTTCGGGTAAGTCTCCCCCGTAGCGGGTTGTGTTTTCAGGCAATACGCACGCTTTCA
>PPYF01612385.1_pt1 | contig 15171 bp, 8 predicted proteins | sample 1559871 | NCBI WGS metagenome assembly PPYF01 (sample SAMN08240021, study PRJNA423297) | Human gut metagenome, whole genome shotgun sequencing project. | reverse complement strand
ATTGGAGCGGGCGAAGGGAATCGAACCCTCGTATAGAGCTTGGGAAGCTCTCGTTCTACCATTGAACTACGCCCGCTTCGAGATGCGTAAGGCATTATAAACCTTACGCTCTCCTTAGCAAGTGCCACGCTGCTGACTGCTGATTAATTCGCCATCAGCATTTTGGCTTGCTGCCCTGAGGCGGCAAGTAACGTAGCGGATCAATTGCCGTTGCACGGTAACGAATCTGGAAATGCAGGCGAACAGATGCCGCATCCGTGCTCCCCATAGTGGCGATTTTTTGCCCAGCCTTCACGCTTTGCCCATTATTTACCAGCATCGTGTCATTATGGGCGTAAGCCGTAATGTAATCTTCACTGTGTTTAATCATGATGAGATTACCGTAGCCACGCAGCTGGTTGCCCACATACACCACCTTTCCTGCACCCGCGGCGTAAATAGGTGTACCCCGTGGAGCTGAGATATCAATCCCTTTATTGCCGCCATCTGCTGTCGAATACGGCATGATAACTTTCCCTGTCGTTGGCCATAACCAACAACGTTGCCCTACTGGCGGCCAGGATGATTTCGGTACCGCTGATGACGGTGTAACCGATGCGGTTTTGGTCGTTGATTTGGCGATTGATTTACGTGTAATACTGCTACTTTTCGCCCCACCCAGTTTTAGTTTCTGACCAACTTCAATGGTGTAAGGGGGGGAAATGCCGTTCAGTCGCGCCAGTTCTTTTACGCTGGTTCCCGTGGTGCGCGAAATACGATATAGCGTATCCCCCCGTTTCACGGTGTAAACGGAGCCGGAATACGTTCCTGTATCGGATGATTTGCTACCCGAACAGCCCGCCAAAAGCAGTCCAACCGATAACAACATCACGATACCCAGAGATTTTTTATTCAGGCGTCCCGCACTCAAAATCTTTCCTCGCTTAAAAAACAAGACGCCTTATCATAGCAGCCAGCCTCTTGATACCCAATCTCTTGCTTCTGGAAAAACGTGGTAATAGAGAAAGAGGTTAATTTCATTTGGCAAAGGGAAGTATCATCAGCAAAATATTCGCTGTAGAGGTATCGAACTTCCTGACTTTTTACCCTATTTCCCATCCTGATGCGTAATAATCCCAATTTATCACATTGATTTTATCGCCACTCATATTGATACGTATCACTGCCCCTATTCAGAGTCCTGTTTCGTATCATATCTGTGTTTTTTTAACGTCATCACACTTCCTACCTCCCCTAACGCTTATCGTCGTTTCTGGCGTAAATCTTGCCTGCTTAGACTAAATCTTTGCCATAAGAACCAAATGTTCAAATCGAGGGGATTTCTATGGAAGCGCGGGAAGCAACCGCTACGGGTGAATCATGCATGCGCGTCGATGCCATTGCTAAGGTCACCGGGCGGGCACGATATACTGACGATTATGTTATGGCGGGCATGTGTTATGCGAAATATGTACGTAGCCCTATCGCACATGGTTATGCCGTAAGTATTAATGATGAACAAGCCAGAAGTTTGCCGGGCGTACTGGCGATTTTTACCTGGGAAGATGTGCCTGATATTCCATTCGCTACAGCTGGGCATGCCTGGACACTTGACGAAAACAAGCGCGATACCGCCGATCGCGCACTGCTAACTCGCCATGTTCGTCATCATGGTGACGCCGTTGCCATCGTCGTGGCCCGCGATGAACTCACGGCAGAAAAAGCGGCGCAATTGGTCAGCATTGAGTGGCAAGAATTACCCGTTATCACCACGCCAGAAGCGGCGCTGGCAGAAGACGCTGCACCAATCCATAACGGTGGCAATTTACTGAAACAAAGCACGATGTCGACGGGTAATGTCCAACAAACAATCGATGCCGCCGACTACCAGGTACAGGGGCACTATCAGACCCCCGTTATTCAACATTGTCACATGGAAAGCGTAACATCGCTGGCGTGGATGGAGGATGACTCGCGAATTACCATCGTTTCCAGCACCCAGATCCCGCACATTGTTCGCCGCGTGGTTGGTCAGGCGCTGGATATTCCCTGGTCATGCGTACGAGTCATCAAACCATTTGTCGGTGGCGGTTTTGGTAATAAACAGGATGTACTGGAAGAGCCAATGGCGGCATTCCTGACCAGCAAGCTTGGCGGCATTCCGGTGAAAGTTTCCCTTAGCCGTGAAGAGTGTTTCCTCGCAACCCGTACCCGCCACGCTTTTACCATTGACGGGCAAATGGGCGTGAACCGCGACGGAACATTGAAAGGTTATAGTCTGGATGTTCTGTCTAACACCGGCGCTTATGCATCTCACGGGCACTCCATCGCTTCTGCGGGGGGGAATAAAGTCGCTTACCTTTATCCTCGTTGTGCCTACGCTTACAGTTCAAAGACCTGCTATACCAACCTCCCCTCGGCTGGTGCGATGCGTGGTTATGGCGCGCCACAAGTCGTATTTGCCGTTGAGTCTATGCTTGATGACGCCGCGACAGCGTTAGGTATTGATCCTGTTGAAATTCGTTTACGCAACGCCGCCCGCGAAGGAGATGCTAATCCGCTCACGGGCAAACGTATTTACAGCGCAGGGTTGCCGGAGTGTCTTGAAAAAGGCCGGAAAATCTTTGAATGGGAAAAACGCCGTGCAGAATGCCAGAACCAGCAAGGCAATTTGCGCCGCGGCGTTGGCGTCGCCTGTTTTAGCTACACCTCTAACACCTGGCCTGTCGGCGTAGAAATAGCAGGCGCGCGCCTTCTGATGAATCAGGATGGAACCATCAACGTGCAAAGCGGCGCGACGGAAATCGGTCAGGGTGCCGACACCGTCTTCTCGCAAATGGTGGCAGAAACCGTGGGGGTTCCGGTCAGCGACGTTCGCGTTATTTCAACTCAAGATACCGACGTTACGCCGTTCGATCCCGGCGCATTTGCCTCACGCCAGAGCTATGTTGCCGCGCCTGCGCTGCGCAGTGCGGCACTATTATTAAAAGAGAAAATCATCGCTCACGCCGCAGTCATGCTACATCAGTCAGCGATGAATCTGACCCTGATAAAAGGCCATATCGTGCTGGTTGAACGACCGGAAGAGCCGTTAATGTCGTTAAAAGATTTGGCGATGGACGCTTTCTACCACCCTGAACGCGGCGGGCAGCTCTCTGCTGAAAGCTCCATCAAAACCACCACTAACCCACCGGCGTTTGGCTGTACCTTTGTTGATCTGACGGTCGATATTGCGCTGTGCAAAGTCACCATCAACCGCATCCTCAACGTTCATGATTCAGGGCATATTCTTAATCCACTGCTGGCAGAAGGTCAGGTACACGGCGGAATGGGAATGGGCATTGGCTGGGCGCTATTTGAAGAGATGATCATCGATGCTAAAAGCGGCGTGGTCCGTAACCCCAATCTGCTGGATTACAAAATGCCGACCATGCCGGATCTGCCACAACTGGAAAGCGCGTTCGTCGAAATCAATGAGCCGCAATCCGCATACGGACATAAGTCACTGGGTGAGCCACCAATAATTCCTGTTGCCGCTGCTATTCGTAACGCGGTGAAGATGGCTACCGGTGTTGCAATCAATACACTGCCGCTGACGCCAAAACGGTTATATGAAGAGTTCCATCTGGCAGGATTGATTTGAGGATAACATCATGTTTGATTTTGCTTCTTACCATCGCGCAGCAACCCTTGCCGATGCCATCAACCTGCTGGCTGACAACCCGCAGGCCAAACTGCTCGCCGGTGGCACTGACGTACTGATTCAGCTCCACCATCACAATGACCGTTATCGCCATATTGTTGATATTCATAATCTGGCGGAGCTGCGGGGAATTACGCTGGCGGAAGATGGCTCGCTACGTATCGGCTCTGCAACGACATTTACCCAGCTAATAGAAGATCCTATAACTCAACGTCATCTCCCGGCGTTATGTGCTGCGGCCACGTCCATTGCTGGACCGCAGATCCGTAACGTCGCTACCTACGGTGGAAATATTTGCAACGGTGCCACCAGCGCAGATTCTGCCACGCCAACGCTAATTTATGACGCGAAACTGGAGATCCACTCCCCGCGCGGTGTTCGTTTCGTCCCGATTAATGGCTTTCACACCGGGCCGGGCAAAGTGTCTCTTGAGCATGACGAAATCCTCGTCGCCTTTCATTTTCCGCCACAGCCGAAAGAACACGCGGGCAGCGCGCATTTTAAATATGCCATGCGCGACGCAATGGATATTTCAACGATTGGCTGCGCCGCACATTGCCGACTGGATAACGGCAATTTCAGCGAATTACGCCTGGCATTTGGTGTTGCCGCGCCAACGCCGATTCGCTGCCAACATGCCGAACAGACTGCACAAAATGCGCCATTAAACCTGCAAACGCTGGAAGCTATCAGCGAATCTGTCCTGCAAGATGTCGCCCCGCGTTCTTCATGGCGGGCCAGTAAAGAGTTTCGTCTGCATCTCATCCAGACGATGACCAAAAAAGTGATTAGCGAAGCCGTCGCCGCGGCGGGGGGAAAATTGCAATGAATCACAGCGAAACAATTACCATCGAATGCACCATTAACGGGATGCCTTTTCAGCTTCACGCCGCACCAGGCACGCCGCTCTCGGAATTACTCCGCGAACAAGGACTGCTAAGTGTCAAACAAGGGTGCTGCGTGGGTGAATGTGGTGCCTGTACGGTGTTGGTCGACGGCACAGCAATAGACAGTTGCTTATACCTTGCCGCCTGGGCTGAAGGAAAAGAGATCCGCACGCTGGAAGGTGAAGCGAAAGGCGGAAAACTTTCTCATGTTCAGCAGGCTTATGCGAAATCCGGCGCAGTGCAGTGCGGGTTTTGTACGCCTGGCCTGATTATGGCTACCACGGCAATGCTGGCGAAACCACGCGAGAAGCCATTAACCATTACGGAAATTCGTCGCGGACTGGCGGGAAATCTTTGTCGCTGCACGGGGTATCAGATGATTGTAAATACAGTTCTGGATTGCGAGAAAACGAAGTAAAAGGATATCCGGCCTGAATTCAGGCCGGATTCACTGAGGTTATGTGTTTAACAACTCATATTTCTTAATCTTGCGATAGAGCGTAGCAATGCCGATGCCCAGTTCATCAGCAACTTGCTTCTTGCTGTTATGACGTGAAAGCGCCTCGCGGATCATTTGCTTTTCCATCTCCTCCAGCGCCGTGCCGCCCGCATCATCGAGTGACAGGTGCGCCTCACTGACCTCTGTTACATCACTTTGCTCCGTTGTGCCATTATTCAGCAGATTTGGCGGCAATAGCGTGCTGTCGATAACTTCACCTGAAGGAACCACGTTAACCAGATATTCCATCAAATTGCTTAACTCGCGCAGGTTTCCGGGCCAACGATGCTTACGCAATATTTCGACGACATCGGGAGCAATGCCAGGATAAACCGATCCCAGACGACGGGTATGCAGATGTAAAAAGTAATGCACCAATAGTTCAATATCTTCCTGACGTTCACGCAGCGGTGGCAGAGTTATCGGGATAACATTAAGTCGGTAGAAGAGATCTTCGCGGAATTTACCTTCGGCAATGAACTGGGCCAAATTCTGATTAGTTGCAGAAATGATGCGAATGTCGACTTGTATTGGGCTACTGGCACCAATCGGCAGAATTTCACGTGCCTCAATAGCGCGCAGTAATTTAGCCTGCAACATTAATGGCATATCACCTATTTCATCGAGAAACAGCGTGCCCGTATTCGCCGCCTGAATCAACCCTGTTTTACCGTTGGCAGAAGCGCCAGTAAATGCACCTTTAACATAACCGAACAGTTCGCTCTCCAGAAGCTGCTCCGGAATCGCGGCACAGTTGATAGCAATAAAGGGTTTATTCCGTCTTCCGCTCAACTTATGGATTGCACGGGCGACGACTTCTTTACCCGTGCCGCTTTCACCAACCACCATAACGCTGGATGGGCTGGGTGCAATACGGCTAATGAGTCGTTTTAATTGCCGCATAACACGGCACTCGCCAACCAATTGTTCAATATGCGGTTCATCAGGTGCATTTGCTACAGAAAAACTGGTATGCGATTGGTGAAACGCCATTAAAAATAATTGTCGGCCCTGAATGTTATGCAATTGACCAATGATTAATTCACTTTTATCGTCCCATGAAACAATATGCTGCATATGTCCATGGGTAAAATTACTCTCAAATGTTAATGGTCTGAAACGGATAGGTTTCCCAATAATATTATTTTGCACAACACCAAGTGTTTTTAAGGCAGTCTGATTAACAAACTGAACCCGATTTTCATCATCTACAACTAATACGCCCTGATCCATATTATCGATCATGGTCGCAAATATTTTACTGATGTTATCTCCTGGCCCCTGATCCTCCAGAAGTTTCGAAACAAAAATGGTGGATATATGGCGAACATAATCAGAAAATTCGCGTAAATTATCACTGATATGCTCTTGTTGCTCGTGGGTAACGGCAATCAAACTTATCACCCCAACACAACGATCCTGTAAAATGACAGGCGTACCCAGAAATGCTTTTTCGCGGCAATTTTCTTTACTATCGCAACCTTCGCAAAGGGGATCGAAGCGAGACTGTGTCACAACTTTTTCAGTTTTCGTTTCCAGGACGTGGCGGAGCAGGCGTGAGTTGCCGCTCAACTGGCGACCAAGAAACTTCCCATACGCGCCCGTTCCGGCAACGCGACACAAGTTTTCATCAACGATCTCAACCTCAAGCTGCAAAACGCTGGCAAGCATTCTGGCAAAACGCTGAATTGTCGGTTGAATTTGCATCAATACTGACTGCGTAGTAGCAAGCTCCATAGCTTTACCTTCCAGACTTACTTAAAAGTCGATCATTGAAGACGTTGATGGTTCACAGATCATGATGATATTAACTCAGGCGAAATTGGCTTTGATAAAAACATAAGATTTTTATCATTTTCTAATGAAATTATGGAAGAGATATCACATTTCTATATCAATATGAGAATTACGGCGGTGAGTTTATCAAACTGAAGAGAGATAGCCTGCCCCTTTATCTTATTTCTGATACTTAGCAGCAAATAAATAACGCGATAAAAAAAGCCAAACGTTTTCGTATTTTACAAACAACCAGAAGCTGGCATCAATTTGTGATCAACCCCACACATTATCCGTCAAATTAGTCTTTTGCAGCCGCGCGGATAATTCTGGCACACTTATTGTTAGTCCCAGGTATAGCTGTGAAAACACCAATCACTTTGGCAAGTCACAGTGAAATAAACCACTTTGCCTGTCATTCCACTACCGGGACTTTATGATGAAAACTGTTAATGAGCTGATTAAGGATATCAATTCGCTGACCTCTCACCTTCACGAGAAAGATTTTTTGTTAACGTGGGAACAGACGCCAGATGAACTGAAACAAGTACTGGACGTTGCCGCAGCATTAAAAGCACTGCGTGCTGAAAACATCTCAACCAAAGTCTTTAATAGTGGATTAGGTATTTCCGTATTCCGCGACAACTCCACCCGTACCCGCTTCTCTTATGCTTCCGCGCTTAACCTGCTCGGCCTTGCACAACAAGATCTCGACGAAGGCAAATCACAAATCGCTCACGGCGAAACCGTGCGTGAAACCGCCAATATGATCTCCTTCTGCGCCGACGCTATTGGTATTCGCGACGATATGTATCTGGGCGCAGGCAACGCCTATATGCGTGAAGTTGGCGCTGCACTTGATGACGGTTACAAGCAGGGTGTACTGCCACAGCGTCCGGCTTTAGTGAACCTGCAATGCGATATTGACCACCCGACTCAGTCAATGGCTGACCTCGCGTGGTTACGTGAACACTTTGGTTCACTGGAAAACCTGAAAGGTAAAAAAATCGCCATGACCTGGGCCTACTCTCCAAGCTATGGCAAACCGCTCTCTGTACCACAAGGCATCATCGGTCTGATGACTCGCTTCGGTATGGATGTCACCCTGGCCCATCCGGAAGGCTACGACCTGATCCCGGATGTGGTTGAAGTGGCGAAAAACAATGCTAAAGCCTCCGGTGGTAGCTTCCGTCAGGTCACCAGCATGGAAGAAGCCTTCAAAGACGCAGACATCGTTTATCCGAAGTCATGGGCACCTTACAAAGTGATGGAAGAGCGTACTGAATTGCTGCGTGCGAACGATCACGAAGGCTTAAAAGCACTGGAAAAACAGTGTCTGGCACAGAACGCGCAACACAAAGACTGGCATTGTACTGAAGAGATGATGGAACTGACCCGTGATGGCGAAGCCCTGTACATGCACTGCCTGCCAGCTGATATCAGCGGCGTATCCTGTAAAGAAGGTGAAGTGACTGAAGGCGTATTCGAAAAATACCGTATCGCTACCTACAAAGAAGCCAGCTGGAAGCCTTATATCATCGCCGCGATGATCCTGTCCCGTAAATACGCCAAACCAGGTGCACTGCTCGAGCAACTGCTGAAAGAAGCGCAAGAACGCGTGAAATAACCCCTCGGGCCGATCAGCTGGTCGGCCCTCTATTTCCAGAGGCCAAAAGGATAGGATATGTCCGTTTTCTCATTGAAGATTGATATCGCCGATAACAAATTTTTCAACGGCGAAACATCACCGCTCTTTTCGCAAAGCCAGGCCAAACTGGCGCGCCAGTTCCACCAGAAAATAGCTGGTTATCGCCCAACACCGCTTTGTGCGCTGGACGATCTCGCAAACCTTTTTGGTGTGAAGAAAATTCTCGTCAAAGACGAATCAAAACGATTCGGTCTGAACGCCTTCAAAATGCTTGGCGGTGCGTACGCCATCGCTCAATTATTGTGTGAAAAATATCATCTTGATATCGAAACGCTGTCATTTGAGCACCTGAAAAATGCCATCGGCGAAAAAATGACTTTCGCGACCACCACCGACGGCAACCACGGGCGCGGTGTGGCGTGGGCAGCACAGCAACTCGGACAGAATGCGGTGATTTACATGCCGAAAGGTTCTGCTCAGGAACGCGTTGACGCCATTCTGAACCTCGGTGCCGAGTGCATCGTCACGGATATGAACTATGACGATACCGTTCGCCTGACCATGCAACACGCGCAGCAGCACGGCTGGGAAGTGGTACAGGACACGGCATGGGAAGGTTACACCAAAATCCCAACCTGGATCATGCAAGGCTACGCAACCCTGGCAGATGAAGCCGTCGAGCAAATGCGTGAAATGGGCGTAACCCCGACGCACGTTCTGCTGCAAGCCGGTGTCGGAGCAATGGCCGGTGGTGTGCTGGGTTATCTGGTCGACGTCTATAGCCCGCAAAATCTGCACAGCATTATTGTTGAACCTGACAAAGCTGACTGTATTTATCGCTCCGGCGTCAAAGGCGACATCGTCAACGTTGGCGGTGATATGGCCACCATCATGGCAGGCCTGGCCTGTGGCGAACCTAACCCGCTGGGCTGGGAAATCCTACGTAACTGCGCCACCCAATTCATCTCCTGCCAGGACAGCGTTGCCGCATTAGGTATGCGCGTGCTGGGTAATCCGTACGGCAACGACCCGCGCATCATCTCCGGTGAATCCGGCGCTGTCGGTTTGGGCGTTCTCGCAGCGGTTCATTATCACCCGCAACGTCAAAGCCTGATGGAAAAACTGGCGCTGAACAAAGATGCCGTGGTGCTGGTTATCAGCACTGAAGGCGACACCGACGTGAAGCACTACCGCGAAGTTGTCTGGGAAGGCAAACACGCTGTAGCACCTTAATCACCCTATTGGAACTGCTCCCTGCAAAACGGGGAGTAAAAAATCTGGAGAAAAATAATGGCTAAGAATATTCCATTCAAACTGATTCTTGAAAAAGCAAAAGATTACCAGGCGGATATGACTCGCTTCCTGCGCGACATGGTTGCTATTCCCAGTGAAAGCTGCGACGAGAAACGCGTAGTACATCGTATTAAAGAAGAGATGGAAAAAGTCGGCTTCGATAAAGTTGAAATCGACCCGATGGGCAACGTTCTCGGTTATATCGGCCACGGCCCGCGTCTGGTGGCAATGGACGCTCATATCGATACCGTCGGCATTGGCAACATCAAAAACTGGGACTTCGATCCGTACGAAGGCATGGAAACTGATGAACTGATTGGTGGTCGCGGTACTTCCGACCAGGAAGGTGGCATGGCCTCTATGGTTTATGCCGGTAAAATCATTAAAGACCTCGGTCTGGAAGATGAATATACCCTGCTGGTTACCGGTACGGTGCAGGAAGAAGACTGCGACGGTCTGTGCTGGCAGTACATTATTGAACAATCCGGCATTCGCCCGGAATTTGTGGTCAGTACCGAACCAACCGACTGCCAGGTATACCGTGGTCAGCGCGGTCGTATGGAAATTCGTATTGATGTTCAGGGTGTTAGCTGCCACGGTTCTGCACCAGAACGCGGTGATAACGCCATTTTCAAAATGGGTCCGATTCTTGGCGAATTACAAGAACTCTCCCAACGTCTGGGTTATGACGAATTCCTCGGCAAAGGCACCCTCACCGTTTCTGAAATCTTCTTCACATCCCCAAGCCGTTGCGCTGTAGCAGACAGCTGCGCAGTTTCAATCGACCGTCGTCTGACCTGGGGCGAAACCTGGGAAGGCGCGCTGGACGAAATCCGCGCCCTGCCTGCAGTACAGAAAGCTAACGCGGTTGTTTCTATGTACAACTACGACCGTCCGTCCTGGACTGGCCTGGTTTACCCAACCGAATGCTACTTCCCGACCTGGAAAGTGGAAGAAGATCACTTCACCGTTAAAGCACTGGTGAATGCCTACGAAGGGCTGTTTGGCAAAGCGCCGGTTGTTGATAAGTGGACCTTCTCAACTAACGGCGTATCTATCATGGGCCGTCACGGCATTCCGGTGATCGGCTTTGGCCCGGGTAAAGAACCTGAAGCGCATGCACCTAACGAAAAAACCTGGAAATCTCACCTGGTGACCTGTGCCGCGATGTACGCTGCAATCCCGTTAAGCTGGCTGGCAACAGAGTAATTACTCTTCACTTATTCCCCTCCGGTTCGCCGGAGGGTTTTTGGAGTTTGCTATGCGCGTATTGATCAAAAACGGCACTGTCGTTAACGCAGATGGACAAGCCAAACAGGATTTGCTGATTGAAAGCGGGATTGTTCGCCAGTTGGGCAACAATATTTCGCCGCAGCTCCCGTATGAAGAAATTGATGCCACTGGCTGTTACGTTTTCCCTGGCGGCGTGGATGTCCATACGCATTTCAATATTGATGTCGGCATCGCGCGCAGTTGTGATGATTTTTTTACCGGTACCCGCGCAGCTGCGTGTGGCGGTACAACAACCATTATTGACCATATGGGATTTGGCCCAAACGGCTGTCGGTTACGCCATCAACTGGAGGTTTATCGTGGTTATGCCGCCCATAAAGCGGTCATCGATTACAGCTTTCACGGTGTGATCCAGCACATTAATCACGCAATCCTCGACGAAATCCCGATGATGGTCGAGGAAGGACTGAGCAGTTTTAAACTCTATTTAACCTATCAATACAAACTCAACGATGACGAGGTTTTGCAGGCATTACGCCGCTTGCATGAATCCGGCGCGCTGACCACCGTGCACCCGGAAAATGATGCGGCTATCGCCAGCAAGCGGGCGGAATTTATCGCCGCAGGGTTAACCGCGCCGCGCTATCATGCCTTGAGTCGCCCTCTGGAATGCGAAGCGGAAGCCATCGCCCGCATGATTAACCTGGCACAAATTGCCGGTAACGCCCCGCTCTATATCGTGCACCTGTCTAACGGCTTAGGTCTGGATTATCTGCGTCTTGCCCGTGCGAATCACCAGCCAGTCTGGGTTGAAACCTGCCCACAATATCTCCTGTTGGACGAACGCAGTTACGATACAGAAGATGGCATGAAGTTCATTCTTAGCCCACCGCTGCGTAACGTACGCGAGCAGGACAAACTGTGGTGTGGCATCAGCGATGGTGCGATTGACGTGGTGGCAACCGATCACTGCACCTTCTCGATGGCTCAACGCCTGCAAATTTCTAAAGGCGATTTCAGTCGCTGCCCAAATGGCTTACCCGGTGTGGAAAACCGCATGCAGTTACTGTTTTCCAGTGGCGTGATGACGGGACGTATAACACCGGAACGCTTTGTTGAATTAACCAGCGCAATGCCCGCCAGGTTGTTTGGCCTGTGGCCGCAAAAAGGATTATTAGCGCCCGGTTCCGACGGCGACGTGGTGATTATCGACCCACGTCAGAGCCAACAAATTCAGCATCGCCATCTCCACGACAACGCCGACTACTCGCCATGGGAGGGTTTTACCTGTCAGGGCGCGATTGTCAGAACCTTATCCCGTGGTGAAACGATTTTCTGTGACGGCACCTTTACAGGCAAAGCCGGGCGAGGTCGTTTCCTGCGACGCAAACCGTTTGTCCCTCCCGTGCTCTAACCACTGCCAGGGATCTATACACAATCAAGAATGATGAGTGAGGAAAAATGAGTAAGAAAATTGTTCTCGCCCTGGGCGGGAATGCGCTGGGCGATGACCTGGCCGGGCAAATGAAAGCGGTAAAAATTACTTCTCAGGCAATTGTTGATTTAATTGCCCAGGGACATGAAGTTATCGTCACTCATGGTAACGGGCCGCAGGTGGGCATGATTAACCAGGCCTTTGAAGCTGCCGCAAAAACTGAAGCGCACTCGCCAATGCTGCCGATGTCTGTCTGTGTTGCATTAAGCCAGGGTTATATTGGTTACGATCTACAAAACGCTTTAAGAGAAGAACTGCTTTCTCGGGGCATTAATAAACCTGTAGCAACGCTGGTTACTCAGGTCGAAGTCGACGCTAACGATCCGGCATTCCTCAACCCGACCAAGCCGATCGGTTCGTTCTTTACCGAGCAAGAAGCAGAGCAACTGACAAAACAGGGTTACACTCTGAAAGAAGATGCTGGTCGCGGCTATCGCCGTGTTGTTGCCTCGCCAAAACCGGTTGATATCATTGAAAAAGAAACGGTTAAAGCTCTGGTAGATGCAGGTCAGGTGGTGATCACCGTTGGCGGTGGTGGTATCCCTGTTATTCGTGAAGGTAACCATCTGCGTGGTGCCAGCGCGGTTATCGATAAAGACTGGGCCAGCGCCCGTTTAGCAGAAATGATTGATGCCGATATGCTGATCATTCTGACTGCGGTAGAAAAAGTGGCCATTAACTTCGGTAAAGAGAATGAACAGTGGCTCGATCGCCTGTCATTAAGTGATGCTGAACGCTTTATCGAAGAAGGTCATTTTGCGAAAGGTTCTATGCTGCCTAAAGTGGAAGCTGCCGCCTCGTTTGCTCGCTCTCGCGCAGGTCGTGAAGCACTGATTACCGTATTGAGCAAAGCGAAAGAAGGGATTGAAGGCAAAACAGGAACGGTGATTTGTCAGTAATTTAAAGGCCGGGTGGGTAATACCATCCGGCCAAAGATTGTCAAGTAAGTGCGCTTTGTTGATGCCGGATGCGGCGCGAGCGCCTTATCCGTCCTACAAAACATCGCAAATTCAATAGATTGCAATGCACTTGTAGGCCTGATAAGCGTAGCGCATCAGGCAATTTGGCGTTTGTCATCAGTCTCAGGCCGGGTGGGTAATACCATCCGGCCATTTTCATTTAAGCCACTTCCAGCACTTCTTTTGTCGCTTTCACGCCCTGATGCATCAACATCATTAACGCCTCAAGTACGCCGCCGCCAATCGCCCGGGCTTTATCAGAAACGCTGGTGAAATCAGCGGTTTCACCACGAGGATCGATATCACCAATTTTAAAACCACCAACCACTGCCAGGCCGTCGTTCAACAAGCCACGCACCATCCCCGTCAACGGTGCTTTAATTTCATGCTCACCAATCCAGGCAATCACATCGCCCTCTTTCACCAGATCGCCTAATTTCACGTTGGATCGCATAATGCCTGCAGCAGGAGCACGGATCACCCGTCGGGTGGTATGCCCCATAATATTGCCAGGAACACCGGTATTCTCCTGCGCACAACCAGAGTAAATCACCTGACCGAGCCAGTGCCCGCGATTTGTTTCAATTACCGCATGACAATCCTTCCCAGCAGTAAAGCCCGGCCCAAGCGCGATTGTTACTGGTGCCATATCTGCCCGCGTTCCCAAATTCTGTTTCGCCAGAATAGCGTCCACCACGCAAAGCGGTTTCAGTTCATCAAGCAATGAACAGGCGGGATCTACCATCACAGGAATGAATCCGCGTTCGGTAAGTTTCATCGCTTCCGCAGAGCTGGTTGCCAGGCGAGCAGTGACGCCTTCGACCGTCATTTCGCCATCGAACACGGCCTGGGCAAACGCCACGGTACAACGAATCACTGTCGGTTTTTCCACTTCCAGCATGATCACTTTAAAACCCGCATGATACAGACGTAGCGCCACACCACTGGCGATATCTCCCGCACCGCGAATCACCACCAGCTGGTGTCCGGAAGGATGAGAAGGTTTCATCATCAGCCCACCCGGCGCGTTATTTTTCACCTGTAATATTTCTGCCAGCACGCTGATGGCGATCTCCTGCGGCGTTTCCGCACCTATGTTGTAACCAACGGGCGCATGTAAACGGGCAATATGTTCTTCAGCCACGCCTTTCTCACGCAATTGACGCAGGAAAAGCTGAACCTTGCGACGACTTGCCAGCAACCCCAACCATGCAATGGGCTGTTCAATGAGTTTGTCGAGGGCTTCACGATCCTGATTATTCGTGGCAATCAGGACAAAATTATCAGGGCGAATATCCAGTGCTTCCACTGCCGCACCAAACGACTCAGCATGGAGAAGCGTGGTTGATGGTGGGAATAGTTCAGGATTGAGGCTTTCGCGATAAATATCAGCAACGGCAATATCAAATCCTAATAGCGCCGCACTCTGGGCTATCGCCCGGTTGACATGCCCCGCGCCAATCAACACCAGACGTGGACGCATACCATGGACGCTGATAAATACTGACATTGCACCTCCACAATCTGACCCGACAGCATCCGCACCGTTACGAGCCATACGTCCATGGAATAATCGCGGCTTACGTTCCTGCAATGCCTGAAGCGACTCTTCAATCACCTTCCGCTCAACCATTCCGCCACCAATTGTACCGACGATAGAACCATCGGCGCGCACTAACATTTGTGCAGAATGGCGGGG